>OLOV01001013.1_pt1 | contig 23238 bp, 26 predicted proteins | sample 1672931 | NCBI WGS metagenome assembly OLOV01 (sample SAMEA3136738, study PRJEB25190) | human gut metagenome | biome: human gut; feature: human-associated habitat; material: faeces | place: Austria | collected 2013
AATGTAAGAACCAGTACAATGTACATAAGAGCAGGGCGAAAAAAAATAATATACCAACACAGGAGGTCTAATTGTATGGGAAATTCAAGCATAATTATGTACACAACCGAAGATGGCTTAACCAAGATAGAAACTACCTTTGATGAAGATACCGTATGGCTGTCACTAGAGCAAATGGCAGAGCTTTTTCAAAGAGATAAATCTACTATCTCAAGGCATATCAAAAACATATTTGAAGAAGGTGAATTACAAAGAAATTCAGTTGTTGCAAATTTTGCAACAACTGCCTCTGACGGAAAAACATATCAGGTAGATTACACGCAGTCTTTTCGTCCAGAAGCAGTTTTTGCTTTATATCTGCCTGCCTTAGCTTATCTTGACATCTTCCAGTTGATTGTCGCTCTTTTTATAATTCCAGCGAATTTGTATTTAATAAAAATTCATACACATTCATAATTAAAATACCCTGATCATTATAAAATGGTTTTGGTGTATCAGATGTAATTACAATCTTCTTAAATGAATCATTTATTTTCAAAAAAGGACGAATCTCTTGTTCCATTTTTGCTTCGCTCTCCAACATATACGCGGACTGGATATAATATTTTTTAGAACCCTTATTACAGATAAAATCAACTTCCAGTTGCTTTTTTACCGGTTTTGCATCTTTCCCCTTTTCAACAACAGTCAGATTGCCAACATCCACATGAAAGCCTCTCATTCTTAATTCATTGTAAATTACATTCTCCATAGAATGTATAACTTCCATTTGCCTATAATGAATTCTTGAATTTATGAGTCCCATATCCATAAAATAGTACTTCAATGGCGTACCAATATATGATTTTCCCTTAATATCATATCTGTTCGCCTCTTCAATTAAAAAAGCATCCTCCAAATATTCAATATATTTCGTAATCGTTGTTGCTGTAATCTTCGAATTATTTACACTTTTAAATGTTTTCTGAAGTTTGTTAGGATTTGTCAACGCACCAATTGCAGATGCCAAAACATCAAGCAGCGATTCCATTTCTCCAACATTTCTGATTTTGTTTCGTTTCACAATATCACTGATATATGTTTCCTGAAACAGATTATCCAATAGATTCATTTTTTGCTCATCCGTTTCAGCTAATACTACCAATGGAATACCTCCATAAGTAATATATTCGTTCCATCCATCATATTTGTTTCCACCATAGCAACTCATAAATTCCGAAAAGCTCAAAGGGTACATATGAACCTCATCCCCTCTGCCGCCAAATTCAGTTGCTATATCTCTGGACAAAAACTTTGCATTACTTCCCGTTACAAACACATCACAATTCTTCTTATCCGCTAAACCATTAAGCACGCTCACAAACTCATCAAGCAACTGTACTTCATCTAAAAGAAAGTAATATTTTTCATCATCTTTAATCTGTTCCTTTGCCCATGGGTAAAAGATTTTTGGGTCTCGGTATTCTATATTATCAAATAAATCGAATGCCATTTCGATGATGTGTTTTTCATCTATTCCATTTTCAAGCAAATGATTTTTAAACAGAGTCCGCAATAAATATGATTTTCCACATCTTCTTATTCCTGTTACAATTTTAATCAGACCATTTCCTTCACGCTTTATAAGTTGTTCTAAATAGTAATCTCTTTTAATTTCTTTTACCATAGCATTTCTCCATAAAAGATATTTTAGTTAATATATCCCTAAATATCTTATAGGCATTTTAGTATTTTCATATCATTAGTCCGTCAAACTTGAAGTTACCGAGTTATGCTTTCAATTATTTCTTTTGCAACACTATCAATGCTCATGTTAGACGTATCTATTCTGCTTGCATCATAATAGTGATTACTTAAATACTGTGTTGCCTCTGGCATATAGGTTACTGCCAAATCGATGTCTCGATTTTCTTGGTTATTTATGCGTTGATGTAGGATTTCTTTCTTGGCCGTTAATATAAAATGGTGACTCTCAATATTTGCGAAACCATCTATAAGTTTCTGATTGCAATAATCATTAATCAATGCAACTGGAATGACTAAACAGTCGCAACTTCCTTCTTGTATTATTTCTGTTATTTCATCAACGAGAGCATCAACCAAATATTTTTTAGCTTCTGGATATCTTTTCCCAAAATGATCAGGAACTGAAGTTGGCTTATATTTTTCTTGCAATGCGTCGAATTCAAGCAGATGTGCCTGTGGTATTTCCTCAACAATCGCAGCAGCAACAGCAGACTTTCCAATTCCAAAAGTACCATCTATCCAAATGATCTTCATATTCTTCTCCTGTAAATTCCGATTTCATAGTCGTTAAAATCAAAGTATTACAAACACTGCTACCAAACATGCAACTAATCCCATAAACCAAGGTAATATAAAAGATAGAAAATTTGCCTTATTTTTTCGAAGCAGAATCATTGCGGTTATCATTATGGCTAACCATGCGGACATAATAAAATATCCCAATGGTACAAAAGACATATCCTCTACATAATCTTTTGCGCCGGGAGAAGTTTCAGGAAAAGCAAACGCCCACCCCAGTAATGCTAGGTAACTACCAAGCGTTCCTTGCAGAAGCCCTAGTATTACCAAGCATATTTTTTTGATTACATTGTTCAAAATAAATACCTCCAAACAAAAGATAAACCGGAAGTTATCATACCGCCTTTATTATTTTCTCTACATCTTTTTTTCTTGATAGCCATATAACTTTATCATCATATCTATCTAAAATACTTCTTTTTCCTTTTTGTATTCCCAATTTTCTTTTTATAGAGCGCATAATATATCCCCTTCAATTATCCACTCATCATTATTATATAATATTTCTTGTAAGAACCACAGCAACCACTAATATGTATTTTCATAAGTCAGTATTCTCCGCAAATTCAAGTTAATCAAACTCCTTTTATTCCTGCTGAATCATCTTAAAATGCTCCAATACCTCCACAATTGCGCTCTCTTTATCTCATCATATGTTGCCTTAATCTCTGCAGATGTTATATCCACATCATCAAATTCAATCGTGACATTTATATAATCATCCGGCTTTTATTTCAGTTGGGACAAAAGAACAACCGTCTCCACATGGCACAGTTGAATACGATAAATTTCTTAGCTGATTTTGGGTTCAAGAGAATACATACACTGCCTTTTTCATGGTTCTGTCGTTTGTGAGAATATGTCCGTGAAACTGAATTTATCAAATCAAACCAAAGTGCTTGGCAATTATTTCACAGACCTCTTTTCTTGTATCTTTCTGCGTGTCCTGTCGAGCTACCGTAAAAAATCCGCTATTGGCATATTCATCATAGTGCTTTTGACTATTAATTAGTGCCAGTCCTTGCCTGAAATTTTTCATAACTGTTTCGGAATCTTCACAACTCGCAATTACATCGAGAAGAAATTGTTTTTCCGGGTCATTTCGATCAAAGAAACGCTCAACGCTCATAGATTGTGGCGAAAGCATAACAGCCACATGATTGTAATCTGATATTTCTTTCAGTATATCCACAGAAATATTAGTATCAACAATCACTTTTTTGTCCTGCGATATAGAAATGAGTTCTGCCACCTCAAACTCCGCTGCCTCTTCGCTCACACTATAAGTCCGTTGATTTTCCCGCATAGGCTGTACCTGTAATAAAATACACATTTTTGAGATAATGCTTTAGGATGTTGTTCTCAATTTTCATTTCTATCTCACTCCTGTCAAATTCTTATTTACGCTTTCTTTATCGGATTTGTCTTTTCTTCTAATTCAAGCATATATTTATCAAAGTCTGACATAAACAATCTGTCCTGAATAATACGGTACTTTTCAAATTCTGTTTCAGCATGAAGCTTTGCAATTTCAGCCGTTATCTTACCTGCATCCTGTAAAATGCCATAATCAAACATTTCAATGAAACTATTAAGTCTTTTTTCCCAGTCCTGCATCGTAAGTGGGATATGTCGCAATGTCATATTTTCAGCAAAATCCAGATATGCAGTTACCATACGGTTCAACTGTTTCATTTCATTCTGAGTCAGATAATTTCTGGCAACCGTAACATCACTTTTTTTAATCTTTCCTTCCGGAGCATCTGCCCATGTAGTTAAGCCCATATTCTCTTTTGTGTGGTTTGCTCTTTCCACAATCAGTTTTGCTGCCGTATGTCCGTGAACTGCATAATGCATTTTATTCTGAACCGTCGCATAAAATCTTCTTGTCGTTGCAGAATTTTTATCATAGTCAATAGCTGTAGCATACAGGTCTGTGATCTTCTGATAGAACTTTCTTTCGCTGGCACGGATTTCACGGATACGCTCTAACTGCTCATCGAAATACTTTTCTGTCAGATACGTTCCGCGTTTCAGCCGCTCATCATCCATAACCCAGCCTTTGATAGTATAGTCCTTTGCAATCTGGTTTACCCATTTACGGAACTGTACCGCACGTTCGGAATTGACCTTGAAACCTACAGCAATGATCATCTCCAGGGAATAGTGATTTGTGTTGTATCCATTCCCATCAAGAGCAGTTATTCGAAATTTTCGAATAACTGAATCCTCCTGTAACTCACTGTCCTCGAATATCTTTTTAATGTGATAATTGATTGTATTTGTTCCTACATCATACAATGTGGCCATCATTTTCTGCGTCAGCCATATATTCTCATCCTCATAGCGCATCTCAATACTGTCCTGCTGATCACCCACAGAGGCAACGTATGTAAGATATTCTGCTGCACTGGAACGGATGGTTATTTCGTCTTTTTCTTTTTCAAATAGATTCCTCCTTATGAATGTTTTTTAATGTTTTAACACTCTTCTCCCCAGTAATTTTCATACTCTTGTGATATAGTAGAAATTCCAAATAACTTGTATATAAAGTCTTTCTCTTTCATCAAACATCTCTACAATTATTATCTTATTTCTCAATTCGATAAAATACTTTCTTCTTATAATCTGGAAATATTCAACTTTTTTAAATGCTATACTCCCAGCTTTTTTTAAATCATCTGTTAATATCGTTCGTTCCTCACGAATTGATATCTCTGAATCATTCAGTTTTTCCATAAACTATTTCTTAAAACAGAAACAGGGTTAGTACTAGGCATATTAATTTCTCAAATCATACATTTGAAATAATATGTTGTCTCTTATAAAACATATTATATTAATTTGAAGCAGATTATTCAATATATTTTCATGTTAACAGCAGTTAACAGCAGTCTTTGCTAACAATACAAAGACTGCTATCCTTTTCATAATCCATAAACCACAGTTATAAAGGATGATAAATTACCAAAATTACATTCGTACTTCTTAAACTTCATGTTCAATAGCTGGTAAGATGCCCTCTCTCTTCAGAAGTTCATAAAGGAAAAGTCTGCCCATCTGTGTCCAATAGGTATGCATCACACTTCTGCTCTCATCAATTGCATAGGTACGTGATTGTGTGTATCCGCATTCTGCATACTGCTGATATAAAAGCCATACCTGATATCTTGGACGATTAAAATTCTTTCCTGTCTGTTGGTCAGTAAAAATCTTTTCCAGCTCCAGATTGTTCTGCTCACAATAGGCTGTAATCTCCTTCATACCTCTGTCTAAATGCTGTTCTCTTGTACTTGTTCTGTGATAACCATATCTCTTCATGATTATTTGCTCCTTTCCTTAGTCCTAAAATGTACACTTTTTGAAACTACAAAAAAAAGACTGATAAACAGTCCCGAAATCTATGGATATTCCTTTACGGAACGTCCCGGTAGTTATGTATGCTTTTGGCCCCACCTCCTTAAAAATGGATATAAAAAAAGAAGGTGTATTTCAACCTTCTTCTCTAATACTTATAAACATAAGAAATGACACCACTCCAATCCTTGTTTTTTCGTCATAGGCGAAGCGGTATCAATACTTGTAAGTTGTGATATGGTTGAAATATTTTATTCTACTCTAAAAAATCCATTTTTATTGGAAATATCTTCCAAATCTATCAACTTTATCTGCGTTGATGCCTTTAGTTCTCTATTGTTTCCACATAATAAATTATTATCTATATGCCTAAAAACATACCATGTTTCATTATTTATTTGCAATATAATTTTTGATTGTCTTTTTTCTTGATTTAAAAAACATAATGCAACTATCAGCAACTCCATTAAAGCACATAAAAGAGAACAACTTATAAAATTCACCTCTTTAATAATAGATATTGTATAAGTAATTGCTGGAAAAAATATTATTATAGCACCTAGTTTCAAATAATCCGCATATTTTTCATATATCACTTTAACTTTATTAATAAAAAAAGACAATATTTTGATAATACCTAGAGCTACTGCAAATATGATGTACCCCAAAATACATACCAGCAAAAAAAATGTTTCTATTGCAATAATATAATTCAACATTGTAAAAACTATGAACAAAATTGTATATGACAAACTTGTCCTTTTCAACATATCATTTCTATTCATCATCATAATCTCTATATTAGATGCAAAAAATGGCTCCATACAACCTGCAAATACGATAATTATAAAAAAAGAAATAACTACTACCCCAGATATATTATTTACATTAATGTCCTTCAATATATCCCATAAATTTGAAATTGTATCCATACTTTTCTCCTTTTTCAAATCAATTTATAATGCCTCAACGCATCCTTTATATACTCCACCTTCTCCTGTGGACACTGCTTTACCTCTGGATTCTTTTTCTTGGACTTATTATAATTCTCACCCATGTCCAGACCACACATCCGCTTCACCTGTGCAATATAAGAAAGTATGCACATTCACACTATACTTGTCCTTCACATATTCCTTAATCTTTGAATAACTTGCCTTTCTTGTGGTGTGTAATTACTTTCTTCATCAGACTCCATTGTTATCTCAATCTTAGGTGTATCTTTTTTGAGGGATAATTTGCACACTGTCTCCACATGGGACGATACGTCCTGATTGATGTCAGTTTTCGGGAAGCGATCCAGACTAATATAGAATGTAGCAAAATATCTCCGTTTGTTTGTGGAAACATATCAACAAATTCTGTAGCAAAAAAATATTGACACAACTCGCTATCCATATCACAGTCTGAACCTCGCCCGTCCACGGAAAAAGTTCAACTTTTTTATTCTTTTCTACTATTATAGTGATTCCAACATAAAAGTCAAATTTAACGGAGAACTGCCATCGCCTCCACCTTGTCTGTTCTTCGTACAGAGAACAAGTCAACAGCTATTTTTCGCCCCGACTGATGACCCAACTCCCATGCACTCGACCTTGGCAAGCTGGAAATTTAGCAGAAAATTTTAATAGCGCCACTGCTACTTCTTCGCATTCTCCTCCAGTTCCAGCATGTACTTATCAAAGTCAGACATGAACAGTCTATCTTGAATCACGCGGTATTTTTCAAATTCAGTTTCGGCCTTTGCCTTGGCAATCTCTGCTGTGATCTTACCTGCATCCTGAAGAACCTCTCTGTCATCAGCCATCAGAAATAAATCCAGACGCTTTGCCCAGTCCTCCATCGTCATCGGAATATGACGTTCTGCACGATCCTCTGCTAAGTCCAGATAAGCAGATACAATACGCTCAAGTGAACGCATTTCCTTCTCTGAAAGATAATTCTTCGCAACGCTCACATCGCTTTTTACAATCTTACCTTCCGGTGCTGCTGCCCAAGTGGTTAATCCCATATGTGGCTTATCAGCATCGGCACGTTCATAAATCAACTCCGCTGCTGTATGTCCGTGAACTGCATAATGCATCTTGTTTTGAACCTTTGCGAAGAACTGCTTTGTTGTTTTTGCTGTTCTGTCATAATCAAGAGCTGTAGCATAGATATCCGTTATCTTCTGGTAAAATCTACGTTCAGAAAGACGGATTTCACGAATCTGCTCAAGCAGACGGTCGAAGTATTCTACTGTAAGTACCGAGCCACCATTTTTCAGGCGTTCATCATCCATGACCCAGCCTTTGATGGTGTAGTCCTTCACGATGCCATTGGCCCACTTACGAAACTGCACTGCTCGCTCATTATTCACCTTGAATCCAACCGCAATAATCATTTGAAGATTATAATGCTTCGTATCACGAGTCACCTGACGTGAACCTTCGGTTTGAACTATTCGGAAATTTCGAATAGTTGCAGACTCTTCTAATTCACTATCTGCATAAATCTTTTTAATATGTTCATTTATCGTTGGCAAACCAACGTCATACAATGTGGCCATCATCTTCTGTGTCAGCCATATATTCTCATCCTCATAGCGCATCTCAATGCTGTCCTGCTGGTCACCCACAGAGGCAACATAGGTTAAGTATTCTGCTGCGCTAGAACGGATGGTTATTTCATCTTTTTTCTTTTTCAAATAGGAGGCCTCCTTCCCCAACAAATTACTCTATAATAAACTAATTTCTACATACTCTCATCGTCCGTGACAACGCTTATACTTCTTTCCGCTTCCGCACGGACACAATTCATTGCGGCCTATCTTCTTCGGCCATTTTACTCTTTCCTGAACCATAATAGGAATTTTTCCATCATACATAAGTTCAAGTTCCCTCAGACGATACAAATATTCAGAGATACCCAATATAGCTTGAAACATATGCATAGCTTCATTCTCAAATTCAAGAAGATATTCTGTTCTCTTTTTTGTTCTATCCTTTGGATTGGGTATATATGTAATAAGCTGGTCTACTGAATTATACTCAACGTCATTATGCCCGATAGCATTTCTTAATTTTGCATTCACCAGTGTTTTCAAAAAGCCTGTATAAACCTCAGAATCCAAGCATAAGTGATATCTCGATGCCTTAGTGAGTTTAATATAATCCTCTAATGAATTTACATTCTTTTCAATCGGATTCATGGCATTGATATCTGACCTGTACTTAATATTATTGAGCGCTACAGGTATAATCAACAAATTTCCCAACGCTTCATAAGCATCCAAATAGAACTGTTTTACGCTATCAAAACTACTTGTTGTAGAACCTTCATGTTCATAATCAAAAGAATTATCTTTGCAGTATTGTATGGCCAGTGCAGGTATAAGTCTCTGATATACTGTCATAAACTCATCATAGACTTTGTATATAAGCTCCTGTAATTCTTCAAGATGGAATCCATCATGAGAATTAAGGAATCCAACTAAGCTCTTGGTTTGAACTGAATCCATTTTTAATATTTCAGCACTAAAAGAAAGGTCATCAAGGATATCTTTTCGTAATGCCGAATAAAGACCATGAACCTCTATCATATGAACAGCTCTCAATGTTTCCGATTCATCTCTACATTGAAAGAACTGACCGGAAAACTCCTTTTGAATTTCTTGGGTTAGGTACTCGCTATTATTTTTCGCTAAGGTAAGAATTCTTTTATAGCTCTTCCACTTTTTAGCAGTTGCATTTAATTTGGATACAGCTTGTACAAATTCTTCATAAGAGTCATCCGTCTTCATACAATTCATATATCGGATAAACGGTGTTATTACCAATCCATCTAAGTCGGCTGCTTCTGCTTGTTTTGCTGTTGGAAACTCACCAGAGCATTCGACAATGTAATCCGCGTTATCGTCCTGAACTTCATCAGCATTATCAAAGGTGAAACTTAATCCCGGACGTTCTTGTCTTATTTTCACACTACCAGACAAGGAGGTTCCACATTTGCCGCATGCTACTTCTATTGGATGTTTCTCTTGCCAACCAACTTGTAAACGTACTCTAGTAATACATCCGCAGACTTGGCATTTTATAAAAATATTAAATACCATGAAATCTACCTCCTTTCGCTGGGTTATATAAACATATCATCATTCCAAACAAGTTTTACCAAATCAACAAGAACTGCAATTGCCACATATATTCACGCTGATAATAGTGAATCGAATATTTTGTATTCTGTAATAATTGTTTTAGATTCTTAGGCGAACCTTCAATTTTCTTCATTAGGCATCCTCCTCCAGAAACAGTTTCGGAGCATTAAACCTAATACTTGCTGCTTCTGTCATCACACTCGTGTTTCCACAATCCAACAAAGATACGCGTAGTCTTAACTCATCAGTGCTTCCATCATGGGCCACATACTCGTCTTTATGTTTTTTGATAAATGTTGCGGACTCTCTTGAAAAGCCATTTCGCTGCAACAAAATCGTTAATGGATTTGTGGTTCCAAACTCGACATATTCATACCAGTTATTATCAAATTCATCGACACCATGAATCTTTTTATATTCGTTAGAAAACCTCAGAAAATAGTTTGAAATACTAAAAAGCACAATATTTTCAATAGCCTCTAGCGTATCAGCAAACACTACATTCCTGTGTTCCTTCGAGTTATCATTATAAATAGTTGATGGCTGGTATGCTGACACCCAAAAATTCTCCGGATGTTGCTTATGATAATCAATTGCTCTCTGCATGATGTAACTCAGTCCAGAGCCTTCCATCCATTGCGAAAGTATTACTGCATACCATTTTCTCTTTGATTCGTTTCCAAGTGTCGATTTCTCGTAAATAGGCCAGTCAAATATTTTTGAGAGCTTGTTAAAAAAATCAATAATGTCATCATATTTGAAGCCATTTTTAGAAGGCGGATATTCCAACCCGTTCTTAATGGCTATAATTAGCCTCTTGGTTTGGTCTACAGAAGTATTAATATCATCATCCGGCAATGTAGGTGAACTATTGAAATTTTCTCTAATCTGTTGCTCATCCTCTACTGTTAGGAAATCTGAAAACTCCCTATGTACAAGGCTATCACGTTCTTCCATAATATCCCTTAAAAGAATAAGACCAAACTTGCGCATCATTACATAGGATTCTTCTGACTGGTCCTCTCTGCGCTTTGGGATTTCCGAGCTACCACTCTTAAGGATTTCTGCAATATACTTCTTTTCTACTCGTTTGAGAGCTTGCGGATTGCTTTCAATTGACAGTTTTTGTTCCGGTATCGGCTCTTGAAGCATCTCAATATAGCTTTCCGATGATACAGACTTTTCATCTGAAACGAAAAATACATTTCCATATAGGTTATAGCTGATACGACCAACTCGACCAATCAAGTTCCTAAAATCCACCGGATTCATTTTTCTTCTAAAAATTTTATTGTCTGTAATAAAAAGATTATCTGCAGGTAAATTAACACCCTCAAGAAGTGTGCTTGTGCAAAACATTATGGTGATATTTCCCTTTTGAAACAAATCTTCTATACGAGTACGTATGGAAGCAGGCAAATACCCAATATGATAAGCTACTCCCTTCTTTATCATGCTGGCGAGATAATAATCTCCGTGCACTTCCTGCATAATATCTTTTGAAAGTGAATCTAGCTCCGAATCATTCTTATCAAAAATACCTCTTGATTCAGCAAAGCTCCTTGCTGCAGCTATTGCCTTTGCACGACCATTGTAATATACAATAGTTTGACTGCGCTTCTCTGGCGGTAATCGTAGATTTTTTCCTTCAAACAATAACAGCATATCATTAAGAGTGACATCTGACTTTTTTATAGAAGCAATCTGAATACGATGATTTGTTCGCTCGTTATAGACCGAAATATTATTATTGATAAGATCCATAAGAAACTTTATCTGCACAACCGGAGAATATGTAGTAGCCAGTTTACTCTCATCACTGCTTTCAATGGCTTCATTCATTAATCGTAAATAAACCTGTGGATTAGGAATATTCGGTGATGCAAAAATAAAATGAGGTTTCTTTTCTTTCTGCAACAGCATATCAACTACTTTATAGTAGAATGGACCTCTACTATTTTTTCCTGAAAGTTTATGTGCTTCATCAACAAATAGATAATCCACTTCCAATGACGGATTGCTAATTAGCAAATAAAGCAAACGTTCTGGAGTAAGTACAAAAATAAAATTATGATTTTCTTCCAGTGCGATGTCGCTTGCCGCAGTTACAACTCTATAATTGCACCGTTTAAGGTTATCTTCCAGATCGTTAATTATTTTAGACCGGACTTCATTGATTAGTGCTTTGGTCGGCACTATAAGCGCATAGTTTTTCTTCGCTCCATGCAAAATTTCGTCTTTGATAAACATTCTCATTATAAAAGACTTTCCCATTGATGTTGGACCAGAATAACTAAAACATGGATCTGTCAAATGATCATATGCTTCTTTTTGAGCACTGAAAAACTTCATTTCCGGTGCTGCTGGAATCGTCAAATAATCATTTCTGAATTGTTCGAATATCTTCTCAAACACATTGATATCCTGATATTCAGAGTTGATAATCTGCAACCCTTGATGATTACCAGCACTCGAAAAAACAGAACTGGCGTATAGCTTTACCAATGCGTCTTCTGGGTGCAACTCATTTAAAAGAATAATTAACTCCTGAGCCCACATCTTATGACTATCACTATTGGTCGGATGAGTAGATTTTGACAGTAAATCTGCAAATCTGAGTGCATCCTTCAAATTATATTCTCTTTGCCCACCTTGAATCTGAAAGAGCTTTAATGCGTAATTAAACAGGATATTCTCATGAAGTTCATTTAAGTAGGCATTGCTTTCGATGTCGACAAATATAGCTTCACCTAATGTTTTCTTATCGTTCATAGGTCAACATCTCCTTTCAATACCGCTTCCATGATATCCTTCTTATCCGTTTCACCATCATTAAAAGGCAGAACATAGAAATAGAATGAATGCAAATTTAAATTATTGTCACTGATTTTCTGGAGAATATAGTCAATATTACGTCGAATATCCTCCTGCATTTTTTCCTCAACTATTTCCGGAAACTCTGCGATACTATATTGATTCGGATCCAAGCCAATTGTATAACCCAAGAAAATACCATATGAAGTATTATAATTGACCGTTGGATTAGGCGAAGGAATAAAAATCTGTTTAGCGAGTTCAACTTCGTCATCATTTAGGAGTCTGTCGAAAATGACATTGTCAACCATATGCAATTCTTTATCTTCGTTCTTTTCTATCTCGACAATACTCTCAAAGGCCGCATCAATTGCATATGTTAGATCTCCAACAATACTTGAAGCTCCAAATACTACCTGATGATATGGCACCCCGGATACACCACTTGTCAGCAGATGGATTCCATCACATGAACTTGCATACTGCTTAGCGTCAGTAGATAACTCCACCCGGCTCATTAACTTAGGTGCCTTTAGTTTTTCCTCTAAAAATGAATATAGTAACAGTTCTCCCAGCTCGGATCCTGTACCCTTTATGTCTGCTCCACCATTCTTCCGAAGCACTCTCAATGCCTGCGATACAATTGCATATGCGTCCCCGTTTACTTTAAAATGCTCAATTTTGGCACGAGAAAACACATAATCTCCAATATTTCTATAAAGGAGCTTCTTCATCTCTTCCGGATTAAATTTATTATTGCGTATATTCAAGTGAAAAAGGCGCAACTCACCCTGCGTTATCCACGATACCGGACTTGATTGTGTTACTTCACAAAATACCGTATCAAAATCTCCGTGTACAGTTTTAGATAAATTATCGCTCATGCTGCGCCTCCTTCATTATTCTTTTTCTGCTCCGTATGGAGTAGGTGACTCAGCTACCATACTTGCATTTGTTTCAACTTGTGGGTATTCAATAACCTTTGAACCACTCTTTGGGTCATAGGTCATATTGAATACCATATCTGAGAGCCATTTCTTAAAGGACGGATTGTCCTGAAATTGTTTGAATAGCTCCATATTGTCGGCCATCACCGAGAAGATGACCTGCTGCAAGGCTCGTTCACTTTCCATACGAGCATTTTGTTTATCAGAATTTTTCATTGCATTTTGATAGCGTTCATCTTTTGCCACCATGTCCGGAATTGCTACAATCTGGCGTCTAACGTTGTCAGGTTCTTTCCAGTCAATATTCCCAAACATATCGTTAAAGTCACTTAGAATAATTGAAAGCAGGTCCATTTCCGGATTTACGATATGACCACTTTTCCCTGCTGGAACAGGTGCAACCTCTGCATCTTCATCTGCCAACTTAATTGACATTGACTCTTGTGCCTCCAGCCTATAGCTATCAAGATCAATAACATCTAAAATTCCCTCCGAAAAATCGTCATCGCGTGGTGACGGAAGTTTCGGGATAAGCAGATTCAAGAAAATAGATAAGCGTTCCCATTCGGCATTTCCATATGGAAGAATTGCCCCAAGAAAGCCATAGGTTCGACAAAACGCCTTTGCAGAGCTCTTGAACTTAATCTGCTCTTCTGTATCCAAGTTCTTATATATTGCAGCACATGCATCGAGGATAGGGTCCAGTTTATCTCTTTCTGCACCATCAAGATACAGATTTACCAGCTGTTCTACATTTTCCTCTGAATAAACCTGATATTCTTCCATTGTCGCTATCAAATCATACAGCTTATTAGGGTCAGTTTCACCAGAAAGCAATGTTGTTCTATAATATCTAGAGAAAGACTTCTCTATCATATCAGGACTGTTTGCAAAATCCAGCACGAAAGTATCATGTTTCTGCGGATGACATCTATTCAACCTAGACAATGTCTGAACAGCCTTAATATCATAAAGCATCTTATCTACGTACATCGTATGTAATAGAGGCTCATCGAAACCAGTCTGGAACATATCAGCAACAATAAGCATTCGGTATGGATCTGTCTTAAGCATCTTTGGAATCTTCGCATCTGGAAAACCGTTTAATCCGGCAGATGTCAACGCAGGTTCTTGATCTTGATATTTATGCTCTCCAGAGAAAGCAACTATTGTCTTATAAGGACTGTGTCTGGCTGAAAGGCATTTATTAATTGCATAGTAATATTCTATACAACGAGGAATACTCGATGTTACAACCATAGCACAGGCTTGTCCACCGATCTTCCCCTTTGAAATAACCTGCTCGTGAAAATGTTCAACCATCATTTCTGCTTTCTGTGAGATAGTATAGCTATCACTTTCGACAAAAGCACGTAGCTTTTTCTGGGCACGTTTCTTATCAAACATCGGATCATCCTGCACCGTCTTCATCAACTTATAGTAACTTGAAATTGGTGTGTAATATTTCAGCACATCAAGAATAAAGCCTTCTTGAATTGCCTGTTTCATTGTGTACGAGTGGAATGGTCTGTGCTGTGCTTCTCCATCTTCGTTCAAAACAGGATTACCATTTTCATCAACAACAAGTGTGCCAAAAGTTTCCAATGTCTTGTTCTTTGGAGTTGCTGTAAATGCAAAATAACTGGCATTCGGAAGCAATTTACGCCCCTCCATCATAGCGTTTATTTTATCTTCATTATCCATTTCATCTTCCGAAGCAAGGCCTGAAAGAGCCAAGTTCATCTGTGCAGAGTTCCGTCCATTTTGGCCGGAATGAGCCTCATCAATGATAACAGCAAAATGATTTGTCTTATGTGCTGCACCTATATCAGGAACGACATATGGGAACTTTTCCACTGTAGTGATAATAATTCTCTTGCCAGCTTGGATAGCTTTTCTTAGATCTCCTGAATGTTCTGCCCATGCAACCGTATTAGCTACCTGCATGAACTGCTTGATATTGTCTCGAATCTGCTTATCAAGGATGCGGCGGTCAGTGACAACAAGTACAGAATCAATCATTGGATGTCCATCTTTTTCGAGACCAATAAGCTGATGCGCCAACCATGCTATTGAATTAGATTTTCCGGATCCTGCACTATGCTGAATCAGATATCTCTTTCCCACACCATTAGCTTTAACGTCTGCAAGTAGTTTTTCTACACAATCCAACTGATGATAACGAGGAAAAATCTGCTTTACTGACTTTTTCTTTGTTTCCGGGTCCTCTTCGATAACAACCTGTGCATAATTTTCAATGATGCGACTAAGCTTATCCTTAGTAAGAATCTTCTTCCAAAGATAATCAGTCATAAGACCATCTGGATTTGGTGGATTACCAGCTCCATCGTTATACCCCTTATCAAAAGGTAGGAACCAACTGTTCTTTCCGTCTAATTTAGTACAGAACTTAATGCGTGCATCATCTACTGCAAAGTGAACCATGCAACGCTTGAACTGGAACAGCAGCTCTCGCGGATCACGATCATCCTTGTACTGTTGAACAGCGTCATCAACATTCTGCTTTGTAAGCTGATTCTTCAACTCAAAAGTAATAACTGGAAGTCCATTGATAAATATACACATATCCAGTGCCAATCTTGTAGAATCATTTGAATACATTAGCTGGCGAGTTACGCTGAAAATGTTCTTCTCATACATTTCTTTCGCTTTAGCGTTATTTTCTGTAGGAGTAAGATAAAACATAATTAGGTTTGCAGGGTACACCTTCACTCCATTACGAAGTACATCAATGACACCTCTCTTTGCAATTTCGCCCTGCAAACGATTCAAAAACTGCTTCTTTTTCATATCAGTTTTGAATATGCCCAGTTTATCCAATGCATCCGGCTGCGTATCCTGAAGAAAACGGAATAAACGTGTCTCGTCGATGGCATAATCACGGTTGTAATCAGCATTTGTTCCTTGCTCATAACCATTCTGCTCAACCTGCCATTTTACAATGAGAGCTTCAAGTCCACTCTCTTTTGTGTTAGTAAATGCCATAGTTTATTCCTCCTCGTCAGCATTATCGTTTTCTTCATCGGTATCCTCGTCTGATTCATCTTCGATCTCATCGACAAATTCAAACTCCGGAACCTCAATATCTCTAACATCGATTTGACCTGTAACCACATCAGAAATTAGCTTATTTCTAAGTTCATGAAGCACTTCTACTTCTTTAAGAATTACAGAGATATAGTTCGCTGTCTTTTCCTCAAATAGCTTTATTTCATCCATGATTGATTTTTGCTCTTCAACAGGCGGAACTGGGAGAACTATTGTATTAAAACTATCTGTATATAGTCTCCAGAAGCCTTCAGTTACACCCTTTACTCGAACTCGAAGTTCTCTGCGACATTTTTGACTTTTCAAAACCGCTTCTGCATAGGCTGGGATAATTCGTCCAATCCTCGGAATAAGGACTGTGTAATCCGGACTGATTACACCCATTTGTGGAGCTAATGAAAACACCCCCAGATGAGCTTTTAATCTATTGAGAACCAAATCATTCTCGTAGCATATTTTTCCTCCAGCATATGATTCAGAAAGCATTCTACGTTCATCCAAAATTGTATCAGGTACAAGACCGTATTTCTGGCTCATTGACAAATGTTGTTCTTTACCTTCTATAGAACGTTCATCTCTTTCTGAAAAAAGATATTTACAGCGATAAGTTTTCCAGTGAGAAGGGATATCTCCAATCCACGAAATACCACTATCCTCTTTTTTTGCTCCAGGATTTGTCCCCGACAATACTATATTTGATATAAAGGTCTTTTGTCTTTCCTTTAACAAATCAATCTCTTTCTTTTTTGAAGATATCAATTTATTAATCTTCGAAACCTGCCAATCCAAATACTTCACGATTTTCTTTTGCTCATTTATTGTTGGAATTGGAGTTTTCAAACTCCCAAATGCATCATAAGAAAGTGTATATCTGACATTCTTTGAATACATTTTATAATACCTATTTGAAAACACAAATCTGAACCAATAATCCGCATAATGTGGAATAATGTATGATTCATTGCATTTAGCTACATCATATGCTGATGTAATCATTCCATGATATGGTGAAATGCCAGAAAAAACCGCTGATACATCAAGGTCAAATAAACAAAAGACCATATCATTCTCATTCACTTCTTGATATCCCGTATACGAAGTTGGAACTTTTCCCTTTATATCAAATAAACTTTTTTGCTTTATCCCATTTGTAGTTAATGAAAGCAATTGGAAATCCTTAAACGCTTCACCTACTTTGTTTTGATGTTTTCTGAAAAGGACCTTATTCGGTACCATAGTCCAAGATGCTGGTACAGAAGAAACCCATGGAATTTCTATTGCTTTATATTGTTTATATCTCATAAGTAAGTCCCCCGAAAATGTCCAACAACATGCCATCTGTTTGCTTTTCAAGAGTATTCAAATCCTTCAATATGTCTTCCATGGAACGCAAACCATTATCTTTATAGAAATATTTTGTAAAGCTGATTTCATAGCCAATTTGAGTCTTCTTTTCATCAACATACGCATCTGAAGCATAAGGCTTTACCTCATTCTCTATAAAAGCATCTATTCCGCCTTCATACGTAAATGGAACAATTTCTGTATCACGAAGTTCAGTGTCCGGCTCATTGGTGGCTACAGCGGTTGCATCTTTCTCGGTGATAAATGGACGCACTTTATTAAGTTGTGCTTTCTTGAGTTTTGTCACTTTTGCAAACGCTGTCCAATCATCAAGTGGAGCAGTAGCAGAGGCTTTTGAAATGGCAGCAGCCACTGTCTCGTATTCATCAGCTTTCTTGAAAGTATCTGTAGGAATCATGCGTTCTGGGAATACTCTTAAACGAAGAGGTCTTTCTACAGTTACATTCCAATAAGCAAAGTCATTATTATCAAATATCTTGCTAACTTCACTTTCTTCCATATCAAGAAAGATACGCATAATCTCTTTACGAATGTCAGGCGTGAACTCACAGTTCTTTTTACCCATATTTTTACGAAGTGGTGACTTCATAGCAGTAGCGTCAATTAATTGTATTTTACCTTTTCTACGTTCCTCTTTCTTATTTGAAAGAACCCAAATAAATGTTCCAATACCTGTGTTATAAAACATATTTTCAGGGAGTGCGATAATAGCCTCAACAAGGTCGTTTTCAATAAGATATCTACGAGCATTGCTTTCTCCACTACCAGCGTCGCCTGTAAAAATAGAAGATCCGTTATGAACTTCTGCAATTCTACTTCCCAGAGGAGTATCTTTCTTCATTTTTGCAACATTGTTCAGAAGGAACAACAGCTGCCCATCACTGGTTCTCGGAATCATCGAAAGTTGAGTTCCATCTTCCAGATACGCATTAAATCTGCTGTCAAGAATATCCTTTTTACCTCCCATTTTCTCAGCATCAGTTTTCCAACTCTTTCCGTAAGGAGGATTTGCTAACATAAAGTCAAACTGGCGAGTTGCATTACCATCTGCTGAAAGAGTAGAGCCATACGCAATATGATCAGCTTGATCTCCATCACCTTTCAAAAGCATATCAGCTTTACAAATAGCATATGTTTCAGGCTGAACTTCTTGTCCAAACAAGTGAATAGAAACATTTTTGCCACGTCTTTTTGCAATATTTAAAAGTCTATCTTGTGCTACAGTGAGCATACCTCCTGTTCCACAAGCTCCATCATAACATGAATATGTTGCATCCATAATCTGATCTGCCACCGGAACAATAATAAGGTCTGCCATCAGTTCAACAACATCACGAGGTGTCCAGTGTTCGCCTGCTTCCTCGTTATTTTCCTCATTAAACTTACGAATGAGTTCTTCAAAAATGGTTCCCATTCCATGATTATCCAATGCAGGCAGCTTGATGGTCGTCATTGTATCATCTGTATAAACCGGTTTTGGGCTCAGGTTGATGGTCGGAGAAACAAACTTTTCAATAACAGCACCAAGAATGTCTGCATCAATCATTGTGTCAATCTGATTACGGAACTTGAATTTCTCCAAAATTTCCTGAACGTTAGGAGAAAATCCATCAAGATATGCTTCAAAATCGGCTTTAAGTGTCTGTTTCTTTGCACGGCTTGTCAGATCTTTCAGTAGGAACGGAGAAGCATTGCAAAACGCCTGATCTGCGGCATTGCATAGAGCCGGCCACTGGTTTGTAATACCAACCTTATCCATAGTATCTTTCATTTTAAGAACGTCTGTTTTTGTATCTTCCAACATTGCATCCAAACGGCGAATAACTGTCATCGGAAGAATGACGTCACGATATTTACCACGTACATATACATCCCTCAAACAATCATCTGCAATTCCCCAAATAAAACTCACTATTGAGTTTTGAATTTGATTATCCATATAAATCTACCTTTGACCTTTCATCTGTTTGCTTTGTATCTTTATCTATTCTAAATTACTATGTGTCCATTAATCTTCTGTACCAGAATTATCATCGGCAGCACCTCCGGAGCGAATCCAATCATCTACTTCGGACAATTTAAATTTCCAGAGGCGGCCCACCTTATAGGCAGGCATATTTCTTTTTGCAATCCATTGTAAAATTGTATCTCTTCCAACACCAAGATACTCCTGCACTTCTTTAAGTGTCGACCATTTTTCAATAATCTGTTCTTTCACTTTGAACCTCCGTTTTAGTCTCTTTTATACTTAGCATCTATAGTTACACTAAAAACTGTTTCTCTTTCTGGAAAGCAGTTCTGTCCATCAGCATCCTGCATTTCCCATTTACAATATGTAATTCCGTCAAAGCCACGTCCATCAATGGTCGTGGTTATTTTTATGCTCTGATTTGGCCTTACATCCGGTAATTCAATGACAGCTGGATTAGCTTCCGGGCGGTCTTTTTCACCCCTCATATAGACGAGTTTTCTTCCAACCCAGACCAGCTTGCCTGTATTCATGATTTCCCACTGATGAAGGATTTTATCATAGCTTTGAATCACGTGAGTCCGATTGTAAAACGCATTAACACTATCCCCATTGTATAAAGGTTGAGGCAATACACCTGTTATTTCTTCACTAGTGTTTGTCTTCTCAGCTTCATATGTCATTGCAAGAATATCGTCAACATCATCTGTCCCGTTAATCAATTTCTGCATTTGACGGGTCAAAGCAACACATAGCGCTTTTTTATCGCAATCTGTTTTTTCAGGAATACCAAAGTCAACAAGTACTCCTGCTGCATCTGTAATATTTCCTTCAAAAAAAGCAATTAATTCCTGCGTCCTATTTGTGCTACCAAACCCTGCTTTTAGTTCATTCGTAAAAGGTTTTCCACCAGAATACAACTGTTTCGCATAACTATCGGAAATATACCCATTTCCAGCAGCCTTGAACAATTCTTTCACAAAAGCTGTTTGACTTTTAATTTTGTTACAATATGGTTTTACGCCTTTACAAAGCCTTGAAAGATTCAATCTGGGACCTCCTCTTTTTCAAGTGATTATAACTATTCATTCTTATTATATTACTAAAATCAGCAAAAATCAATCTATCAGTTATTAACAAATTGTAAATCATTGTAAATCATCATAAACCAACTTTAACCGACATTTGGTGTAAGTGTCTTCACAAGTGTCCAAAGTGTCTTTTTTCAGTGTCCTGTCCCAATTTCAAGTGTCTTTTGCAATTGTTAAACTTAAATCATCAAGATTAAGGCAGGTGATTTTAATGACAAAGCCAGAAAAGAGAATGTGGCTCACCAACATTGAGAATGCCGCTGATGCTGTGGCAGCCGAGTATGGTTCTGAAGTAGCCCAATCTGTGTTCCAGCGTTATGACGCTCATGGAACACACGATTTAAGCCCTTGCTACTACAGTGAAGTTTTCGCTGACTTGGAGCTTATCGCAAACGACAATTAAAACAAATCGCCCTGAGCAAGGCGTAAAACTACTTTCTTAATCATCGACTCACCATCTTCGTGGCCACGTGGTGTATTCGTAGTTGATGAACAAGAGAACATATCAATAGAGTGCCAGCTTACGAACGGCTGGTCACCGGAAAGAAGCGGAGTTATCCGCATGAGGTGACCATCTTATGAAAAACACTGGCAGCCATAACGGTTATCTCCGCTTCAAATATGAAGCCAACGGAGGTAAATGTTATGGCAAGCAAAGACAATCAGAGTAAAGAGTATCGTATCTATATTAAGGAATCCAAAAGCTGGGTGGACGTTAACAAGGAGTTCTACACGAACTACTACCGTGAAATTAACGCCTATCGCAAACGTCAGCAAGAGCATGGCCGCTGTGTCTGCCCTGCAAGCAAGCGCTACTTATGCGACATGGATTGCTTAACCTGTCCTTATACCAAAGCTGGCAATCAGCTTTCTCTCGACAACACCATTAGCGACAGTGACGGAAACGAAAAGAGCTGGCTTGACGATGTACCGGATGAATCTGCAGCTATCGCTGAAGTATTAGAGGATGCAGAGCTTCTTAATGCACTCTACGCAAAGCTGAATGAGCTGGACCCGGAAGACCGTCTTATCTGCCAGCTTATTATGGAAGGAAAATCGGAACGTGACTGCGGCAAGGAAATGGGTCTCTCTCGCAATACATTCGTGTATCGCAGGGACAAGCTGTTCCAGAAGCTCCGCTCCGAGCTTAAGGACTACATCTAATATGAATGGTCGTCCTCTGATTTTTCAGGGGACGATTTTTCTTTTCAAAAACTTTTTTACATTTTTTCGGCCAAACGGCCATCTCATCTCCATTGAGTAGTGTAAGGCGAAACAAAGCGACCTACAGAAAGCGAGGTGAACATCGTGAATCGGAATTTTCACAACAGAAGCGACACTGACGCAGAAGTGATTGCTACTCTCACTGCAATCAGCCAGGTATCCGCAAGAATGGCGAAGAATCTCAGAATCATCGCCGCACACAGACAATCCGAGGAAGGAGGAAAAGTAAATATCAAAAATGAACGATATGGCTATGACCATCGAAGAGCTGAGAAATGCTGCCACTGCTATTAATGATGCAGCAAACTGGCTCACACAGCAGTTTTCATCTGATGATAAGCAGCAAGCTAAAAATATTGCTGCTAGACCTGAAAAGAAAACAAAACCTGCACTGACCCTTGAGGCGGTTCGAGCTGTTCTGGCTGATAAATCTCGTGCCGGACATACAGCTAAAATTCGAGAACTTCTAAAAAAGTACGGTGCAAGCAAGTTGTCACTCGTAGACCCGAAACATTATGAAGCCCTGCTCAGGGAAGCGGAGGTGCTCTAATATGCCACCTAAAGGACATGCAATCCTCTCCGCATCCTCTTCTGACCAATGGCTCCACTGCCCACCATCAGCAAGGCTCTGCGAAACCTACGAGGATAAAGGCAGCAACTATGCTGCAGAAGGTACCGATGCCCACTCCCTTTGTGAGTACAAACTCCGCAAAGCACTCGGTATGGATATCCTCCAGCACGGCGAAAAACAGAAGTTCCTTGGAATCAAAGAATTTGTAGAAGGAACCTTTGGAGATCCCGGCAGCATTTGTCAGTTGCTCAACGGAGGTTTTTCGCATTCCGATGGTAATACCGCAGTGCCGCGCTTCGCGGATCAGGTCGTTGCGGATCTTTTCATTTTGTTCTTCTGTAAAAGCCACTGCGCACGCTCCTTGGATTTAT
>OLOV01001022.1_pt1 | contig 23118 bp, 19 predicted proteins | sample 1672931 | NCBI WGS metagenome assembly OLOV01 (sample SAMEA3136738, study PRJEB25190) | human gut metagenome | biome: human gut; feature: human-associated habitat; material: faeces | place: Austria | collected 2013
TATTGGGGTGATTACGGATGGCTTCCGTCACCATGGCGGCAAAGCCGTGGCGATCCACCGCCAGCGCACCGCCGGCAGGTACCGCCGTGGCGTCGGCGCACCGTAGGATCAGGCTGTCCAACCGCCGCAGCTCCTCCTTGAGAAGTCCTACGGCGTTTTCCAGCCCTGCGCCCCGCAGAGAATTGGAGCAGCACAGCTCGGCAAAATCATCGGTCACGTGGGCGGGGGTGCGCTTGAGGGGCTTCATCTCCCGCAGCGTCACGGAAATGCCCCGCTGGGCCAGCTGCCACGCGCATTCGCTGCCAGCAAGACCCGCGCCGATCACAGTTACATGGTTCATTCCCCGCCGCCTTTCTCCGCCGCCTTTTTGGCAGTAGTCTTTTGGGTGGTGGCCGCTTTCTTTGTGGTGGTTTTCTTCGCTGTGGCGGTCTTTTTCGCGGCGGTGGTCGTCGTCTTTTTTGCCGCCGTGGTCTTGGCCGTCGTCTTTTTGGCGGTCGTCTTCTTGGCAGCAGTCTTCTTTGCCGCCGTCGTCTTCTTCGCCGTGCTCGCCTTGGTCGCAGTCTTGCGGCCGCGGGCGGGCTTCTTCTCCTTGGTCGGGCAGTCCATGTTGACACAGATGCGCCACGGGCCGCGCGCCGTGTTGACCACCACGATGGGGGCGCCGCACTCGGGACAGGTCTCGCCCGTCGCCTCGAGCTTGCCACGCGCCGGCAGCGGATAGCTCACGCCGCAGTCATCATAGTTGGTGCAGCGGATAAAGCGCTTGCCGCTCTTTTCGCTCTTGTGCGCGATCAGATCGCCATGGCGTCCGGCCTCGGCACACACCTTACACTCGCCCACCTTAAGGTCGGGCTCGTAGTTGGTGGGGCACGTGGGGTTCACGCAAATCTCGAAGGCCTTCTGGCGGAACGGCTGGCACTTAATGCGCGGCGCGCCGCACTCGGGGCACACGGCGGCCTCGCCCTCGAGCGGGCTTACCTTGACGCCACTCGGCACCGGATAGGTCACGTCGCAGTCGGGCCATCCCATGCAGCCGATAAAGCTGCCGCGGGTCTTGGCGCTCGTCTTCATAACCAGGTCCTTGCCGCACTTGGGACAGGCGCCCACGCGTGCATCGGCCGTGACGGCGTCGCTGATAGCGTCGCCCAGCTCCTGCGTATGCTTGAGCAGCTCGTCGAGCACGCCGGCCAGCAGTGCGCGCGAGTGCGTCACGACATGCTCTTCGGTGTCCTCGCCGCGCTCGACGCGGGTCATGTCGCCGTCGAGCTCGCTGGTCATATCGGGGCTCGTGATGCGCGGGGCAAACTGCGTCAGCGCATCGATGATGGCGATGCCCAGCTGACTCGGCTCCACGGGATCGTTTTTGAGGTAGCGCACGGCGTACAGGCGCTCGATGATGCTCGCGCGCGTGGACTTGGTGCCCAAGCCGCGCTTCTCCATCTCCTGCACGAGTTTACCCTGGCTGTAGCGTGCGGGCGGCTCGGTCTGCTTTGCCTCGAGCTTAATGTCGAACACATCAACCGTATCGCCCTGCTCCAGCGGCGGCATCTGCTCGTCGCGCTTGAGTCCGTACGGGTATGCCTCGCGGAAACCCGGGGTCACGAGCACATCGCCCGAAGCCACGAACGGCTCACCGTTCACGTCGAGCTCGAGCTTGGTGTTCTCGATGGTCGCGGGACCCATAAGCGTCGCCAGGAAGCGGCGGGCGATAAGATCGTAGAGCTTGCGCTGGCCGCCATCGAGTGTGGACGGGTCGCCTTCGCCCGTAGGATAGATTGGCGGGTGGTCAGTGGTCTCGACCTTGCCGCGCGTGGGCTTCATGGGTCCGGCGAGTACCTTTTTGCATACAGGTGCCAGCGCCGGGTTGATCTTTGCCAGGTCACTCACCACGGCGCCCAGATCAAGCGTCGCGGGGTACACGGTATTGTCGACACGCGGGTAGCTGATGAGGCCCGCCATGTAGAGGGACTCGGCGATGCGCATGGTACGCGCAGGCGAGATACCCTCGGCTGCGGCGGCAGCCTGCAGCGAGGTGGTCGCAAACGGCGTGGGCGGCTGCTGCTTGCGCGAGCGCTTGGTCACCGCGGCGACGGTTGCCGTCTTGGCACCGTCAACGTGACCGTACGCCGTCTCAGCAGCATCCTTGTCGGTAAAGCGCGCCGTCTTGTGCGCGATCTTAAAGCGATCGTCCTCGGCAGCGCCTTGCGCGGCGCCCATGCCGCGAATCTGCCAATAGTCCTCGGGCACAAACGCCATGCGCTCGCGCTCGCGCTCGACCACCAGGGCAAGCGTCGGTGTCTGCACGCGGCCGGCGGAGCGCACGTTGCCAAAGCCGCCAAACTTGGCGAGCGTCAGGTAACGCGTGAGCACCGCACCCCAGATAAGGTCGATGTGCTGACGGCTCTCGCCTGCGTCGGCCAGGTTCTGGTCGAGCGAGACGAGATTATCGAAGGCGTGCGTGATCTCGGCCTTGGTAAACGAAGAGTACTGGGCGCGGGCAACCGGCAAGTCGGGCGCAACCTCGCGCACCTTGTTGAGGGCGTCCGAACCGATCAGCTCGCCCTCGCGGTCGAAGTCCGTAGCGATGATGACGCTGTCGGACTTTTTAGCGAGGTTCTTGAGCGAACGAATGAGCTCCTTCTCGGCCGGCAGCTTAATGACGGGCGCCCAGGTGAGGTAAGGCAGGCTCTCGAGCTTCCAGCCCTTGATGGAGATGCCGTCGGCAAGAAACGGCTTGCGCTTGGTGTCGTAGGGCGGGCGTGCCAGGCCATCGGGCATGTCGGCCGGTAGCATCTCGCCGTCCTCGGTAACCGAATACCAGCCCAGCTTTTTATCGAACAGCACGCTGTCGCAAAAATCGGGCGCAAGGATGTGACCGGCCAGGCCGATGGTCACGCACTCCTCGCCCTTCCACTCAAAACGGTAGATGGCGGTGTTGTACACCTTGTCCTTTTTGGGTTTACCCGTGGACAGACGCTCGGCGATCTGACGCGCGGCGTCGTTTTTCTCGGCGATGATGAGCTTCAAAAGAGGCTCCTATCTCGTGTCTCTGCGGCTACGCCCGCCCGTATGGCGGCCGATTTACGCCCTTGCTTGCTCGATCTGCCCGATGAGCCAATCGCACCAGGCATCCATGCCCTCGCCCTTGCGCGCGCTCACGGCAAACCGCGGCGCCTGCGGATTGAGGTCATCGAGTGTCTTAGTATACCTATCCATATCAAAATCGAAAGCCGGGGCCACGTCGACCTTATTGAGCAGCTGCGCGCCGGCGTGCTGGAAGATGCCCGGGTACTTGATGGGCTTGTCGTCGCCCTCGGGCACCGAGAGAATCATGATGGACAGGTTCTCGCCCAGGTCAAAGTCGACCGGGCAGACCAAGTTGCCCACGTTTTCGATAAAGATGACGTCGATATTTTGAAGACCCACCGCCTGGTCGAACGCGTCAACGGCCTCCATGATCATGTTGCCCTCGAGGTGGCACAGGCCGCCCGTGTTGATCTGGATGGCGGGCATGCCGGCTTCCTTCATGGTGACGGCGTCGACATCCGAGGCGATATCGCCCTCGATAACAGCGCAGCGCAAGCCGGCCTTGTCACGCAGGCGCTCGTTGGTGCCCAGGATCGTGGTGGTCTTGCCCGAACCGGGGCTCGACAGCACATTGATCACATAGGTGTTTGTCTCTTTAAATCGCTGTCGCAGCTGATCTGCCAGGCGCTCGTTGCGCGACAGAATCGGCGACGCGATATCAATCGTTTTCTCAGCCATACTCGGCACTCCTTACTTTGGCCCCTTTATACCCCATCACCAGATGGCTAGCGGGCTAATCGTCGGGGGTTTCGATTTCGATACTTGCGATGTCGAGCTCGCGGCCGTGCAGCAGACGCACGTTGGCGCCGCCACATTGGGGACAGCGGCAATGGAAGCGATCGTGCTCAAAGACCTCCCCGCAGTCCAGACACTCGCTTTGTGGATGGACTTCCTCCACGGCAAGCTCGCAGCCTCGCGTGAGCGGGTCCTCATCGCGAAATGTCTCCCACGCAAAGTCGAGCGCCTCGCGCACAACTTCGGTCATATCCCCGATACGCAGCGTTACCAAAACGGCGCGCGAGGCCCCCGCCCCACGCGCCGCGCGAATCACTGTATCGAGTATGCCGTTGACAATGCCAACCTCGTGCATACCGATTTACTCCTCGTCGTCCTCATCGTCCGAGAACAGGTCCAGACGGCTCACAAACAAGCCCTCCTTGCCCTCGCGCGCGGTAATGACCACGCGGGCAATAGCGAGCGAAATCTCGTAGAGCGAGAGCAGGGCGCCATACATGAGGCCCAGCGTAACGGGCGAGCCGTCGGGCGTAATCACAGCCGATCCCACAAGCAGGCCAACGTATACATAACGCCAGGCGCTGCGGAAGGCCGCGTAGGACACGATGTGGAAGACGGACAGGTAGAAGATGATGAGCGGCAGCTCAAACGCCACGCCAAAGCCGATCATAAAGAGCAGCTCCATGTTGACGTAGTTCTCCAGGTCGGGCAGCGCCGTGGCGACGGCCGAGGTCTCGCCGATAAGCCACTCAAAGCCCGCCGGGATGATGATGAAATAGCAGAAGATGGCGCCCAGGAAGAACAGCACCGTCGAGGCGAGCACCGTGGGCACGACCCATTTGCGCTCGTTGGGACGCAGTGCCGGCAGGAAAAATGCCAGAATCTGCCAGATGATCATGGGCGTGCACATGACCACGGCCATCTTGATGGCCAGCGAGAAGCGCAGGCCAAAGCCGCCGAGCGTGGTGGTGATGTAGAACTTACCGTCCGGCACAAAGGAGCGGATGGGGTCTTCCAGGATGTCGAGCACCACGGGCGTGGCGAAATACAGCACGATGGCGGCGGCAAACACCGACACGACCACGATGGTCAGGCGGCGACGGAGCTCGCCCAGGTGATCGAAGAGCGGCATGCGCGCAGGTCCGATAGGCATTACTCATCGCCTCCCTTCGGGGCATCGGCGGTGGCAGCCTCGGCAACGGCCTCGTCCTCGGCCTCGAGCTCGCGAGCGAGCTGGTCGACGACGGCCTTGCGCTTGCGGGGACGACGGGCGTAGAGGTCAGCCGTCGTGGGCTCTGCCGGCTCGGGCTCGGACTCCGGCTCTGCAGCAGGCTCGAGCTCGACGACAGGCTCGGCGGCAGCGGCAGGCTCGGCGCCCTCGGCCTCGGACTCCTCAACAGCACCCTCGCCCTCGGCGGCAGCCTCGCTCGCGGCCTTCTCGGCAGCAAGACGGGCGCGACGCTCGGCAAAGGTCTCCTTCTTGGCGGGCGCTGCCGTCTCGGCGGCATCCTTGTCCGCATCGGAATCGTCATCGACGGCAGCCTTCTTGGGCTTGACCGGGGCCGACGCGGCCTCGCTCACCGGATCGATTATCTCGGACTGAACAACGGCCGTCATCTTTTCCTGCGTCTCGCGGAACTGACGGATGGCACGGCCGATCGTGCGGCCCATCTGTGGGAGCTTATCCGGGCCAAACAGCAAAAAGCCGAAGACCACGATGATCGCGAGCTCACCCTCTCCAATACCAAACACACATACCTCCAAGGCTCGATGTGAGTCGAGCCCGCACCGCGCCATTCGGCCGGAACTCGTCTATTCATTCGGTCAAGTATAGCGCCCGGACGCCAAAACGTCCGAGCGCATCACAAACATATGCCAAACGGCACGCCCTTTTGGGGGCAAAGATTATGCAGCGGTGATCGAAATCTCCTGGTCGACACCCAACAGCTGAACCACGCGCATCACCGGGGGCTGCACATTGGTGCAGCTAAAACGCTTGCCGTGGTCGACCGCGTGGTGCGCGGCGCCCACAAGCACGCCAATGCCCGTCGAATCGATGTAGCTCACCTGGGCAAAATCGAGCTCAACGGCCTCGGTGGGCTGCTCGAGCGCCAGGTCGATGGCATTGCGCAGGCTATCGGCGTTAGAGATATCGATCTCGCCGGTTACCTTAATGGTGTAGAGCTCTGGCGTGGGGTTGGTGGAAATACCCAAATCCATGTTATACGCTCCTTTACGTATCGAAAGTGCGGATAGTACGGGAAGTCGCGCGTTAGGCGCGCTCGGCACGCGCAAGCTCGGCAGCGACGAGTTTGACGGCCAGCACCAGCACATCGAGCGCGGCCTCCAGGTCCTCGACCGTGGGATAGCTCGGCGCGATGCGGATGTTGGTATCGCGCGGATCCTTGCCATAGGGCCAGGTGGCACCGGCCGGCGTGAGCTTGACGCCCAGGTCAGCACAAAGCGCGGCGACCTTTTGGGCCGAGCCCTCGGGACCATCGAAGCTTACAAAGTAGCCGCCGCGGGGGTGCGTCCAGGTGGCGCAGCCCGTGTCGCCCAAGCCCTCGGTAAGCTTGCGCTCGACAGCCTCAAAGCGCGGGCGCAGGAACTCGGCATGCTTTTTCATGTGCTCCTTGACCGCCTCGATGGTGGGAAGGAAGCGCACGTGACGCAGCTGGTTGAGCTTGTCGGCACTGATGAGGCCGGCCTTCAGGCGCTTGGAGAACTCCGCGATAACCGCGGGGCTCGCACCGATAAAGCCGATACCGGCACCCGGGAAGGTGATCTTGGACGTCGAGGCGAATGCCACCACGCGGTCCTCGGTGCCCGCCGCGCGGGCAAGATCAAAGATGTTGGCGAGCTCGTCGGTCTCGTCGTACAGGTCGTGCACGCAGTAGGCGTTGTCCCAGAAGATGCGGAAATCGGGCGCGGCCGTGTGCATCTCGACCAGGCGGCGCACGGTGTCCTCGCTAAAGGTGATACCCGTGGGGTTGGAATACTTGGGCACGCACCAGATGCCCTTGATGGAATCGTCGGCGGCAACGAGGCGCTCGATCTCGTCCATATCGGGGCCGTTGTCGGTCATCGCGACGGGAACGTTCTCGATACCCAAGTCGGCGGTAATGCCAAAGTGGCGATCGTAGCCGGGAACCGGGCACAGGAACTTGACCTTCTTGCCGTCGTGCGCCGCCTCGTAAGCCTCCCAAGGATCGCTACCACACGAGCCGCAACGCCAGAACATACCGGCGATATCGTGCTCGATCAGCAAGCTCGACGAACCCAGCACGAGCGTCTGCTCGGCGGGGCAACCCAGGAACTCCCCCGCCAGCTTGCGTGCCGAGGGAATGCCCTCAAAGCAGCCGTAGTTGGAGCAGTCGACATTGCCGTCGTGCAGATCGGCATCGGCATTGAGGATATCGAGCATGGGTCGAGAGATGTCCACCTGGGAGGGCGACGGCTTGCCGCGGGCCATGTCGAGCGCCAGGCCCTTGGCCTTGACCTCGGCGACCTCGGCCTTGAGCGCCTCGATGGCGGCATCGAGTTCGGTGGTTTCCATCTTCTGGTAGATCGTCTGCATGGGTGCGACCTTTCACGAAGCGGTACGTTGCAATTCTTCTAAGTATAGACCGCCACCGTCGCAACGTTATGAAGCCGTGATAGATTAAGTCCATCGCAATGAATTACGAATCGCCGCGCATGCCGGCGTGAAGCGCCCAAGGAGGCACTATGGAGTACGGATCGTTCCAGGCCGAGGAATTCGGCGACCTGCAGCGCCTGGTCGACGGACTATTTTACGACCGTCACGCCATCGACCGCCTGGATCTGATCGTACAGGCCGAAATCTTGGACCTGGCGCCCGATCTCATGGAAATCGTCAACCTGCTACCGCCCGGCTATTACGACCGCCAGTCACTTTGCGACCAGCTCAACTCCGCCTTGGCCGCCCACGGCTGGGGCGCCATCTACGGCACCGTGGAATAAACCTAGTCATTGGGGCCTGTGGTCAAAAAATAGCAAATATGAGTACTGTTACTTTTTTAGTAACAGCGATTTTGAATTAAAAAGGCCAGTCTTGGCCTTTTGTGTCCGGTTTTGGAAGGATGCATCGGCATTTTTCGTCCAGCCACACAATCGTTAATGCACAGACAGAATAGATTTGTACATTATTTTTCGCGCCTAAAATGAAACGCCGTTTGTGACAGTACTCACAAACGGCGTTTTTTGGCCACTGGGGTGTCCGGCAGGTGGCAAGTACCACTCAAAACCGCGTTTTACACGCGCTCGAGCAGGCTCTGGCGTCTGTTTCTACGCGCCTACTCGTCCTTGGGCGCGGGGTGCTTGCAGATCACACTCATGTAGATCATGCCAAGTACGGCCGCGGTGACAGAGCCGGCGAGAATAGCGGCCTTGGCGGCCAGAACCTCAAACTGGGCCGTCGGGAAGGCAAGGCCGCTGATGAGAATCGACATGGTAAAGCCGATGCCGCCCAGAATGCCCACACCGGCAATCATGTGCCAGTTGACATTGCGCGGCAGCTCGCAGGCCCTAAGCTTAACCAGGGCAAACGTCATGCCAAAGATACCGATCGGCTTGCCCAGCAGCATGCCAAAGTACACGCCGAGCGTCACCGGGTCGGTGAGTAGCGTGCTCATGTCCACGCCCACCAGGCGAACCTGTGCGTTCACGAACGCAAAGATCGGCAGAATCACAAAGTTGACCGGCGTAGAGATCAGACGCTCCATGCGAATGAGCGGCGGGGTCACGCGGTGCATGACGCGCTCGACCTTGGTGGTCGAGACGGTAAAGTCATGCTGGCCCAGGATGTGTGCCTCGTCATCGTAGCGGTCATCGAGCAGCGGCAGGCACTCGCCCAACCAATCGGTGAGGCTATCGAGCTTGACGCCGCACTTGGCCGGGATGGTAAAGGCCAAGATGACGCCGGCGAGCGTAGCATGCACGCCGCTCTTGAACATGCAGAACCACAGCAGCAGGCCCAGCACCGAGTACGGGGCAAGGCGGTAATGCTGCGTCTTGTTGAGCCACACGAGCGCGCAGGTCACAAGCGCGGCGGCGCCCAACCAAAACGGATTGGGGCTCTGACCGTAAAAGATGGCGATGGCGGCGATGGAGATGAGGTCGTCGGCGATGGCGAGCGTCGAGAAGAACACGCGCACGCCGTTGGGAACGCGATTGCCCAAAAGCGATAGCACGCCCAGCGCAAAGGCAATATCGGTTGCCATGGGGATGGCCCAACCGTTGCGGGCGCCGGCATGGTTGAAGATCAGGTAGATACAGGCGGGAACGACGACGCCGCCCACGGCCGCCAGCATGGGAAGCATGGCCTGACGCGGATTCTTGAGCTCGCCGACCGTCATCTCGTACTTAAGCTCAATGCCCACCAACAAAAAGAAAATCGCCATGAGGAAGTCGTTGACGAAAAGCTCAACGGTGAGACCGGCCGTAAGGTTTCCCAGACCCACATACAGCGGGGTCTCCAAAAAGTGATGGACGGCCTCGTAGGCATCGGTATTGGCGCAAATGACGGCGGCGATGGCGGCGAAGACCATGACGGCGGCGGAAATCGTGCCGTTCTCGGCGATGCGCTCCCAGATGTCGTGACGTTCAAAGCGCTTGCGCTCACGAACGTTGAACAGCTGCTCAGTTGCTGCCATGGGCGGCTCCTTTCACGGGAAAGCTCCCGTCTTAAAAAAGCACGGCCCGCCCAAGTGGCGGCGCCGCGCTCTAACGTATTACGCTTGCATCTAGCCTACCCTGCACGACAAGCACGCAGGCGTGGCCGAAAAGCGGAACCACAGGTTGAACATTATTTGCTCAACGGCACGGGCACGCCTGTCCAAGAGACGACGCGGCGCCGTACACAAAAAACGACCGGAGGCGGGGTGTCCGCGATCCGGTCGTAGCGTTTGGTCAACTAAACCTAGCAGGCGGCCATAATGGGGGCAGCGACCTGCTTCTTACGGGAGAGGACACCCGGCATCCAGACGCCGTCGTGCTCGTCAGCAATGCCCAGGCCCTTCTGAGCAGCCTCGGTCTCGCCCTCGAGCAGGACCTGCGAGCCCTCCTCCATGATGTCGGTGATGCACAGGACAATGCCGTCGGCACCCTTCTCGGCGGCGTAGGCGCGCATGGCCTCGCGAATCTCGTCGATCATGCCGAGTGCGCGGGTCTTGTCGACAGTCTCGTACTGGCCGATGAGCAGCTTCTTGCCGGCGGGCTCGAACATCTTGATGTCGTTGCCGACCATCTCGGCTGCGGTGAAGGAGCCGGACGGGCGGGTGAGGAAGACCTCCATGCCAAACTTGACCGGGTCGACGCCCACCTGCTCGCCGAGCTTGGCGGCGACGGCGCGGTCGACACCGGTGGTGGTGGGGCTCTTGAGCATGAGCGTGTCGGTCATCATGGCCGAGAGCAGCAGCTTGGCCTGAACGTCGGAAAGCTCAACGCCGAGCACGCCGGCGAGCTTGGTGACGATGGTGCAGCTGGAGCCCCAAGGCAGGCAGATGTAGTGCAGCGGGCCGGCGGTCTCGAAGTCGCCGATGCGGTGATGGTCGACAACACCAAAGACCGTGGCGTCCTTAAGGCCGGCAACGGACTGGGCAGACTCGTTGTGGTCGGTGAGAACGACGAGCTGACCGGCCTCGACGGACTCGACCACGCGGGGCTCGGCGATGCCAGCGTCGGCGAGCAGCTTGGCGGACTCTGCCGGAAGCTGACCCAGGGCGCAGGCCTCATAGTTGTTGCCGGCATACTCAACCTGGTTGAGCAGCTGGGACAGGACGACGGCGCTCATGATAGCGTCGTTATCGGGGTTCTGGTGACCAAAGACAAGAACGTTTGCCATGGATATCCTCCACTTGATATGTGTACTTGGACGTAGCTATGGTAGCACGCCGATGCCGAGCCTTCGCAGACGGAAGGGCCACGGCATATTTTGGGGCAGGCACGGGGGCCAAGGCTGTCCCTTTTGCACCATGTTGGTGCAAAGTAACCTGCCCCCCTTGCACCAGCTATTTACCGGCAGCGCGCAGGGCTACGTAGGCGGCACCGATGATGCCGGCGTCGTTTCCGAGCGAAGCGACCTTAATGGGCGTCTCGCGCGAGGCAGAGAGCGCGTACTGCTTAAAGTGCTCGCGAACCTTGTCGAGGTAGACATCGGCCGAGGCGGAGGCGCCGCCGCCGATGAGGAACATCTCGGGATCAACCACGTTGGCAATAAGCGCCAGTGCGCGGCCGAGATAGTCGGCCATGGTATCGGCTGCGGCCAGCGCGAGCTTGTCGCCCTCGCGGCAGGCCTGGAACACGTCCTTGGAATCGGAGGGGCCGGTGAGCTCGATGGGCTCGACGCCCGCCTTCTTGCACTCGGCAAGGTAGTTGCTCACCACGCCGGTGGCGCTGGAATACTGCTCCAGATGGCCATGGCCGCCACAGCCGCAGGTGCGCTCCTCGGCCGGGTTCAGGCACATGTGGCCAATCTCGCCGCCGGCGCCCACAACGCCCGATACCACGTCGCCGTTAACGATAACGCCGCCGCCCACGCCGGTACCGATGGTGACCATCACCACGTTCTGCACGCCCTTGGCAGAACCGAGCCAGGCCTCGCCCATGGCAGCGGCGTTGGCATCGTTCTCATACTTAACGACCGCATCGGGGCAGTGCTTCTGAATGGCGACCCTCAGCTCGGGCAGGTTAATGGCAATGTTGGCCTTGACCTTGGCATCGCCCGACGCCGGGATGGGACACGGAACGGCCAGGCCAATGCCCGCCACAAAGGCACGCGGAATCTGTGCCTTGGCGACCACCTGGTCGATAGCCTCGGTCACCGCGGCAAAGCCCGCGGCGTCAACGATAGGAGGCGTGGGCACGCTGGCCTTGGCAAGCAGGTTGCCGTCCTCGTCGAACAGGCCCTCCTTAACCGAAGTGCCGCCGACGTCGATGCCGATGTAGTACTGCTTAGGTTCCATGGGAGCCCACCTTTCTCGTTTAAACATTGCCTGTATGGTACCGCTCTCAAGGCAAAAACCTACCAAAAAGGGACAGGTTTGTTTTGGCAGGTTTTATCTGGGGTAACGCAATTGGCTGCCCAACAGGCCGCGCAAGACCATCCCCAAAAATAAAGGCGCCGGGAGGCGGAGGCTCCCGGCGCCCGTCAAAGGGACTATGTTGTCTGTTGGACCGCACGGTCCGTCGCGGCGATAACGCCGACTAGGCCTGAAGTGCCTGCAGCTGCTTGTGAACCTCGATGAGCTCCGTCGCCATGACGCGCATGGTCTCGGTGCCGGCCATCTGGTCCTCGGCATGCAGCAAAATCAACGGGGCCTCGCCGTTACGCTCGCCGTTGGCCTCCTTCTTCAGAAGCCCCATGTGAACATCGTGGCCACCGTTATAGGCCTCGTCGCCCTGCTTGATAAGCTCCTCGGCGGCGTCAAAATCGCCCTCCTTGGCCTTTTGCACGGCATTGATGTACATGCTCTTGGCGGTACCGACGTAGCTGATGATCTCAAAGCAGGTCATCTGCAGTTCGTTCATATCCTCCATGCAGAGCACCTAGCCCATCACGCTGACGCAGTGGTCGATGATGCCGGCAGCGTTCATGCGGCCGTAGTCGACCATGTTGATAACCTCGACCGGGAAGCGGCCGGCGGCCTCCTTCTCAAAATCGCCCTTGGTGTAGCCGATCTGCGGACCAAGCAGCAACATGTCGCACTCGTCCAGGTGATCGTGGGCCTCGTTCATGGGACGAGCCTCGACCTCAATATCCAGACCACGGTTTGCAACCTCGGCCTGCATCTTCTGGACCAGCAGGCTCGTGGACATACCGGCATTGCAGCAGAGCATGATCTTCTTCATGGTTTCCTCCTTATAACTGCGCGGCGCGCAGACGACAACTGGTTTTATTCCTTGCGGCTATTGTGCCCACCCCCTGCATCTTTACACAAGGGAGAGAGCTGCGGGCACCGGCACCGCGTACCGGCGCCCGCAAAGGTGAAAGGGACGAACGTTAGGCGTTCTACTCGGCGAAAGCCTCCTGCTTGGCGATTGCCTTCTCGGAAATCTTCATAAAGGGCAGGTAGACGGCCATGCCAATGACAATCTCGATAGCCTGCCACACGCCGGCGCGCCAGTCAAAGCCCGTAGCGAGCAGGGCATTGATGACGGGAGGCATGGTCCAGGGCACCTGGGCGATGCAGGGGCTGATGATGCCTGCGCAGGTAAGGCCATAGGTGATGCCGATGAACAGATCGGGAAGAAGAACGAACGGGATCATGAGCGGCAGGTTGTACACGATGGGGTAACCGTAGATAACCGGCTCGTTGATGTTGAACAGACCAGGCAGGATAGCCATCTTGGAAACGGTCTCGGAAGCCTTGTTCTTGGAGAACAGGAGCGTGTCGAGCAGGAGCATGAGGGTGCAGCCCGAGCCGCCGATGAGGGCGAAGCTGTTAACGATCTGCATGTTCATGTAGTGATCGGGCTGGATGGTGCCACCGGCGGCAAAGGTAGCCATGTTGTCGACGATGAGCATGGTCAGGATCGGCTCGACGGTAGCGCCAGAGATGGTGGACTGGTGAATACCGACGCAGAACAGCAGGTTAGCAAGGGTGTAGATGAGGATAACAGCCCACGGACCGGCGTTCATGATGCTCTTGAGCGGGTTGGAGATGCACGTGGAGATGATGGTGCACAGATCGGTGCCGGCGCACACGGCGAGCAGGGCTGCGGCAAGAGCGAAGACCGCGAGGTTAAGCAGCATCGGAATCATGACGTTGAAGGAGTTGGAGACCGCGGGAGGCACGCCCTCGCCCAGCTTAACCTTGAGCTTCTCGACGCCAGAAATCTTGATGAAGAGCGAGACGGAAAGCAGGGCGATGATAATAGCCGAGAACAGACCGTTGGTGCCGGTGTTGGCAGTCGAAAGGGCGCCCGTGACCTCGGCGGAGGTGATCTTGTCGGTGAGCAGTGGGCTCGTGGCGGCAAGCGAGGCGGTGATCTGCTGCGGCATCATGATGACGAAGGCAGAGATGGCGACGACCACGCAAGCGAGCGGGTTATCGAAACGCTTGTTCTTGGCGAGGCTGTAGCCAATCAATCCGGCCAAGATAATGGCAGAGACGTTGAGGGTGCCCAGCGTAATTGCCGAGCCCCACGTCTGAAGGTTGGCAAGGCCCGCCGCATCGAGCGGGAACAGAGGGAACACGACGTTGTTAATAAGAACCGCGATACCCGCAAGGATATAGAGCGGCGTGATGGTCGCGAAGGCGTCACGCAGGGAACGCAGGTGAACCTGGTTTCCCACCTTCGCAGAGACCTCGGCAAACTTGTCGAGGAAGCTCTTTCCGTTGTCACTGGCCATGATTGCTCCTAACTTTCAAATCCGGCCTTTTCCTATGCGCACGGTGGTCTGTCGCCCTCTGCCACCAGATGTGCCATGTGTTGCGCGCGGCGGCGCGCGGTCTGGGCGTTCGCCCGGTCGCTAATCAACCACGTGGGTCGTGGCGACCTGTTTGAGCCAGGCCGCCGACTTCTTAAGGCGGCGCTTGTAGCCGTCCATGAGATCGACCTCGACAAAGCCGTAACGATTCTTAAAGGCATTGGCCCAAGACCAGTTATCGATGACGGCCCAGTAGTGATAGCCCCGGCACTTGGCGCCCTCGTCGATGGCCTTGGCCACCCACTCCAGGTGCTGACGTACAAAGTCGACGCGGTAGTCATCCTGGATGGTTCCTTCGGCGTCACGGTTCTTGTATTCGTCCATGATGCCGATGCCGTTCTCGGAAACGAACCACTCAAGATCGGGGTAGTTCTTAGCGCAGTCCATGCCAAAGTCGTAGAGGCCCTGCGGGTAGATCTCCCAGCCGCGGCTCTCGTTCATAACGGCGTCGGGCCATACGTACTCGTCGGCAAAGTGCGGCAGGCCGTACTGGTCGACCTTGCTCGCCGGCGCCTGAACACGCGTGGGGTGGTAGTAGTTGCAGCCGAGCCAGTCGACAACACCCTGCTTGAGGATCTCTTGGTCGCCGGCGCGGAACGGGAGCTTAACGCCGCCCTCGGCCAGGCTGTCGAGCACGTCGGCAGGAAGCTCGCCCTTGGTGATGAGGTCGAGCCACCAGCGGTTGTTGATGCCGCTGGTCATGCGCACGGCCTCGAGGTCCGCCTCGCTGGGGTTCTCCTTGGTGTAGACCGGGGTAAAGCAGTTGATCATGCCGATCTTGGCATCGGCGCGAATAGCGCCCTCGTCATAGGCGCGACGATAGTTGGCCACGGCCAGCGCGTGCGCCAGCGAGATGTGATACTGCACGGTGCGGGCGCGGTTGAAGTCGTGGAGCTGCGGGAACCACACGCCCTCCTGATAGCGCTGCTCGGGCTCGACGATGGGCTCGTTAAAGGTGAACCAGTACTTAATCTCCTGGCCAAACTCGTGGAAGGCGACGTCGGCGTAATGTGCGTAAGCCTCGACAACCTCACGGCTCTCCCAGCCGCCACGGTTAAAGAGGTAGGTGGGCATGTCAAAGTGGTACAAGTTGACAAACGGCTCCAAGCCGGCTTCGCGAGAGGCGCGGAACAACTCGTGATACCACGCGGCACCTTCCTCGTTGAGGTTGCCGTCGGCATCGAGCAGACGGCTCCACTGGATGGAAGTGCGATAGGTATCCAGACCCAAGTCCTTCAAAATGCGAAGGTCTTCCTGGTACTTGGCCATAAAGTCATTGCCGGCGTAAGAGCCAACGCGGTTGTAGAACGAACCCAGATCCTGGATGGACCAGGTGTCCCACAGGTTCTCGAGCTTGCCGCCCTGGTTCCACTGACCCTCAGTCTGCGGGCCGGACATAGCAGCGCCAAAGAAGAAGTCGTTGGGCAGCTGATACTGTGCCATCAAAGTCCTCGCTTTCGTGTTCTAGAGCTTCCGGTTGGAGACGGGTTTGCTTTGGCAGGTTATCCGGCGCGGGCGCGCACCGGCCATACCGATATCCAACCCGCCAAAACAAAACCGTCCCCAAACGGTCGATCCTGTTGTGCGGAAGGATTCCGTTCGTTGCTTAAACTATAGCGCTCTGATTTTAAAAGTAAAGCGTCTTTTTCTTTTTTCTTTCTCGAACTTCTTAGATAAAAGTAATATGGATGCCCTGTTGAGGGTTATACTTACTTTTTGTATTCATATATGTCGGAAAGGAGGTTCCATGATTCCCAAATACGAGGCGATAGCTGCAGATATTCGTCGAAGTATCGAGGATGGCGCTCTTAAACCGGGCGACAAGCTTCCCACCGTCGTTGAGTTCTGTGAGCTCTATAGCGTTTCCAAAATCACCGTCAAACGAGCTATCGAGCAAATCACCGAGGAAGGTCTTATTACCAGCCGGCGCGGATCGGGTACCTACGTTAAGGACACGGCGGGACTTCCCGGCCAAGCGTTTTTCCAGGGCAAAAACGACCGTGCCCAGGGCTTTTCGTATGAGCACCGCGGGGAAAAGGTGACCTCGGTGGTCTACGATTTCTCGATTGTTAATCCACCAGCGGACATCGCAGCCCAGCTGGGAATTGCCGAGGATGACTTTGCCTATCACGTCGTGCGCGTGCGTCAGGCCGATGGAAAGCCCATCGTTATCGAGTACACCTACATGCCCCTCGAGCTGATTCCAGGCCTTAAAAAGAAGGACCTGTACGGATCGGTCTACCATTTCATCCGCGAGCAATGCGGGCTGAAAATTTCGAGCTTCCACCGTACCATTCGCGCCGTGGCAGCAACCGAGGAAGAAGCCAATCGCCTGGACACCAAACCTGGCTCTCCCCTGCTCGAGCTCACCCAGATTGGCTTTTTGGACAGCGGCGCCGCCTTTGAGTATTCGGTCTCGCGCAACGTTGGCGACCGCTTTGAGTTGCACAACGTAACGTTGGCATAGGTTTTTGTAGTCATCCGGGCGCTCGCTTTGAGCTGTTTTGTGCAGCGCCCGCACAACACAATGGGGGTATAAACATGTCCGATTTGATTAAGCTGACGCCGATCTTTCACGAGAAGATCTGGGGCGGCCGCCAGCTCGAAACCGTATTTGGTTACGACATTCCCGATGGTCCCATCGGTGAGTGCTGGGCCATCTCGGCCCACCCCAACGGCGACTGCCAGATCGCTGAGGGCCCGTACGCCGGTCACACGCTGTCATGGCTGTGGGCCGAGCACCGCGAGCTCTTTGGCAACTGTGAAGGCAAGGAGTTCCCGCTGCTCATCAAGATTCTGGACGCCAAGGACGACCTTTCGATCCAGATTCACCCCAACGACGAGTACGCCGCCAAGCACGAGAACGGCAGCTTGGGCAAAACCGAGTGCTGGTATGTGCTGGACTGCGAGCCCGGTGCCACGATCATTGTCGGCCAGCGCGCCAAGGACCGCGTCGAGGCCGCACAGATGATCGAGGAAGGCCGTTGGGACGACATGCTCAACGTGCTGCCGATCCACAAGGGCGACTTTTTCCAGATTGATTCCGGTACCGTGCATGCCATCAAGACCGGCACGCTCATTTTGGAGACGCAGCAGTCGAGCGACGTGACGTATCGTCTGTACGACTACGACCGCCCCGGCACCGACGGCAAGCTGCGCCCACTGCACATTGAGCAGAGCCTCGATTGCATCGACTTTGATGCTCAGGCTCCGACCGACGGCACGGTAACCGCACCCGAGGTCGATGGCGTGACCGAGCTCGAGTCTAACTCCTGCTACACCGTCGATCGCGTGCGCGTCGACGGCAGCAAGACCCTCGACCAGCGCTGGCCCTTCATGTGTCTGTCGGTCATCGACGGCGAAGGCACCGTCTGCGGCGACCCCGTCCACAAGGGAAGCCACCTGCTGGCCCCGAGCACCGTCAGCTCCATCGACCTCGAAGGCAAGATGGAACTGATCATCAGCCACCTGTAGGTCGCACCAACAACCCAAACGCAACAAGGGGCTCTCCCGTCCATGTGCGGGAGAGCCCCTTGCCATATCTATTTATCAGCCCACCCGGCTCTCCAGATCAAAAAGCGAACGAGCAGAGCGACGTTCGCAAGCACCGTTACCCAAGGACCTGGGCGGGCGTATAGGGCAACATCGATCGCGAGTTCCGCACGCAAAGGAGAGCACTTAATGTGCTCTCCGTCTTGCGCAGGACTGCCCGAGCAGGCGATGTTGCCCCATACGCCCGCCTAGCTGGATGTACGGGTTTTCCAGGTGCGGCAGATCGGCCTGAAAGAGGAGGGCATAGACCTTGAGGTCATGCCCGACGATTGAAGGCCGAGGTGCCGTGCCTGGGAAAGCCGCCTAGGTCAGTTTCACTATAGGTGCGAAGCCCTTCATAAGCTTTTTGGTCTGGCCGGTCTTTTCGAATTGAACCTCGATCATGTCTCCAGCGACCGAGATCACGGTACCCGTGCCAAAGGTCTTGTGGCTCACGGTATCGCCTGCGGCAAAGTCCTGCGACGCGCTGGCACGATCGACCTTGCGCTCCACCGTCGGAGACACCTTGGACGACGGCTTTTTGGCTCGCGGCGCACCCGAACCAAAGGTCGAGGCAACACGGCCGGCGTCGGGCGAGACCCCACGATGGCGCTCGGTCCCGCGGCTGCTACCGCCAAAGAAATCGTCAAAGCTCGATCCGCCGCGCGAACCGGAACCGCCGGTCGAGCGCGTATGCGAACCGAACACCTTGCCGCCATACATATCCGAACCCATACCCGAGCCAAAGGTGCCATGACGGTCGCCGCGCTTCTCCCAGCCCGTGCCCTCAAAACCGGCAGAACCGATACCGCTAAACTCGATATCCTCAAACGGAATCTCATTGAGGAAGCGCGAGCGCGGGTTGGCAGAGGTCGAGCCGTAGGTGCGACGCGTGGCCGCATAGGTCAGGAACAGGCGCTTACGGGCACGCGTGATGGCAACGTAGGCCAGGCGACGCTCCTCCTCGAGCTTGCCCGGGTCATCGCTGCCGCCAAAGTCGTGCACGTGCGGGAAGATGCCCTCCTCCATGCCGGCCACGAACACCGCCGGGAACTCCAGGCCCTTGGCGGAGTGGATGGTCATCATGGTAATGGCATGCGTCTCGCCGGCCAGGGAATCCAAGTCGGAGCGCAGGGCCAGCCACTCCATGAGTGCCGGCAGCGCCTTACAGGTGAGCGGACCGTAGGTGCGCTCGATCTCGTCGGCATGCACGGCACCCGCCGGTATCTCCGTCGGCGCGGCATACGCGTTGCCCGCGATGGCGGCGGCCAGGGCATCCTGCGGCGAGAGCGCCGGGGCGGCCAGGCTATCGAGCGGATTGGCGCCCGCGGCGTCACGGGCGCCGACAAGCGCCTCAAACGAGGATGCCGGGGCGGACGGCCCCGGCTCGGGCGCGGGCGCACTCACCACGACGGACTCGGGCTCGGCAGGCACATCGGCAACACCGGCTGCGCGCAGCTCTTCCAAGCTCTCGAGCGTACCCTCGATATCCTCGTGCGTCTCCTCAAATTCGGCGGCGACGCCAAGGAATTCCTGGATGTTCTCGGCGCGGCTCTCGGACTCCATGGTGCCCTCGGCGCGAAACGCCTGCAGCAGGCCCGTCTTATCGACGATCATCTCGACGACGTCCTTGAGCTCGCCGTCCATGCGGCGGCCCTCGCGCACCAGCGAGACAAAGCTCGACAGGCCGTTGCGCACCTTGGCGCTAAACATGCCGGTTTCGGCGCACGCGATCTCGCAAGCCTGGAAGAACGAGCAACGGTTGTCGCGCGCCAGCTGCTCGATTTTTTGGATCGAGGTGGAGCCGATGCCGCGGCGCGGCGTGTTGATGACGCGCTTGACGCTCATCTCGTCGGCCGGGTTCACGATCATCTTGAGGTAAGCCATGACGTCGCGGATCTCGGCACGGTCGAAGAATCGCGTGCCGCCCACGATCTTGTAGGGCACGCCCGCGCGCAGAAACATATCTTCGAGAATACGCGACTGGGCGTTGGTGCGGTAGAACACGGCGATGTCGTCGTAACTCGTGCCCTTGGAGTGCAGCTTTTCGATCTCGCCGGCAATCCAGCGACCCTCGTCGCGCTCATCGCTTGCCTGGAAGGCCTGGATCTTCTCGCCGTCGCCCTCGGCCGTAAACAGGCGCTTGTCCTTGCGCTGCGAGTTGTGACGCACCACGGCGTTGGCGGCGCTCAGGATATGGCCCGTGGAGCGGTAGTTCTGCTCCAGCTTGACGGTCTTGCAGTTTTTAAAATCCTTCTCAAAGTCCAGGATATTGGTGATGTCGGCGCCACGCCAGCTATAAATGGACTGGTCGTCGTCGCCCACGACCATGAGGTTTTGGTACTTGGCGGCCAGCAGGTTGGCGATCTCGTACTGGACGTGGTTGGTGTCCTGATACTCGTCGACGCTAATGTAGCGGAAGCGCTCTTGGTACTTGTCGAGCACCTCGGGGCGGGTGCGCAGCAGCTCGAGCGTGCGCACGAGCAGGTCGTCGAAGTCCATCGCGTTGGCGGCGCGCAGGCGGCGCTCCAGCTCCAGGTAGACCTGCGCGGCCTTTTTGTCGTTGGGGCTGTCGGCGGATTTGAGCATGTCCTCAGGGCCGATCATGGCGTTTTTGGCCGAGCTGATCTTGCTGCGGATCATGTTGATGGGGAACTGCTTTTGCTCGATACCGAGCGCCTGCATAATGTCACGCACCATGCGCTTTGAGTCATCGTCATCGTAGATGGTGAACTGACCGGTGTATCCCAGCAGGTCGGCGTCCTCGCGCAGCATACGCACGCACATGGCATGGAAGGTGCATACCCACATGCCACGGGTGCCGCTGGGAATGAGTGCCGCCAGACGCTCACGCATCTCGGCCGCGGCCTTGTTGGTAAACGTGATGGCAAGGATCTGCCAGGGCTTAACGCCCAGGTCGCCGAGCATATGTGCGATACGGAAGGTCAAGACGCGGGTCTTGCCCGAGCCGGCGCCGGCAAGGACCAGCAGCGGGCCCTCGGTGGTCAGGACCGCCTCGCGCTGAGCGGGATTAAGGCTGTCGATGTCGACGAGCGGCTTGGCGGGTTTGGGTGCCGGCGCGGGAGCGTCGTAGATGTCGAGCGGGACGAGCTCGGGCTCCGGCGCAGCGGGGGCGGTGTATGCATCGAGCGGCACGGGTTCCGGCGTGGGCGGCACGGGTACCGCGGCGTTCTTTTCCCAGGGCAAGGGCTGGGTCATGGGCGACTCCTCATCTGACGGACGGCGCGCCTGCGGGCGGCGCCATAGTTTGAGCCGTACCAGTATACCGAGCCGCGCGGACACCGGCGCAAATCACACCACGACTCCGTGCGCCACCGTCAGGCCCGCCCAGCGGATTTGGCGCAATGGGGTCAGGTTAGTCTGCACCACATTAGTGCAAAGAACCTGGCCCCATTGCACCAATCACGGAGCCACCGATGTCATGGCAACGGTAGCGAGCGGCGGCCAGGGCGAACAAATTGGCATGAAAAGGGGGCGGCATAGACCTTTTGGTCATGCCGCCCCCTTCGAATGACAAGTTGTCTCCCTGGCCGCCGCGCAGCGTCGACTAAGTTAGAGGCCGAGCATCGGCTCCAGAACGAAGAAGTATGCGAGCACTACGACGCCCAGGATGATGCGGTAAACACCGAAGCACTTGAAGTCGTGACGGCGGACGAAGCCCATGAGCCACTTGATGGCGATGAGCGAAACCACAAAGGCCACAACGCAGCCCACGCCCAAGATAGCGACCTCGTTGGCGCCGAACGTGCCGCCCTTGATGAAGTATTTGACCAGCTTGAGTGCACTCGCGCCAAACATGACAGGGATGGCCAGGAAGAACGTAAACTTGGACGCCACCGAACGCGTACAGCCCAAAAGCAGGCCGCCGATGATGGTAGAACCGGAGCGAGACGTACCAGGCACCAGCGAAAGCACCTGGAAGCAGCCGATACCCAGCGCAGTCTTCCAGCTCAGGTCCTCGAGCGTGGCGATGGAGCCAAAGTCCAGATTCTCGTCATCGTCCTCATCCTCAGCGGTAGCCGCGGCGGGCGCCGCAAAGTGTGCACCGGCGGGACGTCCACCCGACACCACAGCACGCGAACCAAACGAACCGGCAACGGCCATTTCCTCGCGCTTGTTCGCGCGCCAGTTCTCGATCACGATAAACAGCACGCCGTACACAATGAGCGCCAGCGCCACGACGGGAGCATTGTAGAAATGCTCCTCCATCCAGTCGTTGAGCGGCAGGCCGATCGCCGCGGCGGGAATGCAGCCGAGCACAATCTTGCCCCACAGCACCCAGGTGTCGCGACGGCCCTCCTTGCCCTTGCTGGGCGAGAACGGATTGAGCTCATGGAAGAACAGCACACAGACGGCCAGAATGGCGCCGAGCTGAATCACGACCAGGAACATATTCCAGAACGTCTCGCTCACGTTCATCTTGACGAACTCGTCCACCAAGATCATGTGACCGGTCGACGAAACAGGCAGCCATTCGGTGATGCCCTCGACCAGGCCCATGAAGGCAGATTTTAGAAGCTCGATAATATCCAAAGGGACCCCCTCGTTAGACACCCGCCGATATTGTTCTGCGGACGGTGCGGGCGATGTCCCATTATCAACCGTTCGGGCGCGTCTACGCCTACCCTTACCAAAAAACTCGCCCGTTCACAGAATTGCGAGCGGTCAAACCCAAATCCTTGGGTATAACTGCAACAAGATAAAGTGTCCGGCGGCCAACGCGCCCGCGCCCGCCCGATGCACGAGCCCCGCGCCCGTGCGATAGACCAAGGAGGAAACCATGAACGAGGGCTACACCAAGGTATTTGTTTCACTCGACGGTACTGAGCAGCAGGATTTTGTGCTCGCACGCGCCATCAAGGTCGCCGCGAACAACGGCGCCAAGCTAATCATCGGCCACGTTATCGATTCCACGGCGCTCGAGAGCGCCGGTTCCTATCCGGTCGATCTGGTCAACGGCCTAGAGGAGGCATTTAAGAACTCCATTGCTAAGCAGCTCGAAGAGGCCAAGGCCAATCCTGACATCCCCGAGGTCGAGGTCATGATTCGTGCTGGCCGTATTCGCGAGACGCTCAAGGACGAGATGCTCGACGTAGTCAAGCCCGACCTGGTGCTCTGCGGCGCACGCGGCCTGTCCTCGATCAAGTATGCGCTGCTGGGTTCGATTTCGACGTTCCTGCTGCGCAATACGGACTGCGACATCTTGGTCGTGAAGTAGCGTTGCTCCCACCGGCCGCGGGGCCTGCGGGGTTTCCACGGGCACGTCCTCGCCGCGTTGCGGCTGCGGGATGTGC
>OLOV01001024.1_pt1 | contig 23104 bp, 26 predicted proteins | sample 1672931 | NCBI WGS metagenome assembly OLOV01 (sample SAMEA3136738, study PRJEB25190) | human gut metagenome | biome: human gut; feature: human-associated habitat; material: faeces | place: Austria | collected 2013
TCCTGTCGGACAGGTATACAAGCTCCAACGCCGTGCATCAGGGGTCGAAGCTCAGTGATGCGGAGCTTCCCGCGTTCTTCGGCTGGCTTTCCGATCTGGAGTATAATAAGATGGGTCTGCCGAAGCCGGATCTCGTCATATACCTTGACGTGGATATCGAGACCTCGCTTGCGCGCATGAAGAACCGGCAGGACGCCACGGACACCCACGCGGACATACATGAGCGGAACATCGCCTACCTTGAGCGCTGCCTGCATACGGCGGACACCGCCGCGGATTACTTCGGCTGGACGCGCGTCATGCAGAAGGTGAACGGCGTCGAGCGCGGCATGGACGATATAAACGACGAGATATACGCCATTGTCCGCCGCTGTCTGCAATAAAAAAGGGGCTTCATGTGAAGCCCCCATGGCGCGTCAGCAGCCGCAGCCGCACCCGTTGTTGTTGCCGGAGCAGCCGCAGCCGTTGTTGCCGCAGCAGCAGAAGAGGATTATGATGAGAATGATGATCCAGAGGCAGCTGTTGCATCCGTTATTGCAGAACATGATTATTTCCCTTTCTCCGCGCTGAAAATATATACCTTCTGTGCCCGCCATGCGCGGAGGCGGACACTTTTTGATGCTTTACGTATCAGTTGCGGTGTTGAGCTTTTTGCTGCTCGTGCCATAATATGCGCGCAGCCGCCGCGCTGCTACATGCCGCGCAGTCTGCGCGGCATGCCCGGACAGGAGGTCTGAAATGGCTGAAAACAATATCGACAGAAACAATGAAGCGAGCCGCCCGCAGGACGGCGGAACGCCGGTGAATGGCCGCGGCAGAGCGCCGCGCAGCCCGGCGGCCCCGATAAAGGCCGTGGACAGGCTGCTTATAGATGAAAATGGAGACGCCCGCAGCAACTATACCGGCGACGATCTTTCCGAAAGAGATTACCGCCCCGTGCGGCAGAGTCATGAATACCGCTCCGGCTGTCTCGGCGGGATGATGTACTTCGTGTTCGTGCTGTGCGTAAGCGTTGTTCTGGCCTGCCTTGCATGGATGGCGGCAAGCGACGCGCTTGCGCTGAACAAGGATGAGTTCACGGCGGTCGTCTCCCTGCCTGCGTCCATCTTCGATTCCGAGACGGTCGATACCTTCGATGAGGACGGAAACAAGACCGGCACGAAGCGCGTCACACGCGCGGACATAGAATATGTCGCCGATGAGCTGAAATCCGCCGGACTTATTGAGTACAAATGGCTTTTTGAGTTCTTCTGCCGGATATCGCACGCCGACACTAAGGTCGATCCGGGCGAGTATGAGCTGGAATCGTCCTTTGACTACCGTGCGCTTATAAAAAACATGCAGATGGGTTCCGGTGCGACAGTGACCATAAAGGTCGTCATCCCGGAGGGCTTCACCATGCATCAGATATTCAAGCGCCTAGAGGAAAACAAGGTGTGCTCTTATGACGATCTGATGGACGCGGCGGCAAATTATAATTATAATTACGCCTTCCTTGACGGAATAGAGCAGGGCGACCCGACGCGCCTTGAGGGCTTCCTTTTCCCGGACACGTATGAGTTCTACGTCGGAATGCAGGCATCCAGCGCAATAAACAAGCTTCTGGAGAACTTCCACTACAGGGTCACGGATGAAATGATCACGCAGATGACGAATATGGGGCTTGATATCCGCTCTGTTGTCACGATGGCGTCGCTTATCGAGCGCGAGGCTGCAAACGACAATGAGCGCGGGCTTATCGCCTCTGTTATCTACAATCGCCTTGCGGTCGGAATGCCGCTTGGCATTGACGCGTCCATCCTCTATATCCACCCGGACCATGAGGGCGCGCCGACGGCGGACATGCTCACGGAGGACAGCCCGTACAACACGCGCCTGTACGCAAGCCTCCCGCCCACGCCGATAGCGAACCCCGGCCTTGCCTCGATACAGGCCGTGCTTGCGCCGGAGAGCACAAATTACTATTACTATGCGCTCGACACGGCGACGGGGCAGCATCGGTTCTTCACGAATTCCGGCGAGTTCGACGCCTTTGTCGCAACACAGAACTATGAATGATATGTTTGAGCTCCTGTCTCCGGCAGGGGATATGGAGAGGCTGATGATGTGCCTCAATTACGGGGCGGACGCCGTTTATCTGGCAGGGCGGCGCTTCGGAATGCGCGCCGCGGCGGTGAACTTTTCGGATGAAGAGCTTGTCCGCGCGGTGGAGCTTGCCCACGGGAATGGCGTGCGGGTCTATGTCGCCTGCAACACCCTCCCGCGGGAGGATGAGCTTGCCGAGATACCGCCGTACCTCGCATTTCTTCAGGATGCGGGCGTGGATGCGCTGATAATTGCCGACATCGGAATGCTGGAGCTTGCCAAGCGCTATGCGCCGCGCGTGAAGCGCCATGTAAGCACGCAGCTTGGCGTCATAAACAGCGCCACGGCTAACGCGCTTTACGCCATGGGCGCGGACACGGTCGTGCTTGCACGAGAGACTCCGTTGGAGGATATAAAAAAACTCCGCGCCAATACGCCGGAGGAACTGCGGATAGAGGCCTTCGTCCACGGGGCGATGTGCGTTTCCTTCTCGGGGCGCTGCCTTCTGTCAAATTACCTCACCGGCCGCGACGCGAACCGCGGCCAGTGCGCCCAGCCCTGCCGCTGGAAGTACCATCTGGTGGAGGAGAAGCGCCCCGGCGAGTATTTTGAAATAACCGAGGACGGGGGCACGTATATCCTCAACTCCCGCGACATGCGCATGATAGAATACCTGCCGCAGCTTATAGAGGCCGGTGTCACGAGCTTCAAGATAGAAGGGCGCATGAAGTCGGCCTATTACGCGGCTGTCGTCACCAATGCGTACCGCCACGCGCTCGACGCGGCAATTGCCGGGAAGCCGCTGGATAAGCTTTGGGTGGATGAGACCGATATGGTCAGCCACCGGCCTTATACCACGGGCTTTTACTTCGGCCAGCCCGGACAGCACTATGCCGAAGCCAGCTATCAGACGGCGGCAGACGTCGCCGCCGTTGTGGAAAGCTGTGAAAGCGACGGCACGGCCGTGCTGACGCAGCGCAATAAATTCTCACGCGGCGACGAGCTGGAGCTGCTTTCGCCGTCCGCGCCGCCTGTGCGCTTCACGGCGGAGCATGTTTTCAATGCCGAGGACGAGGAGATAGAGGATACGCGCCACGCCATGATGGAAATACATATGCGTTTGCCCGCGTATGCGCCGAAGTACTCTATCCTGCGAAAACGCAGATAAAAAATCGTTGACAAAACGCGCGCATGTGATAAAATGCATTTTATAATTTACAGATCATATAGCTTTAGGCTGTGACGAAAAGAGCCGGAGCAGGGCATTGCAGAGAGGGGTCGTTCGGTGTGAGACCCTGTGCCTCATTCCGGCGGCCGCTTCTGAGCCTCCCTGGGAAACCGGGGCGTATGCCCGCGTTAAGGGCGCTTGAGATGCCGCTGTGCGGCAATCAGGGTGGTACCGCGAAGCAAACCTTCGCCCCTGTTCCGGGGCGGAGGTATATTTTTTGGTGGAGGATAATGAAATGGAAAAATACGGCCTGAATCAGCTCCGTGAAATGTTTCTCAGCTTTTTCGAGAGCAAAGGGCATCTGCGTCTGCCGAGCTTTTCGCTCATTCCGCAGAACGACGCAAGCCTTCTTCTCATAAACTCCGGCATGGCCCCCATGAAGCCCTATTTCAAGGGTGAGCAGGAGCCGCCGCGCCGCCGCGTGTGCACCTGCCAGAAGTGCATCCGCACCGGCGATATTGAGAATATAGGCAAAACCGCGCGCCACGGCACTTATTTTGAAATGCTGGGCAACTTCTCCTTCGGCGATTACTTCAAGCATGAGGCCATCGCGTGGAGCTGGGAATTTCTCACCTCTCCCGAGTGGGTCGGCATCGATCCGGACAGGCTCTATCCGTCCATCTATCTGGATGACGACGAGGCCTTTGAAATATGGAACAAGGAAATAGGCATCCCGGCGGAGCGTATCTTCCGCTTCGGCAAGGAGGATAACTTCTGGGAGCATGGCGCAGGCCCCTGCGGCCCCTGCTCTGAGATATACTATGACCGCGGCGAGAAGTACGGCTGCGGCAAGCCCGGCTGCACCGTCGGCTGTGACTGTGACAGGTATATGGAGGTCTGGAACAACGTCTTTTCCCAGTTCGATAACGACGGCGAGGGCCATTATACCGAGCTCAAGCAGAAGAACATCGACACCGGCATGGGGCTGGAGCGGCTTGCCGTCGTGTGCCAGGGCGTGGATTCACTGTTCGACGTTGACACGGTGATGAATATCACCCACAAGGTCAGCGAGCTTACCGGCGCATATTACGGGAAGAGCCACAAAATGGACGTGTCGCTGCGCGTTATCACGGACCATATCCGTTCCGCCACGTTCATGATCTGCGACGGCGTCCTGCCCTCCAACGAGGGGCGCGGTTACGTCCTGCGCCGTCTGCTGCGCCGTGCTGCGCGCCACGGCAAGCTCCTCGGCGTGAATGAGCCGTTCCTTTATAAGGTGATCGACACCGTCATCCACGAAAACGAGTGCCAGTATCCCGAGCTGCGCGAGAAGCAGAGCTATATCACCAAGGTCATAAAGACCGAGGAAGAGAACTTTGCAAAGACCATCGACGCCGGCATGAAGATATTTGCAGACCTTTTGGCGGAGCATAAGGCCAAGGGCGAGACCGTCTTTTCCGGGGCGGACGCTTTCAAGCTCTACGATACCTACGGCTTCCCGGTGGATCTCACGATCGAAATGTGCGGCGATGAGGGTATGACCGTCAACGAGGACGAGTTCAAAAAGCTCATGGAGGAGCAGCGCGTGCGCGCGCGCAAGGCCCGTGAGGCGCTGGGCGACCTCGGCTGGGCCGGACAGGAGTTCGGCAAGGACATCCCGGAGACGGAGTTTGTCGGCTATGACAAGACCGAGTGCACCGCGAAGGTCGTCGCCATCGTTGCCGACGGCGAACTGCGCGAGGAGATCCCAGCCGGTACGGAGGCCATCATCGTGCTTGACCGCACGGTGCTCTACGCCGAGATGGGCGGGCAGGTCGCGGACTACGGCTGCATGAAGGCGGACGGCGTGTTCTTTGAGGTCGATAACGTCCAGAAGAACAAAGGCGGCAAGTTCATGCATTACGGCAAGCTCACCGATGGCGACATCAAGCTTGGCGACGAGCTGACCGTCTGCGTGGATGAGGAGCGCCGCAAGGCCATTTCCCGCGCGCACAGCGCCACGCATCTTCTGCAAAGCGCGCTGCGCATGGTGCTTGGCGACCATGTCCATCAGGCCGGTTCACTTGTTGAGCCGGATCACCTGCGCTTCGACTTTACGCACTTCTCTGCGCTCACGGCGGAGGAGATAAGCGAAGTGAACACCATAATGGCGGACATGATACTCGACGGCGCAGAGATAACAACGCGCGTCATGCCCTATGATGAGGCCAAGAAGCTTGGCGCAATGGCGCTGTTCGGCGAAAAGTACGGCGACACTGTCAGAGTCGTTGAAATGGGTGACTACTCCAGAGAGTTCTGCGGCGGCACGCATCTTGACAACACGGCAAAGGTCGGCATGTTCGTCATCACGTCCGAGGGTTCCGTTGCCTCCGGCGTGCGCCGCATCGAGGCCATCACCGGGCGCGAGGTCATTGCAAAGTATGTCTCCATGTCCGCCACGCTCAACAAGGTCGCGGATAAGCTCAAGGCGAGGCCGGTCGAGATAATGTCCAGAGTTGAAAGCAACCTCAGCGAGATACACGAGCTTAAGCAGAACATCGACAGGCTCAAGGATCAGCTCATGTCCGGCCAGGCGGAGAGAATGCTGTACGGCGCAAAGGATATAAAGGGCCTCAAGGTCATCACGATCACAAACGGCCCCGTCAACGCCGCCGACATCCGCAAGATGGGCGACCAGCTCAGAGACCGCTTCCCCAACATCGTGGCTGTGCTTGCGGCCACGGCGGAGAACAAGGCCACCATGCTTGCCGTCTGCGGCAAGAACGCAGTCGCGCGCGGCGTAAAGGCCGGAGACCTGATAAAGACCATCACCAGGATATGCGACGGTACCGGCGGAGGCAAGCCCGACTCAGCAATGGGCGGCTGCAAGAATCTGCTCAAGCTGGACGACGCGATGGCGGCTGTTGACGACTTCGTCGATGACAACGCGAAAGACTGAAGCTTATATAAAGGAGAATAATAATGAAAGACGACAATTGCCTGTTCTGCAAAATAATCGCCGGGGATATCCCTTCGTCGAAGGTCTATGAGGATGAAAACGTTTTTGCCTTCCGCGACATAAACCCGCAGGCGCCTGTGCATATCCTTGTTGTTCCCAAGGAGCATATAGCCTGTGCCAATGATATAGACAGCACCAATTCCGCCATAGTTGCCCACGTGTTTGAAAGCATTGCAAAGATCGCGCGTGCCGAGGGGCTGGATAAGGGCTACCGCGTTATCAACAACTGCGGCGAATACGGCGGGCAGACGGTCATGCACCTGCACTTTCACATAATCGGCGGCGAAAAGCTGTCGGAAAAGATAATATAAAGCCAAAAAGAGATTGGGGCTCCAGCCGGACCTCCAATCTCTTTTTATGCGTTATATGAGAAAAATCTTTAATCCTTGTCCTTGAAGACGGGGATGAAATCCGTCCTTGCGTCCATCGCGTGCAGACGGACCTTCATCTGGCTGGGCTTCTTGTTGTACATCGCAGTGCGCAGCTCATCATCGGGAACGAACTGATAATAGGTCGCGCAGAACGCGTCAAACATCTGCCTGCACTTCGGCGTGAACTTGCTGATATACAGCACAAGCCCCACAAGCCCGCCGGCAAAGAAGCTTATCATCAGATACGTGGCGCAGAAGCGAAGCACCGCGAACACCGCGGCCGCGATGAAAACCGTGCACACAAGTACTGAGATAACAGTGTATCTGTTTGCGGCCTTGTCGATGAGATCCTCCGCCGTGTCGCGCATCCGCCTTATCAGCGGGAAAGCAACTGTAAAATTGAAAAGAAACTGCCTGATAAAAAGGAAAAACCACAGCCAGCCGGCAAAGAAAAGAACGCCGGCCCACAAAACCTTCATTTCCATAAAGTTCTCCGTTTCTCCGTCTGATTTCCTGATCAGGCGGAATTCTTTCTTATTTGCTGTTTAGATAATAGCACAAAGCGCTATAGGATTCAAGAATATTTGTGCCCAACGGGCATAGATTTAAGACAGTACAGAACAAATGACAGGAGCGTGTGACATATGGACTTTATGGGGCTTGCGCTTGGGCTTTTGCCGGACGGGCTGTATAAGCCGGAGGCGGTGCGCGCGTATATGCCCGCCGAGGAGATACGCCTACGGGCGGGGCGGTGCGCGACTGTGCTTTCATGCGGTGCGGAGCACGATATGGGCGGTCGCGCGGTCACGGCGCATGACATCCTTGCCGTGCTTGAAAAGGCGACGGGCGCGTCGCTGCACGCAGTTTTGAACGAGCTTCGAGAGGGGTACATAAGCTATCGCGGCATAAGAATAGGCGTGTGCGCCGCAGCAGTGATAAAAAACGGTGAAGTGAGCGGCTTTAAGAATTTCACCTCTCTTGCGCTGCGGATACCGGCCGTTTTTCGCGGCGATATGGACGCGGCGTATTCGGCCGTTGCGGCGTCCGGCTTTGCAAGCACGCTTTTGCTCTCCCCGCCCGGCGGCGGGAAAACGACTGCCCTGCGCGAGCTTGTGCGCCGTGCCTCCGAGGCGGGCGCAAGGGTAGGCGTAGTGGATGAGCGGAACGAGCTTGCCTCCGTTGACGGGATGAACGCCGCCTTCGATATGGGGCGGTACACAGACGTGCTGACTGGCGTGGATAAATGCACCGGTGCAATGATGCTTCTGCGCGGGATGAACCCGCGGATAATAGCCATGGACGAGATATCGCGCGCCAGCGATGCAGCCGCTGTGCGCGAAATAATTGGATGCGGCGTGCACATATTCGCCACGGCGCACGCGGAAAATGCGGCGGGGCTGAGAAAGCGCGCGCTGTACAGGGAACTGCTTGACGAAGGGATATTTTCATTTGCCATTGAAATAAGCGGCGCGGGGCCGCACAGAAGCTACAGATGCGTGAGGTTAGGCATATGAAGCTTGCGGGGGCGCTGCTGGCCTTTTTTGGCTGCTGTGCAGCGGGGGCGGTGAGGGCGTCCGCCGCCCGGCGCAGACTGGATGCGCTTGCCGCTCTGTGCGAGGCGCTGTGTCTTATGAGAAGTGAGCTTGGGACAAGACTCAGCACTATACCGGACATGGCGGAGCGCGCGTCGGGGCAGACGCGGGGCGCGGCGAAGGACTTCTTCACGGCGCTTTACGCGCGCATGGACGAGCTTGGACACGTGGAGCTTGCGCAATTGTGGGCGGAATGCGCCGCGGCGGAGCTGTCCGTGCTTGCCGGGGCGGAGGCGCGCGAATTCGCCGCGCTGGGGGCCGTGCTTGGCCGCTGCGATGCGGACATGCAGCTTGCGGCGATATCTGCCTGTGAAGCGTACCTGCGCGCCGCGCTTGAACGTGCGCGCGGCGATTATCCGCAGCAAAGGCGGCTTTCGCTCGGTATTGCCGCCGCAGCGGGCGCGCTGCTTGTCATTGTTTTCATATAGGAGAAAGCTGATGGATATTGACCTGATATTTAAAATCGCGGCGGTCGGAATTCTGGTCGCGGTGCTGAACATACTTCTCCAGCGCTCCGGCCGTGACGAGCAGGCACTCATGACGACCATAACGGCGCTCGTCGTTGTGCTGATGGTCGTCGTCAGGAAGATAAGCGAGCTTTTTGACCTGATAAAAAATCTGTTTTCGCTGTAATGGAGCTTATAATGAAAGCCGCCGCCGTGGCGCTGATTGCCGGGATGATGGGCCTGCTGATAAAGCGCAGCAACCCGGAAATATCGCTTCTGCTGAGCGCCGCCGCGGTGACGATGATAGGCATCGCCGCAATGAGCTTTGCCGGGGAGATAAAGGGGCTTGTCAAGACGGTGAAGACGCTGTGCGGCACGTCGGACGTGTTTCTTGCGCCGGTGCTGAAATGCACGGCCGTTGCGATAATAACAAAGCTCACCGCGGAGCTGTGCCGCGACGCGTCGCAGGGGGCGTGCGCGGCGGCGGTGGAGCTTGCCGGGACGGTGTGCGCCATGTGTCTGGCCATGCCGCTTATAATGAACATGCTGAAGATGATGGGGGGCATGGTGTGAAAAAAGCGCTTCTTACAGCGCTTCTGGCGCTTATTATCATGCCGCTTTTCGCCGGGGGCGCGTATGCCGAAACACTCAGCGAAAAAACCGCAGGCGCGACCGGCGCAACCGCGGCGGAGCAGGCGCTTCCGGAGAGCGTGCGCGGGATAAGCGGCAGAATAGAGGCCGACGGGCAGTACGACGCGCCAGGCGCGCTTGAGCGGCTGTGGCGGAAAATGCTCGATACGGCGGCGCAGGAGATAAAGGGAAATCTGCAAAGCGCATCGGCGCTCGCCGCGATAGCGCTGTGCACCGCGCTTGCCTCGTCGCTTTCGCCGGGCGGAACGGCACAGGGGTACATAAGCATCGCCGGTGTCGGCGCGGCCGCCGCGCTGCTGGTCGGCAGCGTGGACAGCCTTGCGGTGCAGACCGTGTCGGCGTTGGGGCTGATGTCGGATTATTCGCGGGCGGCGCTTCCGGCTGTGTTCACCGCCGCCGCGGCCTGCGGCGCGGTCGTGTCGGCGTCGGCGCGCTATGCCGCTGTGTGCATTGCCATCGATGTACTTATGGCCGCGGCGCAGAAGTTCGTTATCCCGCTGGTATACGCGTATCTCGCGCTTGCGCTTTGCGGGGCTCTTTTTGAAAACCCGCTTTTGAAAACCTGTCAGCGCTTTTCAAAATGGCTGGCGACGACGTTCATGACGGCGTTCACTATTGCGTTCAGCGGCTACATCGGGCTGACGGGCATCGTCACAAGCGGCGTGGACGCCGTCGCCGTCAAGACCGCGCGCACGGTGATATCAACGACTCTGCCGGTCGTCGGCGGGATAATATCCGACGCTGCGTCCACAGTCCTCAGTGCGGCGTCGATGATAAGAAACTCCGCCGGGGCGCTCAGTCTCGTCGCCGTGTGCGCGCTCTGCGCTGAGCCGTTCGTCAAGCTGTCCGTGAAGATACTGCTGTTTCGCGCGGCGGCCGCAGTGTGCGACATGGTGCCGAATGCGAAGCTCTCTTCGTTCGTGAACGACGTCGGCTCTGCGCTGAGCATACTGCTGGGGCTTGTCGGCTGCTGCGCAATAATGCTTTTCATATCCTTCACCGCGGCGATAAAGGTGGTGACGGCATGATGCATGGCGTGATACGCGAGGTGTGCGCGCTGTCCGTGTTCTGCGGCCTTGCGATGAGCATAATGCCCGAGGGCAGCGTGAAGCGCGTTGCCGGTGTGCTGTGTACGGCGGCGCTGCTCATCACCGTGCTGACGCCGCTGAGAGACTTCGACATGGACAGCTACGCGCTGCTGCTTGCAAAGTATAAGGAGGAAGAAGCGGTGCTGACCGCGCGCGGAGAGGAGATAAACGAGCGGCTGAACCGGCTTGTCATAGAGCAGGAGTATGAAGCATATATTATGGACAAAGCCGCGGAAAAGAACGTGGCGGTAAAGGAGGCGGAGGTTGAAGCACAGTGGAGCACGGAGGGATTATGGGTCCCGTATACGGCGGAGATATCGTCAGATGCGCCTCCGAGCCAGAGAGCCATGCTGACCGAGGCAATAAAAACGGATCTGGGCATCCCGGAGGAAAGAATCACGTGGAAGTGCGATGAGTGAACTTAAAGAACAGGCGCAGAAGCTGGAAAAATTCAAATACCCGCTCATAGTGCTGGTCATCGGCGTTGTGCTGATGCTCATTCCCGGAAGAAATACATACCAGGACGCATCTAGCACGGGAGAGTCGCCGCTGCGGCAGGTGCTTTCCTGCACGCAGGGCGTGGGCCGGGCGGAGGTGATAGTTTCGGAAAGCGGCGTCGTGGTCGTGTGCGACGGCGCGGAGGATGCGAAGGTAAGGCTTGATATTATTCGCGCCGTGGGTTCATATACTGGCTTTGCTTCAGATAAAATAACTATACTGAAAATGACTGAATGATGATGGGAGGAGCAAAAGTCTTATGAAGAACAGGAAAAGAAACATTACCATGATAGCCGTGCTCATATTCGTCGGGGCTGCGGTGGCGCTGAATTGGTCATATAACAACCGGTGGGGCAGCCCTGACGCGGAAATGGTCACCGCGGAGGACGAGGCGATGCTCAACGCGAGCACGGACACTGCCGAAAGCAAGCCCGCCTCCGGTTCGGAGTACTTCTCCGAAGCGCGTCTGACGCGGCAGGTGTCGCGCGACGAGGCGCTTGAGCTTTTGCAGACGGCCGCCTCGGCCGAAACGGCCTCGCAGGAGACCATCGACAGCGCGATGAACGCGATATCCGTCATGGCAACGAACTCCATGCAGGAAGCGCAGATAGAAAACCTGCTCATAGCCAAGGAGTTTTCCGACTGTGTTGTGTACATAGGAAACGATACCGTCACAGTGGCTGTGCCCGCGCCCGAGGAAGGACTCAGCGAGGACGCCGTGGCGCGGATAACGGATATTATCTGCTCCGAAACGCCGTATCAGGCGTCGCAGCTTAGCATAATCGAAGTGAAATCATAATGAAATAATGGGACCGCGCCGGCGTATCGGGGCACATCTCAGTGCCCTGATGCGCCGGTTTTCGTATAAACGGCGTATTTTTTATTATTAGGCTTTATTTTTTCTCCGCAACGTGGTAAAATACTCTGAAAACATCTGAGGAGGATACACCATGGGTGAAAATTACATTACCTGCCGTGAGGCCAACGGCAGCATAAATATTTCAGAGGAGGTCATTTCTTCTCTGGTAAGAGAGGCTGTAAGCCAGATAGAGGGCGTTGCTGGGCTTTCCAACACCTCCGGCGCGGAGCTTGTCGAGCTTATCGGAATAAAAACGCTTTCCAAGGGCGTGAAGGTGCAGTTCGTCGATTCCAAGGTGATAGTTGACGCCATCATCACCGTGAAGTACGGCTTCAACATCGTCAACGTTGCAAAGACCGTGCAGGAAGAGATACTCGGCGTCATTCTTTCCGCCACCGGGCTGGAGCAGGCAGAGGTGAACGTCCACGTTTCCGGCGTGGCCTTTGACAAATAAAGCGCGGAGGGGTTTGGGATGACCAGAACTACGGCCAGAGAGATAGCGATACAGCTCGGCTTTGCCGCCGCGGCCTGCGGCGCGGCTCCGCAGGAGATTTTTGACGGCTTCTTCTCGCATGAGCATTATGGCACCCTCGCGGCGGAGGATGAGCTTTACAGCGAATACCCGAATAAAAAGCAGCTTGAGTATATCCGCACTCTCACTGCGCTTATGTATGAAAAGCGTGATGAGATAGATGCTTATATCGAGCGCTACGCCCACGGCTGGAAGCGTGAGCGTATTTCAAAAACGGCGCTGGCGGTGCTTCGCTGTGCCATATGTGAGATCATGTATATGGACGACGTTCCGGCGTCCGCGGCCATAAATGAGGCTGTTGAGCTGGATAAGGGCTATGACGAGCCGGAGACCGTCGCCTTTGTAAACGGCATTCTGGGCGGCTTCATGCGCGGGGAGTTCCCGGCACAGGCAGAGGCTGCTTTGACCGGTGCAGACGAACAGCCCGCGCCGGAGGCGGGGGAGTAAAATGGAAGTCAGGACCCTTTCGGTTACGCAGCTCAACAACAGAATAAAGGGTCTTATCGATTCCGACCCGGTGCTTGCGGACATATGCGTCCGCGGCGAACTGTCAAATTATAAGATATACCCTTCCGGGCACCATTACTTCACGCTCAAGGACAGCGAAAGCAGCATCCGCTGCGTCATGTTCAAAAGCAGCGCGTCAAAGCTCCGCTTCCGCCCGGAAAGCGGCATGGGCGTCACGGCCTTCGGCAGAGTGTCCGTCTATCCGCGCGACGGCGCGTATCAGCTTTATTGCAGCGCGCTTATGCCGGAGGGAACGGGCGATTTACAGATCGCCTTTGAGCAGCTTAAAAAGAAACTCGACGAGGAAGGCCTTTTCGCGCGTGAGCATAAAAAGCCCCTGCCGAGGTTCCCGGAAAGAATAGCCGTGATAACCTCATCCGCCGGGGCGGCAGTGCATGACATGATAAGGATACTCGGCCACCGCTGGCCGCTTACGAAGGTGATTTTGCTGCCGGTGCGCGTGCAGGGCGTCGAAGCCCCGCCCGAGATCGCGGGCGCGATACGCTACGCGAATGAATTCAAGGTGGCGGACGTTATCATCACCGGGCGCGGCGGCGGCTCAATAGAGGATCTGTGGGCGTTCAATGATGAGCGCGTGGCGCGCGCCATATATAATTCTGAAATACCTGTCATTTCCGCCGTCGGGCATGAGCCGGACGTCACCATCGCGGATTATGTGGCGGATATGCGCGCATCCACGCCGTCCAACGCGGCGGAGCTTGCCGTGCCGGATATGAGTGAAATGGCCGACGTGCTGCACGGCTATGATATTCGCGGCCGCCAGGCGATGGCGAAGAAGCTTGCCTCGCTGCGCACGCGGCTTTCCGCGCTTTCTGAAAGGCGGGTCATGCTCGACCCCGCGGTCAGTATCGACAACCGCCGTATAGAGCTTGACCGTCTGCGTGACAGGCTCGTCTCCGCGGAGGAGCACGCCGTATCCGGGAAGAAGCACGAATTCGTGCGCCTGACAGCGGCGCTGGACGCGATGAGTCCGCTGAAGGTGCTCTCGCGCGGCTATGCCATTGCGACCGACGGCACGGGGGCCGCGGTGAAGAGCGTGAAGGGCGTCAGCCCCGGCGACAGGCTTTGCCTGCGCTTTTCGGATGGCAGCGCTCAGTGCGCGGTCGAAAGCGTGCAGGACTACACCGTACAGGAGGAAGAATAATGGGTGCAAAAAAGCTCAGCTTTGAGGAATCAGTCGCAAGACTTGACGATATAGTGAAGCATCTGGAAAACGGCGATATGCCGCTGAGTGAGTCGCTTTCGATGTTTGAAGAGGGGACGAAGCTCATTTCCGCATGCAGCAAAATGCTCGACGAGGCCGAGCAGAAGGTGGTAAAGCTTAAGAAAGGGCCGGACAGGGAGCCGATAGAGCTTCCCTTTGAGGACAGCGAACAATGAACGAGAAGGAATATAAACAGCTTATAGAAAGCGCGCTTGAAAAGACGCTGGCAAACGCCGGCGGACTGCCGCAGGCCGGACTTGCGGAGGCGATGCGCTACAGTCTGCTTGCCGGCGGCAAGCGTATCCGCCCGATGCTGACGCTGGAATTCTGCCGCGTGTGCGGCGGCGATATAAACGCCGCGCTTCCCGTGGCCTACGGTGTGGAAATGCTGCATACATACAGCCTCATCCACGACGATCTGCCGTGCATGGACAATGACGACCTCCGCCGCGGCCGCCCGACGAACCATAAGGTCTACGGCGAGTGCGTGGCGATGCTTGCGGGCGACGCGCTCCAGGCACAGGCGTTCTATTCCGTGCTGTCGGCGGAGCTGCCCGCAGACAGGCGCGCGGCGTGCGCACAGATACTTGCCTCCGCCGTCGGCTTTGACGGAATGTGCGGCGGGCAATACCTCGACATGCTGTGGGAAGGGCGCAAGCTCAATGAGCAGGAGCTTTCCGAGATAAACAGCCGCAAGACGGGCGCGCTTCTCGTCGCGGCCTGTCAGATGGGTGTCGCCGCGGCCGGCGGCACCGAGAGTCAGCTTGCCGCGGCCGGACATTACGGTGCGGCGCTGGGTCTTGCTTTCCAGATAAGGGACGACATGCTTGACGTCCTCAGCACGACGGAGGAGCTTGGCAAGCCGATAGGCTCCGACGTTCAGGAGAACAAGAACACCTATATGGCGCTCAAGGGCGAGGAGGGCTGCAAAAAGACTATTGAGCGGCTCAACGCGTGCGCAAAGGACATAATCGGCGAGGCGTTTGAGGATACGGGCTTTCTCTGCGCGCTGGTCGATGAGCTTGCCGAAAGAACAAAATAAGTTTTCAGGTGTTGGTTTTGAGTGTTATAGAGAGAATAAACTCCTCTGATGATATAAAAAAGCTCAGCGCGGATGAGCTGGATACGCTGTGCGCTGAGATCAGAGAGTTCCTGATAAAAAATGTTTCGCAGACCGGCGGCCACCTCGCGTCGAATCTCGGTGCGGTCGAGCTTACGGTCGCGCTTCATAGAGTATACGACAGCGCAGTTGACCGGATCGTGTTCGATGTGGGCCACCAGAGCTATACCCATAAAATTATCACGGGCCGCAGAGACGCTTTCCCGACGCTTCGCCAGCATGAGGGCCTTTCAGGCTTCCCCAAGCCGTATGAAAGCGAGGACGACGCGTTTGTCACGGGGCATGCGTCCACGTCTGTGTCCGTTGCAACGGGCATGGCGCGCGCAAGGGCGTTCACCGGGGAAAAGTACGACGTCGCGGCCGTCATCGGCGACGGCGCGATGACTGGCGGCCTCGCCTATGAGGGGCTTGAGGACGCCGCCTCCTGCGGAGAGCCGATAGTCATTATCCTGAATGACAACACCATGTCGATAAGCAAGAACGTCGGCGGTATGTCCAAGCTCCTTGGCGCGATGCGCTATAAGCCGGCGTATATCAGCTTCAAGCGCTGGTACAGGGCGGTGTTCAAAAAGCTGCCCGCGCTGTATTTCTTTAACCATCATGTGAAGGAGTGGCTGAAATCGTGGCTGCTTCCGGATAACACGTTCAGCCAGATGGGCTTTGAATATCTCGGCCCGGTCGATGGGCACGACGTTCAGGCGCTGGAGGCGGCCATAAGGCTTGCAAAGGATATGGAGCAGCCTGTCATCGTGCATGTGCTGACAAGGAAGGGCAAGGGCTGCTCTTACGCGGAGAAGCACCCGGATATGTACCATGGCGTCGGTGCGTTTGACCCGGAAACGGGAGTGTTGGCGGGCGGAAAGGCGGGCTTTTCTGATTATTTCGGCGACTTTATGTGTGAGTTTGCGGCGGAGGATCGCCGCGTGTGCGCCATCACGGCGGCCATGTGCAGCGGCACAGGGCTTACAAGGTTTGAAAAAGAATTCCCCGCGCGCTTCATTGACATCGGCATTGCCGAGGGGCACGCGGCGGCAATGGCCGCCGGAATGGCGAAGCAGGGCGCGCTGCCTGTGTTCGCGGTCTACTCAAGCTTTTTGCAGCGCGCTTACGATATGCTTATACATGACGTTTCCCTGCAGGATCTGCACGTCGTTTTCGCCGTTGACCGCGCAGGACTCGTCGGCAATGACGGGGAGACGCACCACGGCGTTTTTGACGTCAGCTATCTCAGCACCGTTCCCGGCATGACGATCATGTGCCCTGCAAGCTTTTTGGAAATGCACGACATGCTTCGCCATGCGCTGTTTGAAGTAAAAGGGCCTGTTGCCGTGCGTTATCCGCGCGGCGGAGAGGGCGAGTATAAGCAGTCACGCCTTGAGGCGGAATCGGTGCTGAGCGAAGGAACGGACGTCACCATCGTCTGCTACGGCACGATGGTCAACAACGCCCTTGCCGCGGCCACGGAGTTGGCGGCGCACGGCGTCAGCGCGGAGGTCGTCAAGCTCGGCTGGATAAAGCCGAACGACTATGCGCTTACGCTTGAATCTCTCAAAAAGACGGGGCGGCTCGTCGTGCCGGAGGAGACGTGTACGCCCGGCGCGGTCGGGGAGCATGTGCTGGCTCTCTGCGCGGAAAACGCCGTGCCGCTTCGCACGGTGAAGCTTATAAACCTCGGCAGCGGCATAGTGCCGCAGGGCAGTGTTGACGAGCTTATGCGCGACTACGGCCTTGATGCGCACGGGATCGCCGGGGCGGTCCTCTCTGCCGTGCAGACGGAGAAAAGCGGAGTTATATGAAAAAGGTCAGACTGGATCAATTGGTTTTTGAGCTTGGGCTTACGGAGAGCCGTGAGCGCGCCAAAACGACTATAATGAGCGGCCATGTGTTTGTAAACGGCCAGCGCGCGGATAAGCCGGGAATGCCGGTCGCGCCGGACGCCAGGGTCGAGGTACACGGCGAGGCGCTCCCATTCGTCAGCCGCGGCGGCTTCAAGCTGGACAAGGCGCTGCGCGTGTTTCCCGTCGATCCCTCCGGGAAGCACTGCATTGACTGCGGCGCGTCCACCGGCGGCTTTACCGATGTGCTGCTTCAGCATGGTGCGGAGAGGGTATACTCCGTTGACGTCGGGTACGGCCAGCTTGCGTGGAAGCTGCGCAACGATGAGCGCGTTATAAACCTTGAAAGGACGAATCTGCGCTATATCACGGCGGAGCAGATCCCGGAAGCGCTCGACCTCGCCGTTATGGACGTTTCGTTTATCTCCATAAGGCTCGTTCTGCCCGCGGTAAAGGCGCTTCTGAAGCCGGAGGCCGACCTTATCTGCCTGATAAAGCCGCAGTTTGAGGCCGGCAGGGAAGAGGTCGGCAAAAAGGGCGTTGTGCGCGATGTGAAGGTGCATGAGGAAGTCGTGCGCGGCATACTGAATTTTGCGCCGGGAATCGGTTTAAGTGTTCAGGGGCTTGATTTTTCCCCGATAAAAGGGCCGGAAGGCAACATAGAATATATCTGCTGGATGAAAAATTCGGCGGCTCCATCCGCCGCCATTGATGCGGCAGCTGTCGTCGCGGCGTCTCATGAGGCGCTGTGAAGCTTGAAAGAGGCGTTTATATGATTGCGATTTGTCCGAATCCGTTCCGCGATATAGGGTTGAACATCACGCGTCAGGCGGTGGATATCCTCTGCAGCGCGGGGTTTGAAACGGCTGTGTGCCCCGTGTTTGCCGAGGATGAGCCGGGGATAGTTCCCGCGGACATCCCTGTGCGCGCGCTTGCCGATGTCGCGCCGCAAAGCACGCTTATCATCGTCGTCGGCGGCGACGGAACCATACTTTCTGTTGTGCGTTCGCTCAAATGCAGTGTTCCCGTACTTGGCATCAATCTGGGCACCAAGGGCTTCATGGCCTCGCTTGAGGCCGATGATCTGCCGCTTATAGTAAAGGCGGCGAAAAATGAGGCCGCCGTCAGCCGCCGCATGAAGCTGGACGTTCAGCTCGTGCGCGGTGATGCGGTCATCTATGAGGACTGCGCGCTGAATGACGCCGTTATACACGGCTACGGCGACTGCATAAAGCTCACCGCCATCTGCGAGGGGGATAATATAACCGACTTCCTCGGCGATGGGATAATCCTTTCCACGCCCACGGGCTCCACCGGCTATTCAATGTCGGCGGGCGGGCCGATAGTCGAGCCTGACGCCGAGAATATCATCATCACGCCCATATGCGCACATGCCATGGGGGCGCGGTCCTTTGTGCTTGCACCCTCGCGCGAGGTCACGGTGAAAACACAGCGGCTGCACGGCAGAAGGGCGTATCTGTCTGTGGACGGAAACCCGGTGTTTGATATGCAGAATGACGATATGCTTGTCGTGCGGCGTTCGCGGGAGTGCGCACTCATGGTGCATATGGGGCTGAAAAGCTTTTATGATATCGCATACGAAAAACTGATTTAGGAGGCCGCGGCATGAAGCGAGGCAGACAAAGCGTCATTCTTGAAATTATCGCGCAGCAGGACATTGAAACGCAGGCACAGCTTATGGAAGCGCTGGCCGAGAGGGGAATAAAGAGCACGCAGGCTACGCTGTCGAGAGACATAAAGGATATGCGCCTTGCAAAGGAGCTTGGGCCGAACGGGAACTACCGCTATAAAGCGCCCACGACGCCCGAACGGGATGATTTCAGCCCGCGGCTCAAGACCGTGTTCCGGGAGAGCCTTATCTCCTACGCTCTGGCGCAGAATATCGTCGTCATAAAAACGCCCCCCGGACTTGCGCCTGCCTGCTGCTCCGCGCTGGACAGCATGGAGATAGACGGGCTGGTTGGAACCATCGCGGGCGACGACACGGCGTTCATTGCCATGCGCGACAACGAAGCGGCGCACCGCTTCTACCATGAGATAGAAATTCTGTTTTGATTTTTTTGCCGGGGCGGCCCGGCAGGGAGCTTGCCGTATGCTTAATGAACTGCACATTGAGAATATAGCTGTCATAGAAAAAGCGGATATAAGCTTCGTCCCCGGACTCAACGTGCTTACGGGTGAAACGGGCGCGGGCAAATCTATCATAATCGACTCCATCGGGGCAGTCCTCGGAGAGCGCGTCAGCCGTGACCTTGTCCGGCGCGGCGCTGAAAAGGGAACTGTCACTGCCGTTTTTGACGCAGACTGCGCGGCCGCATGGCTGGAGGAGAACGAGATCGACTCCGACGGAGAGCTTATTATACAGCGGCGCATAACGCTTGACGGAAAGAGCAGCTGCCGCATCTGCGGCACGCCTGTTACGGCGGCGCAGCTCAAGGAGCTGGCCGCGATGCTGGTGGATATCCACGGGCAGAACGACGGGCGGCAGCTTATGGATGAGCGCCGCCACATGGCGTATCTGGACAGCTTCGGGCATCTGGACGGCGCGCTGGCGGCGTACAGGGCCGAGTATGACAGCTTCTCCGCGATAAAAAAGGAAATGGCCGCGCTGTCCATGGACGAGATAGAAAAGGCCCGGCTCAGCGACAGCCTCAAATATCAGATAGAAGAGCTTGAGCGCGCCAATATCAAGCCGGGTGAAAAGGATACGCTGAGCGCGCGGCGCGACCTTCTGCGCAACAGCGAAAAGCTGACGGAGGCGCTGGATGAGGCGTTCTCCGCGCTGTACGGGGGCGACGATAACGCCGTTTCCATGTCGCAGAACGCGGCGTATTATGCCGAGAAGGCCGCAAATTACGCGCCGGAGCTTGAACAGGCGGCGAACGCCGTGAACGACGCGGCGTTTGCACTGGCGGACGCGGCGGAGACTCTGCGGGATTTCAAGGACAGTCTTGACTTTTCCCCGGAAGAGTATGATAATATCGAAACACGTCTCTCACTGCTCAATAAGCTTGAGCGTAAGTATGGCCGGACGGATGAGGAGCTTTGCGCGTATCTGGACGAGTGCCGGAAGAAGCTGGACGATATCGAATATGCCGATGACAGGCTCGTGAAGCTGGAAAAGGAGCTTTCCGCGCAGAAGGCACAGTGCGTGAAGGCCGCCGCCGCACTGAGCGCGCAGCGCCGGGAAAAGGCGGCGGAGCTGGAAAAGCGCATCGTGACGGAGCTGAGAGAGCTTAACATGCCGTCTGTCCGGTTTGCCGTCGAATTCGTTCCTGTCGATAATGAGCAGGGCTTTGATGCCAGCGGCGCGGATAAGATACGCTTCATAATGTCGGCAAACGCCGGGGAGGAGCTTGGCCGCATAAGCAAGATCGCCTCCGGTGGTGAGCTCAGCCGCATTATGCTTGCCATGAAGAATGTTTTTGCGGAGAATGATCCTGTTGGCACCATGGTCTTTGACGAGATCGATACGGGCGTTTCCGGCATTGCGGCGCAGCGCGTCGCGGAAAAGCTTTTCGCGGTGTCGAAGGGGCGGCAGGTCATGTGCGTGACGCATCTGCCGCAGATCGCGGCCATGGCGGACAGCCATTATCTCATTGCAAAGCATGAGGAGGGCGGGCGCACCTATACCGAGGTGAACGGCCTGACCCGCGAAGGACGGCGGCGTGAGCTTGCCCGTCTGCACGGCGGCGATTTTATTACAGAGACCACGCTTGCCAGCGCAGAGGAGCAGCTTGCGGCGGCGGAGGCCTTCAAGAAAAGATTTTCCTGAGTATTTAGATATAGACGGATGAACAGGAGGGTGCATAAGTGGGGATCAGAGAAGAAGCGACACGTCTGCATGAAAGCGGCTTCAACTGCGCGCAGAGTGTTCTCTGTGCCTGCGGTAAGTATACCGGGCTTGACGATGATACGGCGCTTGCGCTGTCCGCCGGCTTTGGCGGCGGCGTCCGCTGCGGTGAGATCTGCGGGGCGATATCCGGCGCTGTGATGGCGATAGGCATGGCGTATCCGTTTGCCGACGCGTCTGACGCCAAGGCGAAGGAGCGCATCGCCGCGCTGACGCGGGAGTGCACCGGGCGTTTTGAAAATGAGTACGGCTGTGTGCGCTGCTGTGAGCTTAAGGCCAGCGGATGCAGCTGCGCGGCGCTCATAGAGTATGCCGCCGCGCTTGCCGAGGATATAATAAACGTAAATAAATAAATAGTCATACAGGAGACGAAAATGGGAATTTATGAAGAACTGGTCGCGCGCGGCCTTATAGCGCAGGTTACGAACGAGGAAGAGATCAGAGAGCTTGTCGATAACGGCAAGGCGACGTTTTACATCGGCTTTGACCCGACCGCGGATTCGCTCCACGTGGGTCACTTCATGGCGCTGTGCCTTATGAAGCGCCTGCAAATGGCCGGAAACAAGCCCATTGCCCTCATCGGCGGCGGCACCGGCCACATCGGCGACCCCTCCGGCCGCACGGATATGCGCAGCATGATGACGAAGGAGACCATCGACCATAACTGCGCCTGCTTCAAAAAGCAGATGGAGCGCTTCATTGAGTTTGGCGAGGATAAGGCGCTTATGGTCAACAATGCCGACTGGCTGCTCGACCTGAACTATGTTGAGCTGCTGCGCGAGGTCGGCGCGTGCTTCTCCGTCAACAACATGCTTCGCGCCGAGTGCTATAAGCAGCGCATGGAAAAGGGCCTCAGCTTCCTTGAGTTCAACTACATGATCATGCAGAGCTACGACTTCTACTACCTTTTCCAGCACTACGGATGCAATATGCAGTTCGGCGGGAACGACCAGTGGAGCAACATGCTCGGCGGCACTGAGCTTATCCGCAAAAAGCTCGGCAAGGACGCGCACGCCATGACCATTACGCTCCTCCTCAATTCCGAGGGGAAGAAGATGGGCAAGACGGCCTCCGGCGCGGTGTGGCTCGACCCGAACAAGACCAGCCCCTACGAGTTCTACCAGTACTGGCGCAATGTTGAGGATGCCGACGTTCTCAAGTGCATCCGTATGCTGACCTTCCTGCCGCTTGAGCAGATAGATGAGATGGACAAGTGGGAGGGCAGCCAGCTCAACCGCGCGAAGGAGATACTCGCGTATGAGCTGACGGCGCTCGTGCACGGCGAAGAGGAAGCGAAGAAGGCCGAGGCGTCCGCAAAGGCGCTGTTCGGCGGCGCGGGTGACAGCGAGCATATGCCCAGCACCGAGCTTGCGGAGGATGAGCTTGCCGGCGGCGTCATCGACCTTATGACGCTTCTTGTCAAGACCGGCCTCTGTACGACGAAGTCCGACGCGCGCCGCAACATCCAGCAGGGCGGCGTCACGGTGGACGATGAGAAGGTGACAGACACCGGCAAGACCTATACCGCGGATGAACTGAAAGCCGGACTGATCCTCCGCCGCGGCAAGAAGAACTTCCACAAGGTCATTCTCAAGTAAACAGATATTTTTTCAGCCTGCCCGGAATTTTTCGGACAGGCCGAAGCTTAAAGGCAGGTGATATAATGGATAGAGAAGATGATAATTATCTGGAAGAAACGGTAATCAGCGAAATCGACGAGAATGGAATATATTCTAAAACAGCTTTATTAATGAACGATAACGTCAGATTTGGGAAATATCTTTTACAAAGAAGCAGCAGAGATGGAACAATAACAAGAAGACTAATAAGATATACTTTTAGCTTAAATGTCGATACACTTGGAAAAGCCTTTTATGATGCTTACATTATGACGTATCTTCCTAACATAACTAAAAGATATCAAGACCAAAGGGAAAATGAAGTGATCGAGGACATTTACGGAAACAAAATAAAATTTGTTTATGATTCCATATATGCCGTATTCATTGAACCCAATGTTACAGTCGAGCTTGAGCAGCTATATGATAAATTAACCGCTGAAGTGTTGGAAAAAGTCCGCACATACGGCAGAGATATGGAAATCAGCAGATGGGACTGAACGCATTTTGAAGCCTCAGCCGCTTATAAATGCTGCATCATGTGCAATGCATGTGATGCAGCATTTTGGTGCCGTCAAGAGTTATGCGCAAAATTGTTTGCAGGCTCCGGCTGAGTGAAGTCAGCCGGCAATAGAG
>OLOV01001025.1_pt1 | contig 23103 bp, 20 predicted proteins | sample 1672931 | NCBI WGS metagenome assembly OLOV01 (sample SAMEA3136738, study PRJEB25190) | human gut metagenome | biome: human gut; feature: human-associated habitat; material: faeces | place: Austria | collected 2013
ATTTCTTAGTACTAAGTATTTTACCATACTTGTCTAACAAATGGGGTGCTATTCAAACGGCCGGGGGATATCTTTAGTCTGTTCAGAATTTATTTTATTCCGTGATGTGATCCATGCCCTGACTCACTATGGTGCGCACGTGGTCGTCGGCGAGGGAGTAAAACACACTTCGCCCGTCGCGGCGGCTTTTGATAAGCTTTGCCTGCTTGAGTATCTTAAGCTGGTGCGACACCGCGGACACGGTCATATTCAGCGCCGCTGCAAGGTCGCACACGCACACTTCCGCCTCGAAGAGAACGAATAGGATGCGTATGCGCGTGGAATCGCCAAAAACCTTGAACAGCTCAGCCAGGTCGTAAAGCTGCTCCTCGGCGGGCAGCGTGCTGCGCACGATGCCCAGAAGATCCTCGTGGATCTCGCTGCTGTCGCAGCATTCTATTTCCCTGTCGTTCTCCATGACTTCCTCCTGTCAGAGCTTTTTCACGTTCAGCGCCCTTATGGCGTTGAGAACGGCTATCACCATCACGCCGACGTCGGCGAATATTGCCACCCACATGTTCGCAATGCCCACCGCGCCCAGCGCCAGACACACCAGCTTCACGCCGATGGCAAAGTAAATGTTTTCGTAAACTATGCGCAGGCACTTGCGCGATATGCGTATCGCCTTTGCAATCTTGAGAGGGCTGTCGTCCATCAGCACAACGTCTGACGCCTCTATCGCCGCGTCAGAGCCGAGTGCGCCCATCGCAATGCCCACGTCGGCGCGCGAGAGCACGGGGGCGTCGTTTATGCCGTCGCCCACGAAGGCCAGCATTTCGCCGGGCTGCTTTTTGGCAAGCAGCTCCTCCACCTTGCGCACCTTATCCTCGGGCAGAAGCTGGCTGAAAACGGAGTCTATGCCAAGCTCCTTCGCCACGCTCTGCGCGACCTTGTCGCTGTCACCGGTGAGCATGACGGTCTCCTTCACGCCGACGCGCTTGAGCGCGCTGATGGCGTCCTTCGCGTCGGGCTTCACCACGTCGCAGATGAGGATATGCCCGCAGTACTTGCCGTCTATCGCCACATGCACCACCGTGCCGACGTGGCCGCATTCCGTGAATTCAATGCCGAGCTGCTCCATCAGCCGGTGGTTGCCCGCGGCGACGTCGTGCCCGTCCACCTTCGCCGTGACGCCGTGGCCGCTTATCTCCTGCACGTCGCTCACGCGGCTTTTGTCAAGCGGCGTCTTGCATGCGCGCTGCAGGCTGAGGCTTATGGGGTGGGTGGAATAGCTTTCGGCGAGGGCTGCGTACTCAAGCAGCTTTTCGTCCTCAATAACGCTGTGGTGTATCCCGGCGACCTCGAACACGCCCTGTGTCATCGTGCCGGTCTTGTCAAAGACGACATACTTGACCTTGGACAGCGTCTCCATGTAGTTTGAGCCCTTTACCAGCACACCGGCATTGCTTGCCCCGCCGATACCGGCGAAGAAGCTGAGCGGGATGCTGATGACGAGCGCGCACGGGCAGCTTATGACAAGGAAGGTCAGCGCCCTGTATATCCACGTGCTGAAGTTCGCGGCGTTGCCCGCGATGAGGTTCACCACCGGCGGGATTATGGCCAGCGCCAGCGCGCTGTAACACACGGCGGGCGTGTATATGCGCGCAAATTTCGAGATGAACGCCTCGCTCTTCGACTTGCGGGAGCTTGCGTTCTCGACAAGCTCCAGTATCTTCGATGCTGTGGACTCGCCGAATTCCTTCGTCGTCTTTATCTTGAGAAGACCCGTCTCGTTGATGCAGCCGCTTACGACCTCATCTCCGAGAGAGACATTGCGCGGCATACTCTCGCCGGTCAGTGCGGCAGTGTTCAGTGTGCTCGTTCCCTCGACGATAACGCCGTCAATGGGTATCTTCTCGCCCGGCTGCACGACGATGACCGTGCCAATGGCGATCTCATCCGGGTCGTGCCGGACAAGCTGGCCATTTTCGTCCTCAATATTGGCGTAGTCGGGGCGGATGTCCATGAGTTGGCCAATGCTGCGGCGGCTCTTGCCGACGGCGATGTTCTCAAAAAGCTCGCCTATCTGGTAGAACACCATGACGGAGACGCCCTCGCGGAAGTCGCCCAGCGCTATCGCGCCTATCGTGGCGACGGCCATAAGGAAGTTCTCGTCGAAGGGCTGGCGGTTCTTTATGCCCTTCACGGCCTTCACCAGCGTCTCATAGCCGATTATCAGATAGGGGATAAGGTACAGCGCGAACTTGAGCCACCCGTCCACGGGCGCAAGCTCCAGCGCTATGACCAGAACCACCGCCGCGATTATCCTGTACAGCAGCTTCTTTTGTTTCTTGTTCATGTCCTCGCCTCCGGTGCGCTCTATTTATGCCTCAGAAAAAGATCTCGCAGTCGTCCTCAACGCGCTTGCAGTTTTTAAGCACGTCCTTCATGACTGCCTTGACGTCTGCGCCGTCCTCAAATTCCACGGTCATTTTAAGGGCCATGAAGTTCACGACAGCGTCCTTCACACCGGCGGTCTCCTTTGCGGCCTGCTCCATCTTGTTGGCGCAGTTTGCGCAGTCAACGTCTATCATGTAGGTCTTTTTCATTTTCAGCGTCTCCTTGTATTATTCAACATTTGAACAATCATTCAACTGCTCAATCGCATTATATGCCTGCCCTCATTATATGTCAATAGGGCAAATAAAATAATTCGCGAAATAATTTGCGAAAAAAGAAAAAACCGGCGGCTTTTTGCAAAGCCGCCGCTTGTGTGTCAATATTTCCGTGGGGGCAAAGCATTGCCGGGCGCTTTACGCCGCAATGTGAAGAAACATGCCTGCACCCATTGCCTCCATTGCAGAAGGCGGCGAAAATTCCCAGAATTTTCGCCAAAGGGATTTTATTTCCCAGTGCTGCCGAAGCCGCCTGCGCCGCGCGCTGTCACGTCAAGCTCCTGCGCCTCCTGAAAGTCAAGCTCAAGATATGGTATCACGACAAGCTGCGCTATCCTGTCGCCGGGGCATATCTCGCGCGAATGCCGCTTTTGAAGATGGCGTAGTTTTTCAATGTACTACGCTGGACTTTGATAATCTCATTTTTTGCCGTGCGTGTCTCTTTCCGCCTTACGCCCGGTAGACTGCGGATATGTGAAACGCGCGTCAGCCGCGCTGCTCCGACATAAAAATATTCAGCTTGCTCTGCGTTGTCTCCAGCGCACTGCCAAGCTCGACTGCTCCGCTGAAATATCCCTTGAGACCGTCAGTGATAATACCGGCTGTTGCGGTCTGGGTGTAGCCCATTACTGTACCGTTTGCAATCATGTAATTGACCTCGGACACCTGATTTTCAGACAGGCAGGAGTTCAGCACAGTGTTCAGAGCCTCACGGCTGATGGGCAGACCGATTTTCCTGTCGGCATAGCGCTTGACCTGCCAGTCGCTTGTCAGCAATGTCCGCAGGAATCCCCATGCTCTCTCCACGTCCGTGCAGCTTCGGGGAATCATATAGCAATCCCGCGGTGCGCAGGCGAGCTTTGTGAAATTGTCTCCGCCGTTACGCCCATCGAAATATGCAATTGCGTTTTCACTGTTTTTCTCCAACACGTCTATGTCATCAACGCCGCCAAGCTCTTTCCATTGCAGCACCTCGGAAAAGCGGAGGTTTTCAAGGTCGGTCTCATTCTCAAACGAAAACTCCAGCGGGCAGGCATCGCACAGCGCTATAAGACCGCGCACGTGTTCGTTGTCCAGAATATAGTTGCCATCCGCTTCATTGTATGCGCTTGTCAACACGCCCGGTGCCATGCAGTCAAGAAGGTGCTCCTTGGTGTAAAAGCTGTCGAACAAAGGTCCATCGTAGCCCGCGGCAGCCAAGGCGGCGGGAAGCCCGGCAAGCGTCAGTGCACAGCCGCTCTGCACAGGCAAGCCCATTTCTTGCAGCGTTCCGATTATGAAGCCGCCCCATATTACGTTCAGCGCGCCACGGCTTTCAAGCCCGGTGAGTATTTCCGGCACGAAGTCCTCCCTGTTCAGAGCGCCGTCCGCGTCTATCAGCGGGTAAAGATCTACAAAGCCGGACTGTGGGTTTATCTGCCCATCGCTCACGACGAGATCAAAGCTCTTCCCGGAGCTCAAATCCGTCAGAAGTCGGTTTAATCCTGCCTCATCGCTCCCGTAATCTACGCACTCAACCCTGTACTCCGGGCTATGCCGGTCAAACTGCATGGTCACGGTATCCATTGTCTCGGTGGCTTGCCCGTAAAATGCTACGGTTATCAGTGTCCGGTCATCTGTTTTCTGCCGGATGCTCATACATACAATTTCCGCCGATGAATCAGGCACGGCGAGGAATACGCCCTCATCCACCTCGCATATGCACTTATACTTGTACCCATAGTCGAGCGTCAGACTGTACCAGTCCAGAATTGACGTGTACTGCATATCGGTGTCTATGCTGAATATATTTTTGCCATCGTTTATCAGTCCGCCGCCGGTAAGGCTCTGCACATGGGAAACGTTTGGCGCAAGCTCAAGTGTGTCTGAAACTTTGATCAATGAAGCGGAAGAAGCATCGGCAATATAGATGCCCGGGAATTGTGAGCGGTAGTCCAGCGCCTGTATATAGAGCCTCCCGCCAATTACTGTGGGTGTACAGAGATCCATTTCGTAGTCCGCAATGTGCCCGGCAAGCTCACCGCCTTTGGTATAAGCCATTAAATTATGTGTTCCGTATACCCAGAATTGCCCGCCTTCTGCGGCAGCAATGCCGGAGAGCAGGTCGTCCATCGGGAAGTCTATATCTATTTTGTTGGCAATATTGCCATAGCCGTCAAATACAAATGCAACGTATGCGTCATATGTACTTCCGTCCTCGGACGGCTTGCCGGTGACGACATATATATGCTCCGCATCGGAGGCGATGCCCAGCGCACGTATGCTTCCGCTGTCCGGCAGCGAAATTGTCTTGCTTCCGTCAAAACGCACCGCACCGTCGTCGTTCTCGTAGTCAATCGTGCAGAAAAGCGCGTTTTCATCTCCGTTGCCGCAGACATAAATGTGGTCGCGGCTCACAGCAATATCGGTGACCTTACTGTTCGTTCCAAAGGGGAAAACGCTCGTCCGGTCAAGGTATTTATATGCTTCTCCGCCACTCGTTGTGACGCCGCTGTTTGCCTCCAAAGCCGCAGCGGCGGCCGGCGTAGGCTCTGCCGGGTTTGCACCGCAGGCGCACAGCCCCAGCAGCATGGCGGCGAGCAGAATGTAAATTGCCCGTTTCATATTTTGGCCTCCTTTGTGTTGATGTAAAAGTAACGCCACCATTTTAGATGTGGCGTTACAGTGCCTAAATACTTACGCTTTTATTAGAATGCTATCAGATTTATTTTGAAACATCAATAACTGCGGCACGAACGACAGATTTTCGTGTACAAACGGTTGAAAGTTCAAAAATATTGTTGTAAAATACCAGTAACCTCATGTTGGAAATCATTGAAGTGATTGGACAGACAAGCAGGAAAGGACGGATAAATGAAAATAGCGGTTTGCGATGATGACGAAAGCGACTTGCAGCTGATGCTGTCATATTGCCGGCAATATGCTCCCAACACGCAAACAGTCGCGTTCAGGGACGGGGAGACGCTCCTTGCTGCGTTCAAAAGTGATTTTTTCGATTTAGTCTTTTTGGATATTGAAATGGGCCATCCGGATGGCTTGGAGGTTGGAAGCCTGCTTGTTAACGCATCTCATAAGCCGGTCATTGTTTTTACTACGCATAGCTTGAATTATGCCGTCCGAGGATACGGAATTGCGTTGAGGTATTTACACAAGCCAATTTCTTATGACACTTTCTCGGATGTCATGAAGCTTGCGCTGGAACAAATACTGCCTCAAAAAATAAAGCTTTATTCAAATGGCGTACAGATGGTTTTATCTGTTCAAAACATTCTATACTTCGAGGCCTTGCGCCATCAGCTTATTGCTCATTTAACCGATGGAAAAACAATAACTGTACGCGATACTCTCACGGATACGATTGACAGAGTACCGCACCGCGCATTTGTCCAACCACATAAGAGTTATTATATAAACATGGATTACATAGATCGTTTAACTCAACAGGCTATTACAATGACAAATGGAGACGTTATCCCTGTTGGCCGAAGCAAAAAAACGGAGTTTCTTCTTCGATTTAACGAGTATATGAGAGGAAATAGCTCAAATGAATATCTGGATTGAGTTGTCTACCGTTATAGTAGAGGTCTTTCTTCCATGGTATTTCTTTTCGGGGATGCTCGGTCAAAGTAATCGTTCAGCTATTTCAAAGCTGACGCTTGGCGTTATTTATGCGGTACTTCTTTCTCTCCTGTCATTACTTGTACCGGCCTCAAGTATACGTTCGGCTATTATAATCATAATCACGTATTTAACGGCAAAAGCGTACTTTAATAAAAGTTGGCTTACAACGCTATACCCGACTGTGCTGTTTTTCTTCTTTGCGATTCTCGCAGATATTATATGTGGAGCAATTATGCAATTTGGCGGTATCCCGACCGATGCCATAATGGGTGACGGATTTGGCCGCCTTGTGTATAACATTACCTGCAAGCTCGTCCATTTGGTATCACTTTATATGGTGCTGGCCCTTGTTCGTCCAGGAGTAAATGCGCAAAGTGTTCTCAAGTCTTTTCCGCTTCTTTCATGCCAATTACTGAGTATTTATATTTGCCACCAGAACTACGCTATTATCATCCGCGAAAACAGCCCTGATTTTCTGTATTTTGAGACGCTTTCTCTTTTATATATCAATTTGGTGATCTGTGCTTTTGTTGAGACCTTAAATCGTTCGTTCGAGCGTGAGCAGGAATCTGAACTTGTCCGCCAACAGTTAGAAACACAGAAAAACTACTATCTTGATATTCTGGAACGTCAGGAAGAAACTCGCAGTCTATGGCATGATATAAAGAAGTACATGACAACTATGGAAACACTGGTGGCTAATGAAGATAGAGATGCCGCAAAAGCTTGTCTTACGCAGCTGCAATCAGTCTTTTCTGATATATCGAATTCCGTTGATACAGGCAACAAATTAATCGACAGCATTTTTACATATGGCATGAAAAAAGCTGCCGATAACAATGTCACTCTCAAGCTTGAAATTTGGGTCAACAGCAATCTGTCTTTTTCAAGCACTGATTTGTTCATTATTATCGGCAATACCCTTGATAATGCTATTGAAGCATGCAGTCAGATTGATGATAAAAAAGAGCGCATTGTTTCGGTTTGGCTTTACCAAAAGAATCATCTTTTGCTGTACGAAATCAGCAACCCATATAACGAAAAAAGCTCAAAAAAAGCCGGTAAGATACACGGATACGGGTTGAAAAATGTATCTGCTTGTGTTGAAAAGAACGATGGCATTATAAATATCGAAAAGAGTCACAGCATTTTTGATGTTTCCATTCAACTCAATTTGAATGACTAAGTTCATTTATTATCTGTAATTGCGGTGCAATTTCCAATATCGAAATATAATCGAAAATACCGGCAAAAAGCCGGATCTTTTCGACAGATAACATGCGGCGGCTTTTTGCAAAGCCGCCGCATGTATGTCAAGATTTACGTATCGTTCGCCCATGTCTCCCTCGAAAAGACGTGTTATGAAAATCTCTGAATTTCGCCGGAGGGATTTTATTTCCCAGTGCTGCCGAAGCCGCCCGCGCCGCGCGCCGTCACGTCAAGCTCCTGCGCCTCCTGAAAGTCAAGCTCAAGATACGGTATCACGACAAGCTGCGCTATCCTGTCGCCGGGGCATATCTCGCACGGCACGGCGCTGTCGTTGTGCAGCGCCACGGTGTATTCGCCCCTGTAATCGCTGTCGCACACGCCCACGCAGTTCGCCGGGCGCACGCCCTGCTTCGCCGCAAGACCGCTGCGGGCGAACACCGCGCCGAAATACCCCTCCGGCACGGCGATGGACAGCCCAGTGCCGACCATTTTCGTTTCCCCCGGCGCGATGGTGACGGGCGCGTCAAGACAGGCGCGCAGGTCGTAACCCGCCGCGGCGGCGGAGCCGCGCGACGGCAGCGCGGCGTTATCGCGAAGTTTTTTTACCTTTATCAGCATGTGAGTGCTCCTTTTATCTTTATTATTTAAAACTGCGAAAACCGGTTTTTCGCTACTATACACCGCGCCGCGGCGTTTTTCAAGCCCGCGCCGGTATGCAAAGCGCGTATGCCGACGTATGAATCAAATTCGTTGACACTCATAGGACACAATGATATAATGACTTGATTTACAGCTTATAATTATTATAGGTGGTACTTGAGAGTACTTTTCCCGAAAAACAGTCAGAGTGGGGAGAATTATGTACGAGCGTGTGATAAAAAGAGCGTTGGATGTGCTGCTTTCGCTGGCGGGCATCATCGTGCTGGGAATACCGATGCTGCTGATATCGGCGGCCATAAAGCTTGGCTCTCCGGGGCCGGTGTTCTTCCGGCAGAAGCGCTTCGGCATCCATAAAAGCTTTTTCAATATCCTGAAATTCCGCACCATGCGCACGGACACGCCCAAGGACGTGCCCACGCACCTGCTGTCCGACCCGACGAAGTGGATCACAAAAACTGGCGCGTTCCTGCGCCGCACAAGTCTTGACGAGCTTCCCCAGCTTTTCAACATCCTCGCCGGGCAGATGTCTGTGATCGGCCCGCGCCCCGCGCTGTGGAATCAGGCCGACCTGATCGCCGAGCGGGATAAATACGGCGCAAATGACGTCAAGCCAGGTCTCACCGGCTGGGCGCAGATAAACGGGCGGGACGAGCTGCCCATCCCCGTCAAGGCGAAGCTGGACGGGGAGTATGTGCGGCGGCTCAGCTTCGGCTTTGACTGCAAGTGCTTTTTCGGCACGGTGAAAAGCGTGCTCCGGCATGACGGCGTCGTCGAGGGGGGCACGGGAACTCTCGGACGGGGGGACTGAGAATGAAGCGCATTCTTATAACCGGCATAAACAGCTACCTCGGCAAAAGCTTCAAAAGCTATATGGAGGGCTTCCCCGGCTACAGCACCGTGTCCATCAGTATGCGCGACGGCTCCTGGCGGGAGGAGGACTTCACCGGGATAGACGCCGTCTACCACGTCGCCGGGCTTGCGCATTCCGATAACGGGCGCATAAGTCCGGAAAAGGCGCAGATGTATTACAGCATAAATACCGACCTCACGCTGGAGCTTGCAAAAAAGGCCAAGCGCGAGGGCGTGGGCCAGTTCATTTTCATGAGCTCCGCCATAGTCTACGGCGACAGCGCGCCCATCGGCCAGCGCCGCATGATAGACCGCGGCACGCGCTGTTCCCCGGCCAACTGCTACGGCGACAGCAAGGTGCAGGCGGAGCTGGGCCTTAAAAGGCTTGAGGATGAGCGCTTCCGCGTCGTGATCCTCCGCCCGCCGATGATATACGGCCCCGGCTGCAAGGGAAATTACCCCGTGCTGTCGCTCATGGCGCGCCGCCTGCACTTCTTCCCGCAGGTGGACAATCAGCGCTCCATGCTCTTCGTCGGCAATCTCATGGCTTTCGTCAAGCTCATGATAGATAATAATGAGTCAGGCACGTTCTTCCCGCAGAATGCGCAGTACAGCAACACCTCCGCGCTCGTGGCGCTCATCGCCGCGGCGCACGGCAGGAAGATAAGGCTGGTGCGCGGATTCACGTGGGCGCTGAAGCTGCTGGGCGTGTTCACGCCGCTTGTCAACAAGGCCTTCGGCAGTCTCAGCTACGACATGGAGATGAGCGGGTACCCCCGCGGCGAGTACAGGCTTTTCAGCCTTGAAGAGAGCATACGTATCACAGAGGGCGCGCAATGACCGATACACCGCAGAAGAAAAAGCATATTCTGGTCGTCAGCCAGTATTTCTACCCGGAGGCGTTCAGAATAAACGACATGTGCGCCGAGTGGGGCCGGCGCGGGTATAAGATAACCGTGCTCACGGGCATCCCGAACTACCCCTACGGCCGGTATTTCGACGGCTACGGCCTTTTCAAAAAGCGGCGCGAGAGCTATATGGGCATGGACATTATCCGCATCCCGCTCATCGCGCGCGGCAAAAGCGCCGTTGGCATGTGCATGAACTACATCTCCTTCGTCGTGTCCGGCTGGTTCTGGAAGTGCTTCACGGCGCTCAAGGCGGACATGGTGTTTATATTTGAGGTCTCTCCTATGACGCAGGCGCTTGCCGGCGTGTGGTACGCCAGGCGCAGGAGAATACCCTGCTGGATATACGTGCAGGATCTCTGGCCGGAAAATATCGAGATAGTCACCGGCATACATTCCCCGCTTGTGCTCAGACCCATCGGGCGCATGGTGGATTCCATCTACCGCCGCTGCGACAGGATATTCGCCACATCCCCCAGCTTCGTGCGCATGATACAGCAGCGCGTGCCGGGCGAGGAGGACAAGGTCAGCTATTGGCCGCAGTATGCCGAGGAGTTTTACAGCCCTGCGCAGCGCCCGGACGCGCGCATCCCGCAGGACGGGCGGTTCAGGGTGATATTCACGGGCAACGTCGGCATGGCGCAGGGGCTTGACATCCTGCCGGAGACGGCGGCGCTGCTGAAGGCTTCCGGAACGGCGGCGCAGTTCGTTATCGTCGGCGACGGGCGCGGAAAGGCCGCGCTGGAGGATAAGATAAAAAAGCTCGGCGCGGAGGACATGTTTCTTCTTATCCCGCGCCAGCGGGCGGAGGATATACCGGCGCTTCTCGCTGCGTGCGACGCGGCCTTCGTATCTTTCATGAACAATCCGCTTTTTGCAAACACCATCCCGGCGAAGCTCCAGTCATACATGGCCTGCGGGATGCCGGTGCTGGCCTGCGCCACCGGCGAGACGGAGCGCATCGTCAAAGAGGCGGACTGCGGCGTGTGCAGCCCCATCGGTGACGCCGCCGCGCTGGCGGAGGCGGTGCGCGCGCTCATGCGCGACGGGAGGCTTGAACAATACGGGATAAACGCAAGAAAATACTTTACCGCGCATTACGATAAAAAAATGCTGCTGGACCGCTTTGACGAATGCGTCAGGGCCATGGACGCGGCTGAAAGAGGAAAAAATGTTTAAGGACAAAACTTTGATGATCACCGGCGGCACGGGATCGTTCGGCAATGCCGTGCTCAACAGATTCATTTCCGGCGACATAGGCGAGATACGCATATTCTCCCGCGACGAGAAGAAGCAGGACGATATGCGCCATGATTTTCAGGCGCGCATGCCCCAGTATGCCGACAAACTCAAGTTTTACATAGGCGACGTGCGCGATATCCAGTCCGTCAAAAACGCCATGCACGGCGTGGACTACATCTTCCATGCGGCGGCGCTCAAGCAGGTGCCTTCATGCGAGTTTTTCCCGCTGGAGGCCGTAAAGACCAACGTGTTCGGCACGGACAACGTGCTCACCGCCGCGATAGACGAGGGCGTGAAGGCCGCAATATGCCTTTCCACCGATAAGGCCGCCTATCCCATAAACGCCATGGGCACCAGCAAGGCCATGATGGAAAAGGTCGTTGTGGCGAAGTCGCGCACCGTCTCGCCGGAGCGCACGAAGATCTGCTGCACGCGCTACGGCAACGTCATGTGCTCGCGCGGCAGCGTCATCCCTCTGTGGATAGACCAGCTCAAGAAGGGCGAGCCGATAACCGTGACGGAGCCGGCGATGACGCGCTTCATCATGTCTCTCGACGAGGCTGTGGATCTGGTGCTGTTCGCGTTTGAAAACGGCGGCAGCGGCGACATCCTTGTGCAGAAGGCGCCCGCCTGCACCATAAAGACGCAGGCCGAGGCCGTGTGTGAGCTTTTCGGCGGCGATAAGGAGAATATAAAGGTCATCGGCATCCGCCACGGCGAGAAGATGTATGAAACGCTGCTGACGAATGAGGAGTGCGCCCGGGCGGAGGACCTCGGCAGCTTTTACCGCGTTCCCTGCGACAAGCGCAGCCTGAACTATGACAAATACTTCGTGCAGGGCGACACTGAGAGGAACCATCTCAGCGAGTTCAACTCCAACAACACCCGTATGCTGGACGTGCAGCAGGTGAAGGAAAAGCTTTTGCAGCTCAAGTACATCCGCAGCCAGCTTGACGAAATGGGGATAGATTACTGATGAACATCCTTGTCACGGGTGCATCGGGCTTCGTGGGGAAGAATCTCTGCCGCGCGCTTGAAAATATAAGAGACGGCAGGGATAGGACCCACCCGGAGCTTGAAATAGGCGAGATATATGAATATACGCGCGCTTCCGGCGCGGCGGCGCTTGAGGAGTACTGCCGCGGCGCAGACTTTGTTTTCAACCTTGCCGGGGTCAACCGCCCCAAGGACAGCGCGGAGTTCATGCAGGGCAACTTCGGCTTTGCCGGGGAGCTTCTTGATACGCTTTTCCGCTGCGGCAACGGCTGCCCCGTCATGCTTTCAAGCTCTGCACAGGCGAGCCTTCTCGGGCGCTACGCCGGGTCGGATTACGGCCGGTCAAAGCTTGCCGGGGAGGAGTTGTTCTTCGGCTACGGCGCGAAGAGCGGCGCGCGTGTGCTGGTGTACCGCTTCCCGAACATCTTCGGCAAGTGGTGCCGCCCGAACTATAACAGCGCCGTGGCGACCTTCTGCAATAATATCGCAAATGGCCTGCCGATTCAGGTCAGCGACCCCGCGGCAGAGCTTGAGCTTGTCTATATAGACGACCTCGTGGCGGAGCTTATTTCCGCCCTCTCCGGGCATGAGCACCGCTGCGGATATGACGGACTCACGCCTGTTCCTGCGGCGGACGGGCGGTACTGCTTCGTGCCAGTGACGCATAAGGCGTCGCTCGGGCGCATAACGCAGCTTCTCTATTCCTTCGCCGCACAGCCCGAAACCGGGCTCATGCCGGAGATACCGGCGGGCTCCTTTGAAAAGAAGCTGTACTCCACCTTCCTCAGCTACCTGCCGCCGGAGAAGGCGGCGTATGAGCTGAAAATGAACTGCGACAGCCGCGGCAGCTTTACTGAGCTTATAAAAACCGCGTCCTGCGGGCAGATAAGCGTCAATGTCTCCAACCCCGGCGTCACGAAGGGACAGCACTGGCACAATACAAAGTGGGAGCTGTTCATCGTCGTGTCCGGCCATGGGCTTATCCGCCAGCGCAGGATAGGCGGCGATGAGATAACGGAATATGAGGTCAGCGGGGATAAAATAGAGGCCGTGCATATGCTTCCGGGCTATACGCATTCCATCGTGAATCTCTCCGACACGGAAAAACTCGTCACTGTCATGTGGGCGAACGAGAGCTTCGACCCCGCCCACCCCGATACTTTTTTTGAGGAGCTGTGACAATGGGCATAAAGCTGGATTACTCTGATGTGAAATTCAAAAACGACGGGAGGCTAAAGCTTCTCATCATCGTCGGCACGCGCCCGGAGATAATCCGCCTTGCCGCCGTCATCGGCAAGTGCCGGCAGTATTTTGACTGCATTCTCGCCCATACCGGGCAGAACTATGACTATAACCTCAACGGCGTGTTTTTCCGCGATCTCGGCATCGCCGCGCCGGAGGTGTATATGGACGCCGCCGGCGGCGACCTCGGCGAGACGGTGGGCAGCATCATCAACTGCTCGTATAAGCTCATGGTGCAGACGCGCCCTGACGCGCTGCTCATCCTCGGCGATACGAACTCCTGCCTTTCCTCCATCGCGGCGAAGCGTCTGCATATCCCCATCTTCCACATGGAGGCCGGCAACCGCTGTAAGGACGAGTGCCTTCCCGAGGAAACGAACCGCCGCATCGTCGATATAATATCCGACGTGAACATGGCCTATTCCGAGCATGCCCGCCGCTATCTCATTGAGTGCGGCCTCCCGAAGGAGCGCACCTATGTCACGGGTTCACCAATGGCGGAGGTGCTGCATACCAATCTTGAAAATATAGAGGCTTCGGATATCCACGCCCGCCTCGGGCTTGAAAAGGGAAAGTATATCCTTCTTTCCGCCCACCGCGAGGAAAATATAGACACCGAGAAGAACTTCACCTCTCTTTTCACCGCCGTAAACAAAATGGCGGAGAAGTACGATATGCCAATACTCTACTCCTGCCATCCGCGTTCAGCGAAGCGGCTGGAGAGCAGCGGCTTCGTCCTCGACCGGCGCGTGATCCGGCATGAGCCTCTCGGCTTTTTCGATTATAACGCTCTTCAGATGAATGCTTTCGCCGTCGTCTCCGACAGCGGCACCCTGCCGGAGGAGAGCAGCTTCTTCCTCTCCGTCGGGAGGCCCTTCCCGGCCGTGTGCATCCGCACCAGCACGGAGCGCCCCGAGGCGCTTGACAAGGGCTGCTTCATCCTCGCCGGTATCGACGAAAGGTCGCTGCTCCAGGCGGTCGATACGGCGGTCAGCATGAATATGAACGGCGATAACGGAGTGCCCGTGCCGGACTATGTGGAGGAAAACGTCTCTTCCAAGGTCGTCCGGCTGATACAGTCGTACACGGGCGTCGTCGATAAAATGGTGTGGAGAAAGTACTGATATTTGCGTTGCAGGTCACAAGATGAGAGTTTTGTATATAGATTCCGTGTGCAAAAGCGGCAGCACCGGCAAGATAGTTTACGCCCTTTATACCGCCGTGAATGAAAACGGCGGCGAGGCAGCGGTGTGCTATGGCCGCGGCGCGGATGTTGATGAAAAGAATATCTTCAAGTTCGGCCTGCGGTGGGAGACGGCGCTGCACGCGGCGCTCACGCGTGTCACGGGGCTGACGGGCTGCTTCTCCTTCTTCTCCACGCGGCGTCTGCTGCGCTTTATGGACGAATTCAAGCCCGACATTGTCCACCTGCATGAGCCGCATGCATATTTCGTTGATCTGAAGCCGCTTTTCGAGTATTTCACAGCTCATAGTATACCACTGGTATACACCTTTCACTGTGAATTTGCCTATACGGGAAAGTGCGGCTTTGCAAACGGCTGCACGCGCTGGCAGACAGGCTGCGGCCATTGCCCGGCGCTGCGCGAATATCCCAAAACGCTCTTTTTCGACTTCACGGCGCAGATGTGGCGCGAAAAGCGCGCGCTTCTGTTGGGACAGAACATGGTCATTTGCACGCCGTCGGAGTGGCTGGCGGCGCGGGTGCGGCAGTCCTTCCTCTCCGGCTTTGATGTGCGCGTCGTTAGAAACGGCATCGATACCGCGCTTTTCCGCCCGCGGCCGTATGCGCATCTGCGCGAACGGCACAGCCTGACGGATGAAAGGGTCGTGCTTGCCGTCGCACCGTATATTATGGAGGCGCGCAAGGGCGGGCGTGACGTGCTGCGTCTGGCGGAGAGCATGAAGGACGACAACGTGCGCTTCATAATTATCGGCGTGGACGATCTGAACGAGAGCTTCCCGGACAATGTCATTGCCCTCGGCAGGACGGAAAACCAGCAGGAGCTTGCTGAGTACTACTCGATGGCGGACGTTTTCGTGATATGCTCCGCAATGGAGAATCTGCCCACCACGTGTCTTGAGGCGCTGTGCTGCGGCACGCCCGTCGCCGGGTTCGCCTCCGGCGGCACGGCGGAGACCGCGCCTGCTCCCCTCGGGCGCTTCTGCGCCCCCGGCGATATCTGCGCCCTGCGCGATAATGTGCGGGCGCTCTTGGCTGCGCCGCCCGCGGCACAGGAGTTTGACACCGCGCGGGAGAGGTATTCCATGGGGCGGATGTACGCGGAATATGATAAAATTTACCGCGCCCTTCTTGAAAAGAACAGCGCGGACGAGCTTGGGAGTTGACAGCTATGGAAAAGGACAGAGCATCGCGCAAGTTTCAGCGCTGCACCTGCTGCGTCATGGATACGACGGACAGCCGTATAGTCTTTGACGAAAACGGCGTGTGCGACTATTGCAGCGATTATTACAAGAACATCCTCCCCGCGTGGCGGGCAAAGCTGGAGGATGAGACGCTTCTTGCCCGCACGGCGGCGGAGATAAAGAAAAACACCGCCGGGCAGAAGTATAACTGCATCATCGGCCTTTCCGGCGGCGTTGACAGCTCATACCTGTGCTATGTCGCCAAGGAACTTATGGGTCTCAACCCCCTGTGCTATGTGTGCGACACGGGCTGGAACCTCAAGGTCGCCGACGATAATATAAAGCGCATCACCGAGGCTCTTGAGCTGGACGTGTATACGGAGACCGTCGATTGGGAAGAGATGAAAGACCTCCAGACGGCGTTTCTCAAGTCGCAGGTGCCGTATCAGGACCTGCCGCAGGATCACGCCATCTTTGCAGGGCTTTATAACTACGCCGTCAGCCACGGCATAAGATACGTGCTTACGGGCGCGAACAGCGCCACAGAATGCATCCGTCCGCCTATAGAGTGGGTGTATCAGAACGACCTGCGACTCATAAAGGACATTCACAAAAGATTCGGCAAGATAAAGCTTAAAAACTTCCCCATGTGCAGCATGGTCAAATACAGGCTCTATTATCCTCTGTTCAAGGGGATGAAGCGCGTCGCCCCGCTTGATATGGTGGAGTATGACAAGGAAAAGGTCAAGGCTTTCCTCACGGAGCGCTTCGGCTGGGAGGCCTATGCCAATAAGCATTATGAGGATGTGTTCACCCGTTTTTACGAGGGGTATTATCTGCCGCACAAGTTCGGCTACGATAAGCGAAAATGCTATCTCTCCAATGAGATCCTTGCCGGCACGAAGGCGCGCGAGGATGCGCTCATCGAACTTGAGCAGCCCGGCTATGACGAACAGACCATGCGCGCTGACCTTGAGTATATCGCAGCGAAGCTGGACATGAGCGCCGCGCAGCTTGAAGCGCTTATAGAAGGGGAGAACAAGACTTTCCGCGATTATAAGAACAGCTGGGGGCTTATCCGGCTTGGCACGGTCATTCTGCGCGCGCTGGGCGCGGAGAAGAAAAAATTCCGCTGAATTCGGGCAGAACGGCGTAATGGGAGCGCACTGATGAAAATAGTTCAGATAGAGGATTTCTTCCACCCGGACGCGGGTTATAAAATAAATATCCTTTCAAAATATTTTGCCCGCATGGGGCATGAGACGGTCATAATCACGGCGGAACTTGACAAAATGCCGGACTTTCTCACAAGCTTTTTCGGACGGGATAATATTGCCGCGCGCGACAGGGAGTATGAGCAGAACTACGGCGTGAAGATAATCCGCCGCCCCATATGGGCCTACGTCAGCGGCCGCGCCATATTTAAAGACGACCTTGCAAAGCTCGTCAACTCGCTTCACCCGGATGTGCTCTATGTCCACGGCAACGACACCGCCGTCGGAATGTGGCTCCTGCGCCACCGCGACCGGCTGTGCTGCCCCATGGTCATGGACAACCACATGGTCGAAATGGCCTCGCAGAACCCGCTGAGGAAACTTTACCGCGCGTATTACCGGCGCTTCATCGCGCCAATAATCATCAAAAATGAGATACCCGTCATCCGCGCCATGAACGACGATTATGTCGAAAGGTGCCTTGGTGTGCCGCTGTCGCTCTCGCCGTGGATATCCTACGGCTCGGATATGCTGCTGTTCCACCCGGACAAGGCGGCTGGCGCGGAATTCAGACGGGAAAACGGCATTGCACAGGACGCGCTTGTGGTGCTGTTTGCCGGCAAGTTTGACGAGTCCAAGGGCGGGATGCTCCTGGCGGAGCTGACCTGCCGCGAGATAAGCTCCCCGCGCGAGATAGTCTACGTCATGATCGGCAACGCCGTGGGTGACTACGGCGCGGCAGTGGAAAAGCGCTTCTCCGAAAGCCACAGCAGGGTCCTGCGCTTCCCCACGCAGAAGTACTCCCAGCTCGCGCGCTTTTATCAGGCGGCCGACATCGGCCTCATCGCAAAGCAGGCCAGCCTCAACTTCTTCGATATGGAGGCCTGCGGCGTGCCCATGCTGTCTGAGGATAATAATCTCAACGCCGCGCGTTCAGACTGCGGCAACGGCTGGCTTTTCCGGCCCGACGATGCGGACGATTTTGCAGCCAAGCTTGAAATGATAGTGAACCTTGACGGCAAGGAGCTTGAAAAGGCTTCCGAAAACGCGTATAACTTTGTAAAGGAAAATTACGACTATTATAAAAAAGCCCTTGAGTATATGGATATAATCCAGAAAGTGTACGACAGGGGAAAGAACGGCACGGGGAGAGGATAATGAACATTCTCGTTGTTGCGGCGTATGGGCTTTACGCCGACTATGGCGCGTCCTTCGTGCACAGTCAGGCAAAGGAATATGTCCGGGCGGGGCATCGCGTCCGCGCGGTCATCCCGGTCGCTATCGGCAAGCGCCTGCCCGGTGCCGGGCGAATCAGTGCACCTGTCACGCGCCGCGTGCAGGACGGCGTGGAGATATACTACCTGCGCTATCCGTCGCTCGGGCATTTCGGGGAGAACAGCTTTAACCCAGCCTCGGCGCAGCTTACGGCGCGCATTTTCATGGGGGCGCTTCTGCGCGGCTTCGCGCCGGATGTCATACATGCCCACGCAATTCTCTTTGCCGGGCGCATTGCCTGCGATATCGGCACGCACTGCGGCGCGCCGGTGGTCATAACCACTCACGGCGGCGATACCGACCTTGCGCTCACCCCGCGTGAGAACGCGCGCGCGGCGCGTATATGCAGCGCGGCGGCCTGCGTCGCCGCAGTCAGCGGCGTGTACGCGAAAAAAACGCGGCGCATCGGCGGCAGCGCACCTGTGGTGTGTATCCTCAACGGCTTCAACGCCGTGAACGTGCGCCCCGCCCCCAAAAAGCGCCGCAGCATCATTCAGGTCTGCTATCTCACGGCGCGCAAGCATGTGGACGTCAGCCTTGCGGCAGTGGCGCGGCTTTGCAGGAAGTATGACGGCATCAGCTTCACCGTCGTCGGCAGCGGCGTGGAGCGCGCCGGGCTTGAAAAGCTCGCTCATGAGCTGGGGCTTGACGGGTGCGTGGAATTCTGCGGCTTCCTGCCGAACGACGAGACCATGGCGCGCATGGCGCAAAGTGAGATATTCCTCCTGCCCAGTGTGGATGAAGGCTTCGGCATCGCGTATATCGAGGCCATGGCCTCCGGCTGCGTCGCCATAGGCACGCAGGGGGAGGGAATATCCTCCGTCATCACCTCGGGCGAGAACGGCTTCCTTGTGCCGCCGCTGGACGCGGACGCGATAGCAGCAGTCATTGCACGCTGCTTCGACGAGCCGGAGTACGCCTCCGGCGTTGCCGAAAAAGGCCGCGAGAGCGCCATGAGCCTGACGTGGGAGAGGAACGCCGCGGAGTATATTGCGCTTTTTGAAAAAATACTGAACGGTGAGAGGATCACTGCGGATGGAGCGGAATTGTAAGGTCAGCATAATATGCGCCGTGTTCAACCATGAAAAATATATCCGTCAGGCGCTGGACAGCTTCCTGTGCCAGAAAACGGACTTCAAATATGAGATAGTCATAACGGACGACGCCTCCACGGACGGGTCTGCTGCCATGATCCGTGAGTACGCGGAAAAGTACCCGGATATCATTGTGCCGATATTTTTTGAGGAAAATATGTATTCAAAAAATATCCCCGTTGTGCCGGAGTACGCCATACCCGCCGCGCGCGGCGAATACCTTGCCTTCTGCGAGGGGGACGATTACTGGACGGATCCTGAAAAGCTCAGCATTCAGGCCGCATGGCTGGATGCGCACCCGGACTATTCCGCCTGCGTGCACAACACCATGAACTATTACTGCGACACCGGCCGAGAAGTGCCGTACAACACACGCTATCACGGCGACAGGGATCTCGGCTTTGCCGACGTCGTCAACGGCGTTGGCGGAGTGTTCCATACAAGCTCTGTCATGGCGCGCGCGTCGCTGTTCCGCGAACTGCCGGATTACTGCGTCGTGTCGGAAAAGCACGGCGTGGGCGATCATCCCCGCGCCATCATGTTCGCCCTCAGCGGTAAGATAAGATATATCGACAGATTCATGTCTGTCTACCGCAACAACAGCACGCCCACCGCGTGGACGACGCGCATACGCGAAAACGCGTTTTTGGTGGACAGGCTCACCGGCGCTGTGGAGATGTACACCGCGGCGCTCGGCCACGTCGAGGGTGAGGATAAAAAGCTGCTTGAGCAGACGCTGCACCGCTACGAGTGGGAGCTTTTGCAGGCCAAGGGCGAATACGCCGAAATGCGCCGGGAGCCTTACCGCACGATAACGAAACAGCGCGGCCTCGTTCAGACGCTCTGGCTCGACTTTAAGCAGTATTTCCCGGAACTGTACTGCCTTTATATGAAAGCGCGCGGCATGGAAAACGGGATACCGGAAAAGCTGCGCAAGGATAAAAGATGAACAAGAAGGTCTTTTCAAACTTCATATGGCGCTTTGCTGAGCGCTGCGGCGCGCAGGGCGTGACCTTCATCGTGTCGATAATCCTTGCCCGCGTGCTCGACCCCGCGGTATACGGCACCGTGGCGCTGGTGACGGTGTTCACCTCGCTTTTGCAGGTGTTCGTGGACAGCGGCCTCGGCACGGCGCTCATCCAGAAGAAGGACGCAGATGACACGGACTTTTCCACGGTGTTTTTCTTCAATATCGCCGTGTGCCTCGTCATATATGCGCTCATGTTCGCGCTTGCCCCGGTGATTGCCGCGTTTTACGGCGACGCTTCGCTCTCCCCGGTGATACGGGTGATGAGTCTTATAATAATCATCTCCGGTGTGAAGAACGTCCAGCAGGCATATGTTTCGCGTATGCTGCTGTTCAAACGCTTCTTCTTTGCTACGCTCGGCGGCACGCTTGCCGCGGCGGGGCTTGGGATCTGGATGGCATACAGCGGCTTCGGTGTGTGGGCGCTCGTCGTGCAGATGCTGTTCAACGCAGCCGTCGATACGGCGATACTGTGGATGACGGTGAAGTGGCGGCCAAAGTCTGCCTTTTCGTTTGAAAGGTTGAAGGGGCTGTTCTCCTACGGGTGGAAGCTTCTCGCATCCAGCCTTCTTGACACGCTTTATAAGAACCTGCGCACGCTCATCATCGGCAAGAAGTATTCTGAGGCCGACCTTGCCTTCTATAACCGTGGCGAGCTTTTTCCGCAGCTCATCGTGTCCAATATCAATTCCTCTGTTGACAGCGTCCTTCTGCCGACGCTGTCGGCAGAGCAGAACAACCGCGAACGCGTGCGCGGCATGACGCGCCGCGCGATAAGCGTCAGTTCCTACATAATGTGGCCGACGATGGCGGGCCTGTGCGTCTGCGCGGAACCGCTCGTGCGGCTGCTGCTGACGGAAAAGTGGATGGCCTGCGTGCCGTATGTGCGCATCTTCTGCCTGACCTACGCTTTCCAGCCGATACACACGGCGAATCTCAACGCCATAAAGGCTCTCGGCCGCAGCGACCTTTTCCTCAAGCTTGAGGTGATCAAAAAACTCGCGGGCTTTGCGATAATATGTGTGTCCATGTGGTACGGCGTGATGGCTATGGCGCTGGGGGCGATACTGGATAACTTCCTGTGCCAGATAATAAACGCCTCGCCGAATAAAAGGCTTCTCGGATATACCTATGCCCAGCAGCTTCGGGATATATGCCCGTCAATGCTGCTGTCGCTTGGGATGGGCGGCGCGGTGCTGTGCGTGGGCTTTCTCGGTTTGCCGGATGTGATCACGCTGTTTATTCAGGTGCCGCTGGGCGCCGCGATATACATCCTCGGGTCGAAGCTGCTGCATTTTGAAAGCTATGAATACGTATTGAACGCGGCGAAGGCCGTGATAAAAAAATAAATCCTTATGCACGACGCGCCGAAAGCGCCGCGCAATACGAAAAAAGGAGAAAGCTATGAGAGTTTGTGTTGTCGGAACCGGATATATAGGTCTGCCTACGGCGCTGATGCTGGCGTCGCACGGCGTGTACGTGGAGGCCGTCGGCCACAGGCAGGAGACCGTTGACAGGCTCCGCCGGGGTGACGTGACCTTTGAGGAAAAGGGCCTGCCGGAGCTTTTTGCTCAGGCGAGGGAGAGCGGGCGTATAAACTTCCGCTGCGATTATCCCGCAGAGGATTTTTATATAATCACCGTGCCCACGCCCTACCTGCCCGACAGCAAGAAGGTGGACGCCTCCGCCATCGTGGACGCGCTGCGCCACGTGCTGGCGCACTGCCGCGACGGCGCGATAATCGTCGTTGAGTCCACTATATCCCCGGGCACTATCGACAGAGAGGTTCGCCCCGTCGTGGCGGAAAGCGGCAAGCATGTGCACCTTGCCCACGCGCCGGAGCGTATCATCCCCGGCAACATGCTCAAGGAGCTTATACACAACTCCCGCACCATCGGCTGTGACGACGCAGCCACCGGAGAGACGATAAAGAAGGTCTATCTCTCCTTCTGCCAGGGCGACATAGTTGTCACGGACATCAAGACTGCGGAAATGACGAAGGTCGTGGAGAACACCTTCCGCGATATAAACATCGCCTTCGCAAACGAGCTTGCGAAGATCTGCCGCCGCGGCGGCATGGACGTGGCGGAGGTCATCCGCATCGCCAACAAGCACCCGCGCGTGAATATCCTGCAGCCCGGCCCCGGCGTCGGCGGACACTGCATCTCCATCGACCCGTGGTTCCTCGTGGGAGACTTTCCGGAGGAGGCGCGCCTTATCCGCACCGCGCGCGAGATAAATTCCTCCATGCCCGCCTACGTGCTCGACAGGATAGAGAGCATCATGAGGGAAAACGGCCTTTCAGACTATTCCCGCATCGGCCTTTACGGCCTGACCTATAAGGAGGATGTGGACGACACGCGCGAAAGCCCAACGCTCCAGCTCCTTGAGGTGATGGAAAAGCGCGGCCTGCCCGCCCCGCTCGTGTACGACCCGATAGTCTCCGCGAAGAAGGCGGCGCGCCAGTGCTTTGATTACGATGAGTTCCTTGCCGGAACGGACATGATAGTGCTGCTCGTCGGCCACAGCCATATAAGAAGCAGCCTTGCCTCTCTTGAAGGAAAAACAGTCCTCGATACGCGCGGCATCGTCACCGACGGCAGCGCCTACAAGCTTTAAGAAAAGCCATGAAGAAAATAATGCTGGTTTTCGGTACGCGGCCGGAGGCCATAAAAATGTGCCCGCTCGTGAATGAGCTTAAATCCCGTCCCGGCGCGCAGGTCACGG
>OLOV01001028.1_pt1 | contig 23044 bp, 24 predicted proteins | sample 1672931 | NCBI WGS metagenome assembly OLOV01 (sample SAMEA3136738, study PRJEB25190) | human gut metagenome | biome: human gut; feature: human-associated habitat; material: faeces | place: Austria | collected 2013
AAACCCACAACCGCAAGAAATTCTGCGCCCGTATCGCCACCGGCGACTATGACGCCGTTATCATCGGTCACTCGCAGTTTGAGAAAATCCCCATGTCGGCAGAACGGCAGGTTGCCATCTTACAGCAGCAGATCGACGAGATCATGTTCGGCATTGAGGAAGCCAAATCCGCCAAAGCGGAACGGTACACCGTCAAGCAGTTGGAACGCACCCGAAAATCGCTGGAAGCGAAGCTGGAACGGCTCAACGACCAGAGCCGCAAGGACAACCTTGTGACCTTTGAGGAATTGGGCGTTGACCGGGTATTTGTGGATGAGAGCCATTATTTCAAGAACCTCTTTCTGGCAACCAAAATGCGGAATGTGGGCGGCGTCGCCCAGACCGAAGCACAGAAGTCCTCTGACCTCTTTATGAAGTGCAGGTATCTGGACGAGATCACCGGAGGCCGGGGTGTCATCTTTGCCACCGGCACACCCATCAGCAACAGCATGGTGGAGCTTTACACGATCCAGCGGTATTTGCAGTATGATACCCTCCAGGAGATGGGCCTGATCCACTTTGATGATTGGGCCAGTGACTTCGGAGAAACCATCACCGCCATTGAGCTGTCGCCGGAGGGCAGCGGCTACCGGGCCAAGACAAGGTTTGCCAAGTTCTTCAATCTGCCAGAATTGATGGCCACTTTCAAGCAGGTGGCTGATATTCAGACGGCAGATATGCTGAAACTACCGGTGCCAAAGGCCAACTTCCACACAGAGGTCATTCAGCCGTCCGAGCTTCAGCAGGAAATGGTGCGGGGGCTTGCGGAACGGGCTGAAGCTATCCGTGCAGGCGGTGCTGACCCAAGGGTGGACAATATGCTCCGTATCACCAACGACGGCAGAAAGCTGGCGCTGGATATGCGGCTCATCAATCCGCTGGCCGCCGATGACCCCAACGGCAAGGTTGCCACCTGCGCCCGCAATGTCATCCGCATTTGGGAACAGACCAAAGAGCAGCGCAGCGCCCAGCTTGTGTTCTGTGACCTTAGCACCCCAAAAGATGACGGCTCTTTCAGCGTTTATAACGACTTGAAAAAGAAGCTCATGGAGGCCGGTATCCCGGAGGAGGAAATTGCCTTTATCCATGACGCCAACACCGAAGTCCGGAAAAAGGAGCTGTTTTCAAAAGTGCGCTCCTGTCAGGTGCGTATCCTCATGGGCAGCACCCAAAAGATGGGCGCAGGCACCAATGTCCAGGATCGGCTCATTGCCCTGCATGATCTGGACTGTCCGTGGCGTCCTTCCGATCTTGCGCAACGGTTGGGAAGAATCGTCCGGCAAGGTAATCAGAATCCGGAGGTTGAGATCTTCCGGTATGTCACAGAGGGAACCTTTGATGCCTATTTGTATCAGCTCGTGGAAAACAAGCAGAAATTTATCGCTCAGATTATGACATCCAAAGCGCCGGTGCGTGTGGCAGACGATGTGGATGAAACGGCCCTCAGTTACTCCGAGATCAAGGCACTGGCTACCGGCAATCCGCTTATCATTGAGAAGTGCAATCTGGATATGGAGGTGGGCAAGCTCAATATGCTCAAAGCCAGCTACCTGAGCCAGAAATACGCTCTGGAAGATATGGTGCTGAAGAAGTACCCGGAAGCCATTACCCGGCTGACGGAACGGATTGCAGGCTATGAGCAGGATGTGCAGCTTGCTGCCGCCCACCCGAAAACCCAGGAGGGATTTGTAGGCATCACGATTCTGGATCAGCCCTATGCCGATAAGGAGGCGGCTGGCAAGGCGATCCTTGATGTATGTACCAAAATGACAGGCTCCGATGCTGTTTTCTTAGGACAGTACCGGGGCTTTTCTCTTGTCCTTTCCTATGATGGACCGAGCAACGAGTACCGCATGACCATGAAAGGCACGCTTTCTCATTCGGCTGTTTTGGGAGCCGATGTGTTTGGCAATCTGACCCGTATGGACAATGTGATTGACGGGCTTTCCAGTAAACTGGAGGCGGTTCGTGCAGAACTGGCCGACACCCAGGTGCAGCTTGAAAATGCCCGCACCGAGCTGGCAGCGCCCTTTGCCAGAGAAGCGGAACTGGACGAAAAGACAGCACGATTAAAGGAACTGAATATTCTGCTGAACATGGATCAGAAGGACAAATCCCTGATTGACGATGTGCCGGACGAGGATACGCCGGAGCGCCCTCGTTCAAAAGGAATGGAACGGTAAACAGAAAAAGACAGGAACAGGTCTTTTACGGACTTGTTCCTGTCACCATGTTTGCAGTATTATTGTTTACGAAGATGCGCATCCCTGCGGAGCGTTTCTTTCAGTGCCTGAGCCATATCTTTGACCATGCGGATTTCATATTCATCGCAGTCAGCAAGGATTCCAGCGATGTCCTTTTCAAATTGGACTTTGCATTTTACCACGCTATCACAAAGGAGGTCATCAACCGTAACGGACAGAGCATTTGCAAGGCTTACAATCGCGGTCAGGCTGACGCGGGTGGTGCCAGTTTCGATGTTGCTCATATGTGTCGGAGAAATCTCAACCATTTCGGCTAAACGCTCTTGCGTGAGGTCGGCTTTGATCCGTGCGATTTTGATCCGCTTGCCGATGGCCTTGTAATCAAGCTCCATACTTTCCCTCCTTTGCTTCAGAAATTATTCTGAGGATATTGTAACCACGGAGAGAGCGTATTATAATAATCTATAACCGTGTTCTATGGATATAGTTTAGAAATATGAAAAAAGGGCGCTTTCTATGACTTCTTGCACATTCGCAGGGCATCGGGAAGTGTATCAGCCGATGATGGATGCGAAAATAGAGAAAGCAATCCGGGAGCTTTTACAGACCGACAGCGAGTTTATCTTTTACACCGGAGGAATGGGCGAATTTGACAGCAAATGTGCTTCGGCAGTCCGTTCCGCCAAACGGCAGTATCCTCACTTGAAGATTTGCCTTGCCCTGGTTCTTCCGTATATGTCCAATAAGCTGAATACAGAAAAGGCATACTACGAATACTACTATGATGAAATCATCATTCCAGAGGAGCTGTGCGGCGTTCACTACAAAGCCGCGATTCAAAAGCGTAACCGCTGGTTGGTGGACAGAGTCGATTGCCTGATTGCTTATCTGTTTCGGGATTTTGGCGGTGCTTATGAAACCGTAAAATACGCGAAAAAGCAAGGCAAGCCGGTCATCAATCTTGCAGAGCAGAAATGAAATTGCACATTTGATATTGCCTTGCCCTATGGGTATAGTAAAAGAAAAACAGGAGTGAAAACCATGAGTGACACATATTTCGATTTGCCCTCCCGACTGGAGGATTCCTTCCCGGAGATCGACAGCGATATTGTAACGGATCTGCGGAAAACCAGCGAGGAATACGATGAGATTCAACAGCAGATCTCTGACCTGAAAAAGCGGTTCCCGTGTATTATGAAAGTGATGGAGGACAAAGGTGAGATTCATCTGACCACAGAAGAACACGCCGCCTTTGTCCAATGCCTTCGGTTATCCCGAAAACTGGATGATATGGAGCGCCTGCAGCTTTACTTCCGTGGACATACGGACGCGGTGGCTTACCTCAAGAAAATTAAAGCGATCTGATACTGACGGCTCGGAACAATCCGGGCCGTTTCTCACATTTAGTCAATCATGAAAATGTAACGAATGGGAAGGATGTCACTTCGGTGGTAGCCTTTTTAGTATGATAATTTATAATTTGGACACACTAATATTTGAAAATGGCATTTACATTCTTGCTTCAAATTGATATAATGTGAAGCGGGAATGTAAATGATCTTGTGAGGAGATGTGTGCCATGGATCAGATTTGGATGAGAATAAATGAATTGGCCGAGGCAAACAACGGGTTTGTTAGGACAGCGCAGGTTGAAGAACTGGGCATCAGCAGACCCATGCTGCGCAAGTATACGGATGCCGGTAAACTGGAGCAGGTACGCAAAGGATTGTATGTGCTTACAGATGGCATCCCGGATGAGTATGCCTTGTTGCAGGAGCAATGCCGTGACGCTGTCTTTTCCTATGGCACAGCACTGTATTTGTGGGGACTCTCAGATCGAACACCGCATGTATATGACATTACGATTCCGAGGGGAAAAAATGTCACCATCTTGAAACGAGATAATCCTAACTTGCGGTGTCACTATTTACCGAGAGATTTTTATGAGATCGGTATTACACAGACACGCTCCCCACAAGGGGCTGAAGTGAGGTTGTATGATAAGGAACGCTGTATTTGTGATTTGATTCGTAACAAGGAACAAATGGATATGCAACTGTACACGCAGGCAATCAAGGATTATTTCAAGACAAAGCCCAACAATCGGAAACTTCTGAAATACGGAAAGCTGTTCGGAATAGAAGATAAAATCAGGACCTATATGGAGGTATTGTGATGAAAACACCAGAGCAATTAAAAGGAACGATTCGCAGCATGGCAGCGAAAAGGAACCTTCGGGCGCAAGAAGTGCTGCAAATGTTTCTGTTTGAACGGATTTTGGAGCGCCTGGCTAACTCAAAATACAAAATGAATTTCATTCTCAAGGGTGGCCTGCTGATATCCTCAATGATTGGTATCAGTGAGCGCACTACGATGGATATGGATACTACCGTTCGGGGAATCCAGATGGAAGAAGATGATATTGTTCGGATTGTCAAGGAAATTCTGACGGTGGATGTTGACGACGGTATTCTATTTGATTATGAGAGCATTGAGCCTATCCGGGAAGAAGATGCTTATAATAACTTTCGGGTGCATTTGCGTGCAAAATACGGCAAAATCGACACTCCAATGAAGATAGATGTAACGACCGGTGATGCGATCACTCCGGCGGCAGTACAGTATGACTTCCCGATGCTGTTTGAGGACAAAACGGTACCAGTTATGGCCTATACACTGGAGACAGTGCTGGCCGAAAAATACGAAACGATTATTCGTCGGAATATCAGTACCACGCGAGCGAGGGATTTTTACGATCTTCATACACTATATCGCAGCCGGAAATCAGAGGTTCGCATTGAGGTTTTCAGAGCTGCTGTATTACATACAGCGCAAAAGAGAGAATCCGTTGAAGATATCAAGGATTGGAAGGATATTCTGAAGGATTTGCGCGAAGAACCGCAGATGTATTTACTGTGGGATAACTATATATCTGAAAACAGGTATATCGGAAACTTGGAATTCCATGTAGTTCTCGATACATTGGAAGAGGTAGCGGAGGCGTTGAATTTCTGAAACGTCAAAAGAATGTGAGAAGCAGCGTTTATCATAGCGACAGCTAAAATAATTAAATGATATGGTACATAGCCGATTGGTTTTCTTCGGAGAATCAGTCGGCTTTTTCTATGCCAGAAGGAGGAAACACAACATGACCAATGACGAATTGAACACTGCCCTGTATGAAAAGATGTTTGCCGAACAGGAAACCTACCGGGCGTGGCTGCTTTCCCAGCCCCCGGAGGAAATCCTGAACCACGCCTATGAGTACACGGTGCGGGAGGACATTCTGATGTCGCTGGAATATCACGACCTGCCGGACGCACAGGCCAGAGCACTGCTGAAATCACCAAGCCCCCTTGCCGATGTATTTGCGGATTGGGAAAACAAAGAAACCAGCCACATGGACGACATCTGGCAGACCGTGGAGGATCGGGCAAAAGCCGAAGTGCAGAAACATAAGAAGAAAGATGTAAAGGAGCGATAACAGCTCCAGGCCGGTTGGGTAATCCAGCCGGCCTTTTTACATAGCCGGACTGTTCCAGACAGTCAATTCATGGCTATGGAAAGGAGGATTTTTATGCCATATATTCCCCCGGAGGTCGTCGCAAAAGCGAAGGAAATGGACTTGCTGACCTATCTCAAGAACTATGAGCCGGGTGAACTGGTGCATTTTGGAGGAAGCACCTACTGTACCCGAACCCATGACAGTCTTAAAATCTCCAACGGCAAATGGTGCTGGTTTTCCCGTGGGATCGGCGGCTATTCCGCGCTGGACTATCTCATTAAGGTCAAAGAGCTGCCCTTTACGCAGGCAGTCGAAACCATTATGGGAAATCTGTCAGCGGCACCGCCCGCCTTTGCCCCGGCTCCGAAAGTGCCGAAAGAAAAGGTACTTCTTTTGCCGCAGGTCAACTGCAGCGCCACCCATGCCGTTGAATACCTGCACCGCAGAGGGATCGATTATGAGCTGATCGACTTCTGCATCCAGACTGGCCGCCTTTACGAGAGCTATCCCTATCACAATGTAGTGTTTGTCGGCATGGATGCGGACGGAAAGCCCCGCTATGCTAATCAGCGAGGGATCGGCTCGGACTTCATCGGGGATGCCAACGGCAGCGACAAGCACTATTCCTTTGGAATCCCTGCGGCGGCCGCAAGCGACACGCTCCACCTGTTTGAGTCGGCGGTGGATCTGCTGTCCTACGGGACGCTGCAAAAGCTGGACGGCAAGGACTGGCGCGGCGAAAATCTGCTCTCCCTCGCCGGGGTCTACAAGCCAAGGGCGAAAATCGAGGAAAGCAGTCTGCCCGCTGCGCTGGTGCGGTATCTTGCCGAGCATCAACATATCCGCCGTGTGGTGCTGCGGCTCGACAACGACGCCACGGGACGGATCGCCGCCGAAACCATCAAGACCCTGCTGCCGAGAAAGTATGCGGTCACGGTGGACATTCAGCCGCCACCGCAGGGCAAGGACTACAACGACTGCCTTTGTATGCGGCTGGGGTTGCCCATCACTAAGCGCAGAGAAAGGAACAAAGAACGGTGAGCGACTTTATGAGTCCGGGACGGCGCATCCGGCACTATCGTATGCTGCGGGGCATGACGCAAAAGGCGCTGGGCATCGCTGCAGGCTTTCCGCCCGAAACTGCCGACATCCGCATTGCGCAGTACGAATCCGGCGCAAGAACGCCGAAATACGCTCTGCTCTGTGCGCTGGCGGAGGCGTTGGGCGTTTTGCCCTCGACGCTGGATATTCCCCGTATCAAGAGCCGTGAGGTGCTGAACCAACTGCTGCTTGCGCTGGAGGAAGAATATGCTCTGAAGGTCACGATTACGGAAAACAACGGAAGGAGCAAAACCGATGAAAACCTATATGGTTACGATCACCGAAACAATGCAAAAGACGGTCGAGGTTGAAGCCAACTCCCGTGAGGAAGCTGAGAGAATGGTTGAGCAAAGGTGGAACGACAGCGAATATGCTCCCGGTCATCTTGTTAGGGTGGATTTTTCTGCAAGAGCCACTGAGCGCAGCCGTGACCATGAACGATGAAAGGAGTTTTCTATTATGAGTGAAGAAAAGAAAATCAAAGTAGTTCTGCTGGAGCCGGGCAAGCTCGCCCGCACAGCCGAGATCGATGCGTCACTTGCCGGGATGCAGAAAGTGGTGGGCGGTCTGATCGAGCCGTTTTATCCCTTTGAGGAACAGGTCTGCATTGTCTGCAATGAGGAAAGCAAGATCAACGGAATGCGCCCGAACCGCAGCGTGAAGAATGACGACGGCGTGATGGTGGATTTCATCTTCGGCCCCGCTTTCATCTGCGACTGCCGGGGTGAAAATCTGGACAGTCTTTCCGATGAGCAGATCGACCGCTACGGCAAGATGTTCCGCTATCCCGAACACCTTGCGAGGGTGAACGACACGCTGCTCGGCATCCCGTACCGCCCGCAGCCGGAGCAGGAGCGGTGATATTATTTCGGTCGGTGGCAAAATGTTCGGCCTATGGGACGAACGCTATGCACTGTACCAGCAAGCATCGCCGTTGTGATACCACAACGGCACTTGTCAGGGGTAGCCCCTGAAACCCTTTCGTCCCCATCTGACTGGCGGACGATATTTTTATACCCGAAAGGAGGTCACAGCCGGTGAACGAACCCATGACCTTTTTGGACTTTTTCAGCGGTGTCGGCGGTTTCCGCAAGGGCTTTGAGCTTTGCGGCATGGTCTGCAAAGGCCACTGCGAGATCGACAAATTCGCAGACCGCAGCTACCGCGCGATCCACGATGTAAAGGAGGATGAATGGTATGGCGAGGACATCACCAAAACCGAGTCCGCCGATCTGCCGAGAGTCAACCTCTGGGCAGGCGGATTCCCGTGTCAGGACATTTCTGTATCTGGCCGGCAACGAGGGCTTGCAGGCAAGCGAAGCTCTCTCTTTTTTGAAATCGTTAGACTCCTCAAAGGCACGCCTGCCGAGGATCGACCCGAATGGCTTGTCCTTGAAAATGTTAAAAATTTGCTCTCCGTTAATCGAGGATGGGACTTTGCGACCGTTCTCCATTCGTTGGCCGAAATCGGCTATCATATCGAATACGGACTGCTTAATTCACGCTTCCACGGCGTTCCGCAAAACCGGGAACGCATCTACCTTGTCGCTTATCGACATTTTAGAGCCGAGGGTGGACGAAAAGTATTTCCTGTCACCGCAGGCGACGGCAAGGCTCTTATACAGTTGATCGGCGGCACGCAGGGCAAGCGGGTCTATGATCCCGCAGGCGTGAGCTGTACGCTGATGAGCGAGGGCGGCGGTTTTGGCGGGCGCACGGGCATGTACTTCATCGACCTGTGCAAAGGCGAACCGAGGCTGACCGAGCACGCCCGCTGTATCAAAGCAAGGTACGACAGCGGTATTACCAACCACAGCGGTGACAAAAGCGGCGTTCTCTGCATGAGCGGCGAGTGCCCGGACCGCACCGAAGAAACGGCACTCATTCAGCTAAAGCGGGGTGATCCGAAAATTTTGGAACAGGAGCACACCAAATGCCTGATTGCAGGCTATGACAAGATCGGGGTCAGCAACCGGGGCGAAAGCTCCGGTATTTTTTATGGCTGCCGTGCCGTCCTCACCCCCAACCGGGAAAACAAGCGGCAGAACGGACGGCGCTTCAAGGAGTGCGGCGAACCGGCCTTTTGTCTGAACACGCAGGACAAGCACGGCGTTTATCTCTGCGCCTGCGATTCCTGCGAATACGCTTTGCCCGTAAAGCGGGCAAAGGAGGCAGATCAGAGCAAACCCGAAAACGGCTCTGCGCTTCCGCTCGGCTGCGGACGCATCCGCAAGCTGACACCCCGTGAGTGCTGGCGGCTGCAAGGCTTTTCGGACGATATGTTTGACCGGGCCGCCGCCGTCAATTCCGATGCCCAGCTTTACAAGCAGGCTGGCAACGGCGTGACGATCCCCGTCGTGTATGCGGTCGGCAAGCGGATCGCCGAAATACAAAACGAATTAGATAAGGAGAGCCTATGAGAAAACGCAATGTTCACATTCAATTCTGGCTGGACAAAAAGGAAGCCGAGGCGTTTCAGAAGAAGGTCAAAAAGAGCGGACTTTCCCGTGAAGCGTATCTTCGGCACTTGGCAAACAGCCTTGAACCGCAGGACGCCCCACCGCCCGACTATTACGCCATGATGCGGGAGCTGCACGGAATCGGCAATAACCTCAATCAGATCGCCGCAAAAGCCCATACCCTGAACGCACTGGATGTGCAGCGGTACGACGAGAACTGCCGCAAGCTGGACGAGGCCATCAAGACGATCACCGCAGCGGTCATTCTGCCCCGTCCGATGAAGTGACGCTTATGGCGACGACATCAATTTGGCGGGTAAAAGGCTGGCCCGGCAAGGTGGTGATCTATGCGGAAAATCCCGAAAAGACGGCAAATCCCAAATTCTACGCCGACCGGGAACTGAACGAGCAGGACGGGCAGCAGCTTTCCGATGTGATCCGCTATGCCATAAATTCGGAGAAAACGCAGGAAATGGGCAGCGAGGACGGCGCACCGCTCCACCGCTTTGTGTCGGGCATCAACTGCTCTCCCGCCACCGCCCGTGACGAGATGCTGGCGGTGAAGAAACGGTTCGGCAAGGAGGACGGCACGGTGGCCTATCACGGTTATCAGTCCTTTGCTCCCGGCGAGGCCACGCCAGAACTGGCGCATGAGATCGGCGTAAAGCTGGCGACCCGGTTATGGGGCGACCGCTATCAGGTGATCGTCGCCACCCACCTTGACAAAGAAAATCATCTGCACAATCACTTTGTCGTCAACACCGTATCCTTTGCGGACGGCATCAAATACCACCGCACCCGAAAGGACTACCACGAGATGCAGACGGTTTCCGATGAGCTTTGCCGGGAATACGGACTGTCGGTGATCGAGCAACCGCAGCAAGGCCGGGGCAAGCAATACGGCGAATGGCGTGCCGAGCAGGAACAGCGTCCCACTTGGCGTGGGCTGATCCGTGCAGACATTGACGAGGCGGTACGGCAGGCCATGACCGAGCGGCAGTTTTTTGACGCTTTGCGGAAAAAGGGCTATGCGGTGAAGATCGGCAAGGATATTTCGGTCAGGCCGCCGGGCAAGGAACGCTTTGTACGCCTGGAGCGAAACTTTGGCGAGGACTATTCCTATGACGGTATCCGAAAACGGATACTGGCACAATTCAACCGGGAGCACCCACTGCCTGAGCCGGAGCGCAAGGTACGCCGTGCCAGACTGCGGGGTGACTTCAAAAACACAAGGAAAGTCACAGGCTTTCGGGCGCTGTATTTTCATTACTGCTATCTGCTGGGTATCTTCCCGAGAAGTAAGCCGAAAAGCAACAAACGTCTCCACTTCCTTCTCCAGGAGGATTTAGCGAAGCTGGACGCCATATCGGAAGAAACAAAGCTGCTGGCGCGGAACCACATTGATACCGCCGAGCAGCTTTTTTCTTATAAGGAAGGGTTGGAGACAAAAATCGAATCGCTGACCGCCGACCGCAAAACTCTGTACCGAAAACAGCGTACCGTATCGGTAAAGTCCGATGATGACGCTCTGGCCAGGGTCAAGGAGCAGATCACAGCTATTTCCAAAGAGCTGTCGGCGCTGAGAAAGGAGGTGAGATTATGTGAGAATATTGCCATACGCTCCGGCGTAATCAAAGAGAAAATCAGAGCCGTCCGGGAGGACGAACAATCTCAGGGAAAGGAGAACAAACGCGATGAACAATTCAGGCGACGCAGCGGAACAAGTCGTCAGGCTTAGTTTAGAGGGAACCGAGGTTGCCTTAAAGCTCACCGGCTCTGCTGCCAAAAACATTGCCGCCGCCATCTATGCGGTGCTGAAAAACCGGGATAAGAACAAGCTCAAGGGTCGCCAGCGTCTCACCGCCATGCTGAAAAGCGGCAAGGAGTTAAAGGTGTTTACCATCAGCGAGGAACACCTGAAGCAGTTTGCCACCGAAGCCAAGCGTTACGGTGTTGTCTACTGTGCTTTGCGCGGCAAAGAGAAATCCGCAGACGGTATGGTGGATGTGATGGTGCGGGCCGAGGACGCATCGAAAATCAACCGCATTGTGGAGAGGTTCCACCTTGCTACGGTGGATACGGCGTCCATCAAGCATGAGATCGAAAAGGCACGGACTGAGAAAGGTGCCGGGGAGAAAAAGGAGGCTCCCGCCGTTCCCGAAAAGGGCCAGCCTGAAAAGAGCGATGAGGACAAATTGCTGGATGAGATGCTGGGTGCGCCCACAAGGAAGGAGGAGCCTGCCCCGATAAACCCCTCTGCGGCGAGGACGGAAAAATCCCCTCCGTCCGCGCCTACCTCAGAGCCGCCCAGCAAAGCCGCCGAGGGTGCTGCTAAAAGCGCAGAGCAGCGTCCTTCCGTTCGTAAGGAACTGAGGGATATTCAGGCGCAGCGCAGGCAGGAAGAAGCGGCAGCCCCGGTCAAAGAGCCGGAGCGCACAAAGAAACCGGCGGCCAAATCCACCCAGCATAAGCAGCCGCCCCGTAAAAAGAAAAAAGCAAAGGAGAGATAAGCCATGAGTAATTTCGATGATATTTTTGAAGGCAATGCCTCCCGGAAAGGACAGATCAACCGGCCCTTTGACAAGGAGGCATGGGCTGAGAAAAAGCAGGCCGAGCGTCAGGCGGTCTACGGCCTTGCCGATACCACGGCAGAAGCCGTCAGCGCAGACGGCAGTAAATTTCAGGCGTATCTGGATGTGCAGACCCGTTTCAGCCGTTATTCTGCCACCAATGTGCTGCTGATCCTAGCACAGAAGCCGGACGCCACCCAACTGAAAGACTTTGACGGCTGGAAAGACGCCGGCGCTTCCATCAAGCGTCAGCAGAAAGGTATTTCCATTCTGGAACCCGGCGAGGAATATGAGCGTGAGGACGGTTCCATCGGAACTTCCTACAATGTGAAACGGGTCTTTGACATTTCCCAGACCACGGCACGGGCCAAGGCGCAGCCCTCTGTCAGCATGGATGACCGGCTGCTTCTGAAAGCCCTGATCTCCCGTCCGCCTGTGCCGATGCAGACGGTGGACGATCTGCCGAACAACATGGGCGCACTGTACGACCATGATCAGCAGGTGATTTTCGTGCGCCGGGGCATGGACGCCGCCGATATTTTCCGCAGCGTTTCCAAGGAGCTGGCCCATGCGGAGATTGCCGGCATGAGCAAGGACTACACCCGTGAAGGCGCAGCCTTTGCCGCATACAGCGTTTCCTATATGCTCTGCAAGGAATACGGCATTGATGCCAGTGGGTATGATTTCAGCCGCCTGCCTGACAGCTTCCGGGAGAGTGATGCCCAGGGCGTCCGTGCTACGCTGTCGGAAATCCGGGATACTGCCGGGAATATCTACAGCCGCATGAACCGTGCGTTGGAGCAGAACCGCCAGCCTAAATCCAAAGAACAGGAGCGCTAAGCCATGGGAAAAGAAGAAAAACGTGTCCTCACGCTGGACAAATACGAGCATGGTGTTGTGGTCAACGCCCTCAATGAAATGCGTAACGACCTTTTGGAAGAACAGCGCTCCACGGACATCGTGGACGAGGTGCTGTTAAAAGCCATCGACGCCCCAACGAAGAAGGTCAAGTGCCGCGATGAAGCAAGATAACCGCCAGACGCAGCTTATTCTCTGCCTGTTCGGTATTTTTCCTGTGGTATGGCTGGGGCTGCTCATAGCCCCGGCTGTATCGGGTGGATTGCCGGAGATCATCACAGCGTTTCCGGCAGCGATGAACGATCCCTTTCATATCGTGCTTTGCGAGGACAGCCTGAAAACTGTCCTCATTGCTTTGTGTGCGTATGGAATGGGCATCGGCATTTATTTCTCCACCCGACGCAACTACCGCAGGGGCGAGGAACATGGCTCTGCCAAGTGGGGCGATGCCAGAGCCGTGGACAAGAAATACCGAGATAAAAGGCCGGAGCAAAACAAGCTGTTTACGCAGAATGTGCGCATGGGTCTGGACGGAAGAAAGCACCGGCGAAACCTCAATACGGTAGTTATCGGAGGCAGCGGCGCGGGCAAGAGCTTCAACCTTGCCAAACCAAATCTCATGCAGGCCAACACCTCATTCGTGGTGCTTGACCCCAAGGGTGAGCTGGTGCGGGATACCGGGTATCTTCTGGAGCAGAAAGGGTATGAAGTCCGGGTGCTGGATCTTCTGAACATGGAAAAGAGCTTCTGCTACAATCCTTTTGTCTACCTTCGGGATGACAATGATGTGCAGCGCTTAGTTACCAACCTGTTCAAGTCCACCACCCCTAAAGGCAGCCAGTCACAAGACCCTTTTTGGGATACGGCGGCCAGTATGCTTCTGCTGGCGCTCATTTTCTACTTGAAGTATGAAGCACCGGAGGACGAGCAGAACTTCCCCATGGTCATGGAAATGCTGCGGGCCGCAGAAGTCCGGGAGGACGATGACTGCTATCAGTCACCGCTTGACGAGATGTTTGAGCGGCTGGAGATGAAAAATCCAGACCACATCGCGGTCAAGTATTACAAGGACTATCATTCCGGCAGTGCCAAAACCCTGAAGTCCATTCAGATCACCCTTGCCGCAAGACTGGAGAAATTCAACCTTTCCTCCCTTGCGGCGCTGACAGCCACGGACGAGCTGAAGCTTCCTTCTCTGGGTGAAAAGAAAGTGGCGCTGTTTGCGCTAATCCCGGACAATGATACCAGCTTCAATTTTTTGGTATCTATCCTTTATACGCAGATCTTCCAGCAACTATTCTGGCTGGCAGACCACAAGTACGGTGGGAGTCTCCCGGTTCCCGTCCACTTCCTGATGGACGAGTTTGCCAATGTGAGCCTGCCGGATGACTTCGATAAGATACTGGCGACCATGCGCTCCCGGAATGTGAGCGTGACCATTATCCTGCAGAACATCGCCCAGTTAAAGGCGCTGTTTGAAAAACAGTGGGAGAGCATTCTTGGCAACTGTGACGAGATGCTCTACCTGGGAGGAAACGAAACCAGCACACATAAGCTGATCTCGGAATCCTACCTTGGAAAATCCACGATTGACACCAACACCTACGGCAAGTCCAGCGGGCGCAGCGGCAATTACAGCACCAACTATCAGATCACCGGGCGTGAGCTGATGACGCCGGACGAGGTACGCATGATGGACAACCGTTATGCGTTGCTGTTTATTCGTGGGGAACGTCCGGTTATGGACGAAAAGTACAATCCGCTGAAGCACCCGAATGTGGCCCTGACCGCATTGGGCGGCGCACCAACCTATGAGCATGGCAAGACTGACCATGTGACCGCAACAATCTCTATCGGCGTTGTGACCGAATCCGAACTGCCGGAACCGGAAACCGCCGTGGATGATACCATGGAGCTTCTGTCCAACGAGGAGATAGAGGCTCTTTTTCATTTAATCTAAAGGAGGAACAAAACCATGAAAAACCTGTTTCACAAGACCGAGAAGCCTGTCAATCACAACACCAAGCTGGAGCGCAAAGTCAAGAAGGGCTTCCGCTTCTACGCAGTGACTGTCCTGTCCATGACCCTTGTGCTGGGCATGGCTGTTACGGCCCACGCTGCCGGCGACCCTATCACGGTGGTCAACAACCTTTCTGATTTCATCTTTGGCCTGATCCGCGCTGTGGGCCTTATCCTTCTGGGCTGGGGTATCGTCCAGGTGGGTCTTTCTCTCCAGAGCCATGACCCCTCTCAGCGTTCCAATGGTTTCCTGACGCTGGCAGGCGGTGTTGTTATCACCTTCGCTAAGGAGATCCTGACCCTGATCACAGGCTAAGTGGTTATCACCAAATAATATCTGCGGGATATGCGGCAGGGCGGGAAACCGTCCTGCCGCTGTTTCGCTGAAAGGAGGAAGAAACATTGAGTGATAACTGGGTCGTACAAAACCTTGAAAATGCCCTGAACACCTGGAATGAAAAGCTGGCGGAGATCTGGCAGCTCATCACCCAAAGCCCGCAGCAATTCAAAGGCGGTGCCATTTGGGGCGTCATTGTGGACATCCACGGCGCATTACAGGCCATTGGCCTTGCACTGTTGGTGTTGTTTTTTGTCGTGGGCGTGATGAAAACCTGCGGTTCCTTTGCGGAAGTTAAAAGGCCGGAACACGCCCTGAAACTGTTTATCCGGTTTGCACTGGCTAAAGGTGCCGTCACCTACGGCATGGAGTTGATGCTGGCCCTGTTCAACATTGCCCAGGGCGTTATCTCCACCATCATGCAGTCGGCAGGCTTTGGTGCGGCACAGCAGACGGTCTTGCCCAGCGAAATTGTCACCGCCGTGGAGGATTGCGGTTTCTTTGAGAGTATCCCGCTGTGGGCGGTAACGCTCATCGGCGGCCTGTTCATTACGGTGCTGTCTTTCATTATGATCATGACGGTCTATGGCCGTTTCTTCAAACTGTATCTCTACACGGCGATAGCGCCCATTCCCCTGTCCAGCTTTGCCGGAGAGCCGAGCCAAAATGTGGGAAAGAGCTTTATCAAGTCCTATGCGGCGGTATGCTTGGAGGGCGCGATCATTGTGCTGGCCTGCATTATCTTCTCGTTGTTCGCAGCATCCCCGCCAACTGTTGACCCCAATGCGGCGGCAGTTACAATGGTTTGGAGCTATATCGGAGAGCTGGTCTTTAATATGCTTGTCCTTGTGGGCGCTGTGAAAATGGCTGACCGCGTGGTGCGGGAAATGATGGGCCTGTAATTTTGGAAAGGAGCGATTACAAATGGAGGTTAAAATCAACCGTGAAATCCGTAACTATACGGAATCTATGTTTTTCGGACTGACCATGCGGCAGTTCGTTTTTTCTTTACTGGCAATCGGTGTTGCCGTGGGGCTGTACTTTCTGCTTCGGCCCTATGTGGGAACGGAAACCGTGTCCTGGATGTGTGTGCTGGGGGCGGCTCCCTTTGCGGCGCTGGGCTTTGTATCCTACCACGGCATGACCGCCGAGCAGTTTTTGTGGGCTTGGTTCCGCTCTGAAATGCTGGAACCGAGAGAGATCAGGTTTGAGCCGGTCAACTACTATTACGAAACCCTCAAAGGCACCATGGAAGCTCATGAAAAGGAGGTATTGAAAGCCCATGATTAAGACCCTGAGCAATCTTTTGAAACAGGATAAGGAGAAATACACCGTTCCCCGCAAGGTGCAGGATGTGATCCCCATCCGGCGTATGTGGAGTGACGGCATTTTTCAGGTGGGGAGCAAGTTCTCCAAAAGCTATCAGTTTTCGGACATCAACTACCAGGTAGCCAGTCTGGAGGACAAAAAGGTCATGTTCCTGGACTACTCGGAGCTGCTGAACAGTCTGGACTCCGGAGCTACTACCAAGATCACCATTAACAACCGCCGTCTGAACCGGGCTAACTTTGAGCAGTCCATCCTTATGCCCCTGCACGGCGACAGCCGGGATGTGTACCGCAGAGAGTATAACGAGATGCTTCTGGAGAAAGCCACCGGTGCCAACGGCATTATGCAGGAGAAATATATTACCATTACGGTGGGGAAAAAGAACATCGAGGACGCACGAACCTACTTTGCCCGTGTGGGCACTGACCTGACGGCTCACTTTGCGGCCCTCGGTTCCAAATGCGTGGAGCTGGACGCGACGGAACGGCTGCGGATTCTCCATGACTTCTACCGTCAGGGAGAGGAAGCGGATTTCCATTTCAATGCGCGGGATATGATGAAGAAGGGCCATGACTTCCGGGATTACATCTGCCCGGACGGAATTGAAAAGCACAGCGATTACCTGGTACTCGGCGGAACCTTCTGCCGGGTTCTTTTTTTGAAGGACTACGCCAACTATATCAAGGACAGCTTTGTGACGGAGCTGACCGATATGAACCGGAACCTGATGCTGTCCATTGATGTGGTTCCGATCCCCATGGACGAAGCCGTGCGGGAAGTGGAAAACCGTCTGCTGGGTGTGGAAACGAACATCACCAACTGGCAGCGCCGCCAGAATGCCAACAACAATTTCTCTGCCACCATTCCTTATGACATGGAACAGCAGAGGAAAGAGAGCAAGGAATTTCTGGACGATCTGACCGCCCGTGACCAGCGCATGATGATGGCCGTGCTGACAATGGTTCTCACCGCCGATACCAAGGAACAGCTTGACGCAGATACCGACGCCGTGCTTTCCCTGTCGCGCCAGAAAATGTGCCAGATGGCGGTGCTGAAATTCCAGCAGCTTGACGGTCTGAACACGGTGCTGCCCATCGGTACCAGGAAGATCAATGCGTTCCGTACCCTGACTACGGAGAGCCTTGCGGTGTTCATGCCCTTTAAGGTACAGGAGATTCAGGACAAGGGAGGCATCTACTTTGGGGAAAACGCAATCAGCCATAACCTTATCATGTGCAATAAGGCGAACTTGCTCAATCAGTCCGCTTTCCTGCTTGGTGTTCCCGGTTCCGGCAAGTCCTTCTCCGCAAAGGAATTGATTGCCTTCCTCATGCTGAATACCGATGACGATATTCTCATCTGTGACCCGGAGGGCGAGTTTGCCCCGCTGGTGGAGGCTATGGGAAGCGACATCGGCACAGTCATCAGCGTGGCCGCAGGCGGCAAAGATCGTTTGAACGCCATGTATATGGTGGAGGGTTATGGCGAGAATAACCCGATTGTGGAGAAATCGCAGTTTATCATGTCGCTGGTGGAGCAGATCGACAAGCACGGCGTCGGCCCGCAGCATAAGTCCATCATTGACCGCTGCACGGCTTTGGTATATCAGGAAGCGGAGGAAACCGGCATTATCCCGACCCTCTGTACCCTGCGTGAAAAGCTGATGGAACAGCCGGAGGAAAAGGCCAGGGAAATTGCCCTGTCGCTGGAGCTGTTCACCACCGGTTCCCTGGACATTTTCGGTCATGGCAGCAATGTGGATTTGGATAAGCGTGTGGTGGTGTTCAATATCCATGACTTGGGCGAACAGCTCAAGCCTACCGGCCTTCTGGTTATCACCGACACCATGCTCAACCGTGTTACCCTGAACTGGAAGCGTGGCAAGCGCACCCATGTATTTATTGACGAGTTCCATGTAGTTTTTGAAAATGAGTACAGCGGCAACTTCTTCAACAGCGCATGGCGGCAGTTTAGAAAGCGGAACGCCTACCCGACGGCCATTACGCAGAATGTGGAGTATCTGCTGGATTCCGTTCAGGCCAGCACCATGCTTTCCAACTCTGAGTTTATTGTTATGCTGAACCAGGCGGCCTCTGACCGGGAGAAGCTGGCACGGCTTTTGAATATCTCCAATGAGCAGATGAGCTATGTCACCAACGCCGACGCCGGGTGTGGTCTGATTAAGTATGGCTCCGCCCTGGTGCCGTTTGTCAATCGGTTCCCGAAGGACACCCAGCTCTATAAGCTGATGACCACCAAACCGGGCGAGGGCGTGTTCGGCGGCAGAGGAAAGGAGGAAACAGCGTAATATGGCAGAGATCAAATTCAGTTCCAAGGCACACCGGGATTTCTTTGTGGAAATGATGGGCAAGTGCCGGAAAAATGACACCTATCACCGGGCGTTCTTCTATGCAATGGGGATTGCCCCGGAAACGAGGGCCAATATCAATCGGATGTTTGACTTTAAGAATGACTGGATCATGCCGGAGGGAATGCACGGCGGCTGGCAGACCAGTGGGACCGTCAGGGTGTGTCAGCTCGCCTTTAATCTCTGGAACGGATATTGCGGAGAACGGCAAGGCGATGAATTTACGCCTAATGACCTGTTTTGCTGTGAGTTCGCCCCTTATTTTATGGAGGGCATCAAAATCAGATACCCCGAATACTGCCGGGACATTTCTGCATCAAAAAATCAACCCGATTATGCGCGGTAATCAAAAACGGAGGTACTTTATGAAACAGAAACTTTTGCTTTGCGGGGCGGCTGCGTTTGCCGCCCTTTTTCTTTTCTCCGGCATTATGCTGGGACGGCAGCTTTCCGATCAAAAGCAGAGCGCCGAAGCCTTTGACAGTATCGCAGATATGGTAATGAACGAAACGGAGCCGGATACTGCTGAGCAGCCGGAAGAACTCGGCGAACCGGAAGCCCCGCCTGCCTTAACCGCCTATGAAAAATATGCTGCCGTTTATGAGCAGAACCCTGACTTTGTGGGCTGGATTTCTATTGACGGGACCAATATCAATTACCCGGTCATGCAGACACCGAGCGATCCCGACTTTTATCTGAAGCACGCCTTTGACAAGTCGTACAGCGACTATGGCGTACCCTATGTGCAGGAGAACTGCGATCTGGAGCAGTCCGATAATGTGGTGATTTACGGACACCACATGAAAAACGGCTCCATGTTCTCCGACCTGTGTAAGTATGAGAGCGAGGAGTTCTATCAGGAGCATAAGACCGTCCACTTTGACACACTGGCAGATTTTGGCGAGTATGAGATTGTTACTGCATTCAAGACGGTGGCCTACTCTCAGGAGGGGTTCAAGTATTATCATTTCGTTAATGCAGAGGATGAAGCAGCCTTTGATGAGTTTATCGCAGAGTGCAAATCTCTTGCCCTGTATGATACGGGCGTATCTGCTGAGTACGGTGATAAGCTGATTACTCTGTCCACCTGTGAATACAGCCGCACCAATGGCAGAATGGTCATTGTAGCAAAGCTGGTGGTGCCGTCCGCTGAGGAGGTGGACGCCAATGCCGGACATTAAAACGAGGGATACGGTCAAGGGTACGATTAAAACGCTGGATAAAGCAGCGGTTGCCGGGGAACGCATGAAAGAAGCCTATGTGCGAACCAGGGAAAAGGCTGAGCATGGCGTATATTCTGCGGAAAGCTCCCCGGAGGAATATGCGGCTGACCGCTTTTCGGGAGGTACGGAAACGGTCACTTACGAAGCTGCCCACCAATTTGATAAGCAGGGCCGCAAAGGTGTTCAGGCGACCAGGGAGAACATTTCCAAGGCAAAGGAGCATTTTGAACAGCGTAAAGCTGATGCAGAACAGCACCGTGCAGGCCCGGAGCAAAGCAGAGCCGGAACAGGACAAGAGAGAGCCAGCGCAGAACAGCGCAAAGCTGACCTGCCGAAAAAGCAGGCCCGTGAAAAAGCGGCGGAGCGTGTCCGCCGTCGCTCTGCGGATACGGCCCGCCAGTCCGTGAAAGCCGCCAACCGGGAGGTTCAGGCCATTAAGACTGTAGAGCGTGGTGAAAAGACCATCAAGCAATCTGCCAGATCCACCGGAAAAGCTACGGTCAAGACCACGCAGAAATCCATTAAGACTGCTGAGCAGACGGCCAGAACAGCCATCAAGACCAGTCAGACCACGGCAAAGGTGGCGCAGAAATCCGCCCAGGCAGCGGCAAAGGCTTCTCACCGGACGGCTCAGGCGGCCCGTGCAGCGGCAAAGGCGACCGCAGCCGGTATCAAGGCGGCGGCAAAAGCTACTGTTGCGGCGGTAAAGGCAATCATCGCAGCAACCAAAGCACTGCTTGCCGCGATTGCTGCAGGTGGGTGGATTGCCGTGGCTGTCATTGTCATTATCTGCCTGATCGGGCTGATCGCTGGTTCCTGCTTTGGAATTTTCTTCTCCGGTGAGGACACCGGCACCGGGCAGACCATGCAGACGGTGGTGCGGGAGATCAACGAGGATTACGAAAACCAGCTTGACACCATCAAGACCAATATCTCCTATGATGTGCTGGAAATGTCCGGCTCCCGTGCTGTCTGGCCGGAGGTGCTGTCCGTCTATGCGGTCAAGACTACCACTGACCCGGACAATGCCATGGATGTGGCCACAGTGGACGATTCCCGAAAAGCCATTCTGAAGGACATCTTCTGGCAGATGAATGAAATCTCCTCCCGAACGGAAACCAACACCGAAACGGTGATCGAGGAATCGGACGACGGCAACGGCAATATCGTGGAAACCACATCCACCGTTACCCGAACCACCCTGTATATCACGGTCAGTCATAAAACCGCTTGGGAAATGGCTGACTATTTTGGTTTCAATGCCGACCAGCGGGAACAACTTTCAGAGCTATTGGCAGAGGAAAACAATTCCCTGTGGGCGGCGGTGCTGTATGGAATCGGCGTCAGCGATGACGCGATTGTGGCCGTAGCCTTGTCCCAGGTGGGTAATATCGGCGGACAGCCCTATTGGTCATGGTACGGCTTTGAGGGCCGTGTGGAATGGTGTGCCTGCTTTGTGAGCTGGTGTGCCAACGAGTGCGGCTATATCGAAAACGGTATCATTCCCAAATTCGCAGGCTGTGTAAATGGCGTCCAGTGGTTCAAAGACCGTGGCCAATGGGCTGACAACAGCATTGAGCCGACACCGGGCATGATTATCTTCTTTGATTGGAATTCTCCAAATGGCTCCTCCGGCCCCCAGGATGGACTTTCGGACCATGTGGGTATCGTGGAGAAATGCGAAAACGGCATTGTCTATACTGTCGAGGGCAATTCCGGCGATAGCTGCCGGCAGAGACAGTATCCGGTGGGCTACTATGAGATTCTCGGTTATGGTATTCCTGCTTATTAAAAAGGGGCAAAAGAAAACCGGAGGCTTATTTGGAGCGTTCACTTAGGGATTATTGAAAAATAACTATATTTTCTGAGTGATGTCTCTCATGCGGTGCCAACAGAAAGACCCCACAATAGGCTGTATGAACTGCGCCCCATTTGTTAGACAGTATGGTATACTGTTTAGGAAATGGGGTGTATTTATATGCCAACAGGAAAACCGAAGAAAAAATATGACGGAGAATTCAAGCTGCAAGTTGTAGAAACCATGGAAAAGGAACATTTGAGCTTGAGGGAAACGGCACGACAGTTCAAAATCGGCGATTACCATATTGTTGCAAAATGGGAAAGGTACTATTTAAAAGAAGGCAAAGGTGAAGTCAAAGAAGTTGCTCCGAATCTGGTGGAAGGACATTTCAAAACGAACGAGCCAAACCGTAAATGGGTCATAGATGTTACTGAGTTCAAGGTCAACGACCAGAAGCTCTACCTGTCACCGATTATTGATCTGTTCAATAGAGAAGTTGTTAGTTATAATCTGAGCCGCCATCCGAATTTCAAACAGGTTACTGATATGCTGAAAGATGCTTTTCAAAAGCTTCCAGATAAAGAGGATGATCTCATTCTGCATTCGGATCAGGGTTGGCAGTATCAGATGAAAACTTACCAGCGGATGTTAAAAGCTAAGGGTATCACGCAAAGCATGTCTCGAAAGGCAACCTGTCTGGATAATGCTGTTGCTGAAAATTTCTTCGGTCTGCTTAAAACGGAGTTGTTGTATCTTGAGAAATCCAACTCCATTGACCAGCTCGAAAGAGCTATTGTCGAGTACATCGACTACTACAATAACCTCCGTATCAAATTAAAACTAAACGGCCTAAGCCCTGTGCAATACAGGATTCAGACAGTTCGGGTCGCTTAATTCTAGAATTTTGTCTAACTTTTGGGGTTCACTTCGCTCAATGGGAGAGGAGTTTTTTTAAATTCTACATAGGATCACATTACAGATAAGTATATTTCTATGTAAACATACGATGAACAGATGCTTTTTTCTTGCTTTTAAAGCATAGATAAGCTAAAATATGTATATTAAGCATGGCAGACTCAGGAGGTATCTTTCATGGAAATCAGGGTTCTTCGTTATTTCTTGACCGTAGTAAGGGAAGAAAGTATCACAAAAGCCTCAGAAGTTTTACACATCACGCAGCCGACACTTTCACGTCAGCTTGCACAGATGGAGGAAGATATCGGTGTAAAGC
>OLOV01001035.1_pt1 | contig 22984 bp, 22 predicted proteins | sample 1672931 | NCBI WGS metagenome assembly OLOV01 (sample SAMEA3136738, study PRJEB25190) | human gut metagenome | biome: human gut; feature: human-associated habitat; material: faeces | place: Austria | collected 2013
ATGGTGCTGTGCGTGTGCGGGCTTGCCTGCGTTCTCGGCGCACGCGTCGGCATATTCAACGTCGGCGGGGAAGGGCAGCTTCTGCTGGGTGCGATATTTGCCTGTCAGACGGGCATATGGCTTGACGGAATGTCACCGTGGCTGGTCATTCCCGCGGCGGCGCTGGCCGCGATGCTGGCGGGCGGGCTTTACGCGCTCATCCCCGGTGTGCTCAAGGTGAAGGTCAAGGTAAACGAGGTCATCACGACCATCATGCTCAACACCGTTGCCGCCTACCTGTGCCAGTATCTGGCGAAGGGGCCGTGGAAGAATTCAAACAAAAACCTCATCGCAGCGACGGAACAGCTCAATGCACAGTATTGGTTCGCCGGGATAATAAAGCGCTCCAGCCTGACGACGGCGGTATTCGCCGCGGCGGTGATCGCCTTTGCCGTGTGGTATGTGATGGAGAAAACATCCGTCGGCTATGAGATGCGCATCACGGGGCAGAATCCGCGCTTTGCGCGCTTTTCCGGCATTAAAACAGACACCATCGTGATCGCCTGCATGGTCATATCCGGCGCGATGTGCGGCCTTGTCGGCATGTTCCGCGTGTACGGGGTCGAGCACCTTTACCGCGACAGCGTCAGCCGGGATTATTACTTTGAAGCGCTTATGGTGGCGATGATCGCCCAGTATAAGCCGGTCACGGTCATTTTCCTGTCGCTTTTCTTTGCCGTGCTGAAAATAGGCGCGCAGGGGATGGAGCTTATCGGCGTGCCGTCGCAGATATACCTTATAATCCAGACCGTCGTCATATTCTGCATGGCGGCTGAAAGCGGCATAACGGAGCATATAAGTGAAGCGCGGCAGCGCCGTGCCGCAAGGCGCGCGGCGGAGGAGAGATTGAAGGAGGGCAGAGAACATGGATGATATAAGCGCTGTGCTTGGCAGCATATTTTCTGCCGGGACCTTCAACGAAATGCTGCGGCGCGCCACGCCCGTGGCGCTGGCGGCAATAGGCGGCTCAATGACGGAGCACGCGGGCATAATGAATATCGGAATGGACGGGATGATACTCATGGGGGCGTTTTTCGGTGTCCTCGGCAGCTATCTTTTCGCGTCCGCGTGGGCGGGGCTTGCCATGGCGCTGGCCATGGGTGTGATCGTGGGATTGTTCTTCGCACTGTTCGTCGTCAAGTTCAGGTCGGATGAGTTCATCATCGGCTGCGCGCTCAACACCTTCGCCCTCGGACTTACGACGTATCTTTCCCGCTCGATTTTCGGGGTGAGCGGCGCGAAGGGCTATCCGTCACTGCCGAATGTTGATATCCCGCTGCTGGACAAGCTGCCGTTTCTGGGGCAGGTGCTGAACGGGCACTCGCTTTTCGTTTATTTGACGTGGCTGCTGGTGCTTCTGCTGTGGGTGTTCGTGTACAAAACGCCTTACGGGTTCTGGCTGCGCGCCTCCGGGGAAAAGCCGGATACACTGCGCACGGCGGGCATCGCGCCGGAAAAAATGAAGTGGCTTGCAAGCATAATATGCGGCGTGCTGTGCGGCGTGGCCGGGGCGCACCTGTCTCTGGGCTATCTCAACGGCACTTTTGCGGAAAATATGAGCAATTCCCGCGGGTATATCGCCTTTGCCTGCGTCATCTTCGGCGCGGCGAACCCCTCCAAGGCGTATATGGCGGCGCTCATGTTCGGCTTTTTTGACGCTATCGGCCTGCGGCTTCAGGACTATGTCAGCTCCGACCTGACGGGGATAATACCCTATGCGATAACTATAATCATGATGGTGTACGTGGTGACAAGCGCGCAGAAGCGGAAGAAGGGCGCAGACAGGTAAAGCCGGTATAAAAGAATGCGCGCCGCGGTTCAAAAGACCGTGGCGCTCGAATATTATATAACGATGTCGTCAGAAACCGTGTATTTATGGAACAGGAGGGGCTATGGAAGGGATAAGTGTGCGAAGCGAAATAAAACCCCTGAAAAAAGTGCTGCTGCACCGGCCGGGCAGGGAACTGCTGAACATGACGCCGGAGCGCCTGCCGGAGCTTCTTTTCGATGACATTCCGTTTCTGCGCGCCGCGCAGCAGGAACACGACGAGTTTGCAAAGCTGCTGCGCGCAAGCGGCGCGGAGGTCGTTTATCTGGAGGACCTCATGGCGGAGCTTCTTGCAATGTATCCGGAGCTGACGGAGTCGTTCATATACCAATGGCTGTCTGAGGGGAACATAAAGACAAAGCGCTGGCAGGACAGAATATATGACCATCTTATGAGCAATTATTCCGGAAAGGCGCTTGTGGAGAAAACGATGGAGGGCTTGACGCTGCGCGAGATGGGCGGGGCTTCCGCTTATTCGCTTCAGGATCTCACCGCCCCGGCGGATGAGCTGATAATCGACCCCATGCCGAACCTTTATTTCACACGTGATCCCTTTGCGTCGGTCGGCACTGGGGTTTTCCTGAACAAGATGCGCTTTCCCACGCGACGGCGGGAGACGATATACGCCGACTACATCTTCAAGTACCATCCGGATTATAAGGGCGTGGTCAAGCGCTATTACGACCGCAGCTATCACGCGAACATAGAAGGGGGAGACGTACTTAACCTGACGGAGGACACCCTTGCCATAGGCATTTCCCAGCGCACCAGCCCGGACGGCATAGAGATCGCCGCGCGCAAGCTTTTCATGGATCCGGAGGCGAAGATACGCACGGTGCTGGCCTTCGACATCCCGGTCAGCCGCGCGTTCATGCATCTGGACACGGTGTTCACCCAGATAGACACGGACAAATACACTGTACACCCGGCAATACTCGGCCCGCTCACCGTCTATGAGATAACGCCCGGCGACAGCGACCCGGCAGAGCTTAAAATACGACGCATAGACTCGGATCTTGAGCATATTCTTGAAGAGTATACACATACGGATAAGGTGAAGCTTATCTACTGCGGCGGCAGCGACCCAATCGCGGCTGCACGCGAACAGTGGAACGACGGCTCCAACACGCTGTGCGTCGCGCCGGGGAAAATAATCGTGTACCGGCGCAATGACGTGACGAATGACATATTGCGCGGCGAGGGGCTGACGGTGCTGGAGATGCCGTCTGCCGAGCTTTCGCGCGGCCGCGGCGGCCCGCGGTGCATGTCCATGCCGCTCATAAGGGCCGAATGAACAAAATCAAAGGAGGAAACGGAAAATGGGCGTAAACATACGCGGGCGCAGCTTTCTGACGCTGCTTGATTTCACACCGGAGGAGATAAATTATCTCATAGACCTTGCCGCAGACTTCAAACGCATGAAGGCCGCCGGGATCGCGCACAAATGGCTGCCGGAAAAGCAGATAGTGCTGCTGTTTGAAAAAACCTCTACGCGCACCCGCTGTGCGTTTGAGGTGGGGGCGCGCGATCTGGGGATGGGCGTCACCTTTCTTGATCAGGCGTCCTCGCAGATGGGGAAGAAGGAATCCATTGCCGACACGGCAAAGGTCCTCGGACGCATGTATGACGGCATCGAATACCGCGGATACAGTCAGGCCGTGGTGGAGGCGCTTGCAAAGTATTCCGGCGTGCCCGTGTGGAACGGGCTGACGGATGACTTCCACCCGACGCAGATGCTGGCGGATATGCTGACCGTGCGCGAGGAGTTTGGCAGTGTGAGGGGGCGCAAGCTCACATTCTTCGGCGACGCGAGGAACAACGTTGCAAACTCGCTCATGGTCGTGTGCGCGAAGCTGGGGATGCACTTCTGCGCCTGCGGCCCGGCGGAGCTTATGCCCGCGGCGGCGCTTGTGGCAAAGTGCCGCGCTGTCGCGGCGGAAACTGGCGCTGTGCTGGAATTTACGGACGACATCCGGCAGGGGGCGGCGGACTGTGACGCCGTGTATACGGATATATGGCTTTCCATGGGCGAGCCCGCGGAGCTGTGGGATGCGCGCATAAAGCTTCTGCGGCCGTATCAGGTCAACAAGGAGCTTATGGCCATGGCGAAGCCGGAGGCCATCTTCCTGCACTGTCTGCCGTCCTTCCACGACCTGGAGACGACGGTGGGCGAGGAGATATACGAAAAATACGGCCTTGCGGCGATGGAGGTCACGGACGATGTGTTCCTCGGCCCGCAGGCGCGGCAGTTTGACGAGGCGGAGAACAGGATGCACACCATCAAGGCCGTTATGTATGCCACACTGAAATAGGCAAATTGACAAAAGTACATAAGAAACGGAGGTAAAGCAGAAGTTACAACAAAATATAGGGAATAGGAGCGCGAAAAATGGCTGTGTCAAGGAAGAAACGTTCACTCAGTACGTTTGCGATTCTGTTGGCGGTCCTGCTTCTTGTGGCTGTGGCGACATGGCTTGCGGACGGACAGAGCTATACCGACCCTGACACGGGAGAGAAGGCCGAGGTTTCCGGCGCGGCACTCAGTGATATTATCATGGCGCCCATTGTCGGCTGGCACGACGCGGGCGACGTTATCGGCTTTGTGTTCTGCCTCGGCGCGTTTCTGGCGATAATAAACGAGACCGGCGCGCTTGAGACCGGGGTTAAGGTGCTTGTGAAAAAGCTGCGCGGCAGAGAGCTTGCGCTTGTGTGGGTGCTTATGTTCGTGTTCTCCGTCGGCGGCACGACCTACGGCATGGGTGAGGAAACAGTCGGCTTCTACATCCTCCTTGCCGCGACGATGCTGACGGCCGGGTTTGACCCCATCGTGGGCGCGGCCACGGTGCTGCTGGGCGCGGGCTGCGGCGTTCTCGGCTCCACGATAAACCCGTTTGCCACCGGCGCGGCCATTGCCGCGGCGGCTGACGCGGGGGTCTCGGTCAACATGGGCGTCGTGTATGCGGAGGCCGTCATTCTCTGGCTTGCTACATATTTCATATCCGCGCTCTTTGTGACGCGGTACGCAAAGCGCGTCCGGGCGGGCGGCGGCTCCATCCTCACGGGCGAACAGCTCGGCGTATGCCGCACGGCTTACGGCGCGTCGGGCGGCACGGAGGAATACGTCCGGCTGACAGTTCCGCATAAAAGGGTGCTTTGGCTGTTTGCGCTGTCCTTCGTGGTGATGATACTCGGGTTTATCCCGTGGGGCAGTCTCAGCGAGGGGATGTATGACTCCCTCGGCTGGAGCGCGTTCTTCTCCGGCAGCTGCCTTGGCGACTGGTGGTTTGACGACGCGGCGTCGTGGTTCATCATCATGGGCATAATAATCGGTGTCGTCGGCCTGAAGGACCGTGGCCGGATCATCCCGTGCATTATCAGCGGCTTTGGAGACATGATAGCAGTAAACCTTGTCATTGCCCTCGCCCGCGCGGCGACGGTGATAATGAACACGACCGGGCTTGGCACATGGATAGTTGAGGCGTCTGTCAGCGCCCTGTCGGCCTCCGGGCTTCCCGCGGCGCTGTTCGGCGCACTGGATTACCTGCTGCATATCGCTCTGAGCTTCCTTGTGCCGTCCTCCTCCGGGCTTGCAAGCCTGTCGGCCCCGATAGTCTCGCCGATAGTTGCGGGGCTTGGCTGGTCCGTGGAGACGTCCATAATGATAAACGTCGCGGCGAACGGGTTCGTCAATCTCTTTACGCCCACCTGCGGGTTCATCATGGGCGGGCTTGCGCTGGCGCGTATTCCCTATGAAAGCTGGCTTAAATGGGCGGGGCGGCTGCTGGCCATTCTCGGCCTCACAGTCGGCGTTATACTCAGCTTTGCCATGCTGATACTGAGCTGAGCGGAGAAAAGAAGTATTTTTGTTGACGAAGGCCGCGCAGTCGGCTATAATATATACATTTGATTGCATAATATCTGATCTGCCGGCATATTGCCTGCCGCGGTATGCCGGCGGATGCTTTTTAGGGGGCGGCGCATGAACACAAAAAGGCAGCAGCTTATACTCGAATTGCTTACGACTCAGGATGTCCGCACGCAGAAGCAGCTTCTGGACCTGCTTGAGGCGCACGGGATGAAGTGCACACAGTCCACTGTTTCGCGCGATATCCGCGCGCTTGGGCTCGTCAAGCAGATAGGGGCGGACGGCTCCGCGTCGTATGCCGTGGATCCCGGCGTCGGCAGCGACAGCAAGGGTGTGGAGCAGATGCAGTATATCGCGCAGATGTCCGCGCCTTCCATTGAAGCGGTCGGCAATCTCATTGTCGTGAAGACCATACACAGTATGGCGCAGGCCGTCTGTGCATATATAGACAAGCTTAACCCAGATGGTTTTGTTGGTTCTATTGCCGGTGTCGACACTATCCTGCTCATACTGCGGACGGAGGAGGCGGCCAAGACCTTCTGCCGCACACTGAGCGATTACCTGTGCAGCGGCGAATTATTTCTTGAGCATGAAAACGGAGGAGAAAATGCATGAGTGACCTTGAGCAGAAAATATATGCGGCCCTGGCTGATGCCGTCAAGTCGGTTTACGGGATAGATGCGGATGAGGACACGCTGCTCGTCGAAGCGCCGCGCGACCCGAAGCTGGGCGACTATGCAACGAGCACGGCGATGCGCCTTGCGCGCACTTTGCATAAATCGCCGATGGAGATCGGCGAGGCGCTTGCCGAGAAGCTGCGCGAAGCGATACCGGAGGCGGAGTCCGTCACCGTGGCCAAGCCCGGCTTTATAAACTTCCGCCTCAAGAGCAATGCGCTCAGCAGTATAATAAACAGAATACTTGAAGCCGGTGCGGATTACGGCAGGAACGACTCCGGCAAGGGCGAACGCGTCCTTGTCGAGTGGGTCTCCGCCAACCCCACGGGCGACCTGCACTGCGGCCATGCGCGCAATGCCGCGTGGGGCGACAGCATCTGCCGTCTGCTTGAGCACAGCGGCTATGACGTGCTGCGTGAGTTCTATGTCAATGACGCCGGAAACCAGATAGTTATGCTGGGCGAATCTCTTGTCGCCCGCTATTTTGAGCATTTCGGCAAGGAATACCCCCTGCCTGAAAACGGCTATCACGCCGAGGATGTCAAGCACATTGCGGAGGATATCGCCGCGCAGGACGGCGACAAGTGGCTGACGGCAGACCCGGCGGAGCGGCTTGAGTATTTCATGAACGAGGGCAAGACGCGTGAGCTTGAAAAGATAGACAGAGACCTCAAGCTGTACCGCGTTACTATACAGTCGTGGATGCATGAGACATTCTTCTATGAGAACAACAGAAAGCGCATAAACGACTGCCTCAAAATGATGGACGAGAAGGGGCTGCTCTACGAAAAGGACGGCGCGCTGTGGTTCAAAAGCACCGATTACGGCGACGATAAGGACCGCGTGCTGCGCAAGAGCGACGGAACGCTTTCATACCTCACGCCGGATATCGCAAATCACGTTTACAAGTGTGAGCGCGGATATAAAAAGCTGATAAACCTCTGGGGCGCGGATCACCATTCCTATGTGACGCGTATGCAGGCGGCGCTGACTGCGCTGGGCTATCCGGAGGGAACGCTCACCATCGACCTTATCCAGATGGTGCGTATGGTCGAGAACGGCGTCGAGGTCAAGATGTCAAAGCGCACGGGCAATGCCATCACTATCCGTGAGCTCTGCGAGGACGTCGGCGTTGACGCGGCGCGCTGGTATTTCAGCTCGAAGGATATCTCTTCGCAGATGGACTTCGACCTCAAGCAGGCCGTGGCGAAGGACAACAATAACCCCGTGTACTATGCGCAGTATGCCCATTCCCGCATGTGCTCTATAATGCGCAACCCCGCGATCCCCGAGTTCCATAAGGTGGACAGCTATGACCGCCTGACGGACGAAAAGGAGCTTCTGCTCATGAAGATGATGGGCGAGTTTACCTCAATTGTCGCAAAGGCGGCAAAGCTCCGCAAGCCCAATCTTATCTCCGAGTATATCATTTCCCTCGTCAAGCTGTATCACAGCTATTATAACGTCGCCCGCGTCAATAACCCGGACGACCCTGAGCTTACGAATCAGCGCATCGGCCTTGTAAAGGCGCTTCAGATCACGCTGAGCAACGCGCTCAACCTCCTCGGCGTGTCCGCGCCGGAGTCGATGTGATACTGCGGCAAAAGCTATTCAGACCGGCAAAGCAGAACGCTTTGCCGGTCTGAGCATTATGCGGTGAAGAACAGCGCACGGCGGTCATATATCCGCTGTGCGCTGTATCTGTGAAAACGGTATTATTCTGCATCCAAGCGCGTCCGCTTCCTCCGGGCTGTGCGTCACAAGTATGACCGCGCAGTCCGCGCGCTCGTTCACGGCGTCTATGGCCAGCGCCTTTGACGCGGCGTCCAGCGCCCTGAACGGCTCATCCAGCAAAAGCAGATCCGGCGCGTATGCCAGCGCCCTTGCCAGTGCGGCGCGCAGCTGCATCCCGCCGGAAAGCTCGCATGGATGCTTCTCCGCGCTGTCTGCCAGACCGAGTTTTTTCAGCAGCATGAGCGCGTCCTGCCCCTGTGTGCCGTGCGGCATGACGATGGATACATTCTCCTCCGCACTCAGCCACGGAAGCAGCCGCGGCTCCTGAAATACGCAGGCCGTGCGCGTGGCGCGATTGCGGACAAGACCGGAATCCGGATGCAGCAGCCCGGCGATGACGTGCAGAAGGCTGGTCTTTCCGCAGCCGGACGGCCCGGTTATGGCAATGCGTTCGCCCTGCTCCAGCGCGAGGGATGCGCCGCGCAGGACCTCAAGCGCGCCGAAGGAGAGGGAAACATCCTTTAATTCAAGCATTTTTTCCCCTCCCCGCCGCAAGGCGCATTACAATGCGCTCAAGGCACAGGCTTATAAGAATGACTGCGGCCGTCCACGCAAAAAGGTCCGTCGTCTGCAAGTAAAGCTTGGACTCATATATCATGCGCCCGACGGAGTCGCGCGGAACTGTCAGCACCTCGGCGGCGACGCCGGACTTCCACCCGAAGCCAAGCGCGCTTGTACATGCCGCGCGGAAATGCGGCACAACGGACGGAACGGCAATGTATTTAAGCCTTTTCCCGCGCGGCAGACGGAAAACCTGCGCCATTTCGAGAAGCTTCGGGTCAATGCCCTTTATGCCCTCGGTCACGTTCGCCCATATGATTGGCAGGACGGTCAGCGCAGAAATGAGGACCGGCACTAAGTCGCGCTTCACCCAGATAAGCACCAGCACGGCGAAGGATGCAACGGGTGTGGTCTTTATCACGGTCAGAAGAGGGGAGAACAGCGCCTCCAGCGCGCTGCGGCGGCAGGTCAGCACGGCAAGGGCGACGCCCGCGGCGATGGCCGCGGCTATTCCCGCGCTGATCCTCAAGAGGGAAACGCCGACCGACTGCCAGAAGGAAACGGTCTGCACCAGCTCGAATAGTCTGCACAGCACGTCCACCGGCGCGGGCAGCAGCAGGGGCTTGCCGGTGAGCATGGCCGCCGCCTGCCACAGCGCCGCCCAGAAAAGCACCGCAAGCAGCCTCTTCAGTTTTCCGGCTGCACGGCTACTCATTCAAGAACGCAGTAGAAGTCGTCACCGGGGATCGCGCCGCCTATGGACGCCGGGGCAACGGCGAACATTATCTCATAGAAGGACGAGAGGGCGTCGCGCATATCGCTTCCCGCGATGAAGCACACGTTGCAGTTCGGTATGGCCTTCGCGGCGACTGCGGCCTTTGCAAATATCCCCGTCTCCTGTATCTTTTCTGCGGTGCCCTGAACGTCGGCACTCAGCGCCTCGACGGAGGCTCTGTATTCGTCAAGGAAGCATTTGAGCTCCGCCGCGTGCTCCTTGGCAAATTCCGTCCTCACTACCACACAGCCCTGAACGAGGCTTCCGGCAGGGGAGACCTTATCCCATTCCGCGGTGAGGTCCATCGCCACGGAAAGCGCGCTATTTGCGGCGCAGGCTATCGTGACCATCGGCTCCGGCAGAACGGCAAGGGAGACCTCGCCGGATGAAACCGCGGCATTGAGGTCGGCCGGCTGGGCATAGGTCGTGTCGATGATTATATCCTCGCCAGGCTTAAGGCCGTTCTTCTCGCAGAGGTACTGAAAGATAAAGCTGGGATTCTGGGCGGGCGCATACACCGTCTGACCCTTGAGGTCGTCAAAGCTGGCGGCGGCGCACGTGCCGTCGGAGACCAGATACAGCACGCCCAGCGTGTTCAGCGCCAGCACCTGCACCGCGCCGCCGGTCTTGCTGTAAAGCGCGGCGGCGGCATTCGTCGGCAGAGCCGCAATGTCGGCGCTGCCGTTTATGAGCGCCGCGGTAATGTTGCTGGCGTCCGTCTCAACGGTGAAGCTGTAGTTCAGCGCCGCGCCGCCGTTCTGCGCGGCGTACATCAGGTTTGCCATGCCGAAGCCCGTCGTTCCGTTCAGCGTCATTACATTTACGGGAAGCGTGCTGTCATACTCCGCCTGCGCGTTATCCGGCACGGCCGCGGCTTCCTCGCTTGCGGTTGGGGCGGCGCTTTCTACAGGCGCGCTCTGTGCGCCGCATGCAGCGAGAAGCGTCAGCATGGAAAGCGTCAAAACAAGTGAAAGTATCTTTTTTGCAAATGAACTCATAGTATTTCTCCTGCTTTCTTATCTTTTTGCGGGGATTATCTCTATCCAGTATCCGTCGGGGTCCTCTATGAAATAGATGCCCATGGTTGGATTTTCAAAACAGATGCAGCCCATCTCGTCGTGCTTTGCGTGCGCCGCGTCATAATCCTCCGCGGTGAAGGCAAGGTGGAACTCCTGCTCGCCAAGGTCGTAAGGCTCACTGTGATCCTTGAGATAGGTAAGCTCAAGCCGGAAGTCACTCTGCCCGTCGCCGAGGAATATTATCTGATAACTGCCGTCGGCGGCATTCTTTTCGCGCACAGGCTCAAGTCCGAGCGCGTCCTTATAAAACTTCAGACTGCGCTGCATATCCAGCACGTTAAAATTGAAATGGTTGAATCTGAACATGACCGTTCCTCCTTTGACACATAAATCACACACGCATTATAATGCCCGGCACCGGCACGGTCAAGAATAAATTGCGGCAGCTATTGACCGGGGCAATATAAAATGCTAAGCTTATTAATATAAAGACAGGTTATCATGATATGGAGGCAGTATGCGAATATACAAAAAATGGACGGGCCGACAGCCGGACTACGCCGGAGATATCTTCCTGCTTGAATGCTCACAGGAGGAGCAGTTCACGCAGATGTATCCGCTCATCGGGCAGCCTGCGCTGCACGCCACGAGCGGCCGGGACGTTATATACAGGCTTTACCTCATCTGTGAAGATGGGCGGCGCATACTCCCGATAGACAAGCCGTCGGTCATTATGGGCGCTTTCAACGGCGGCCATTCACCGCTTTCCGACTGCGCCGAAATTACGGCGGCGCGGATAGAAGAGCTTGTCCGCGCGGATGAGCTTCTGCCGTCTATAGAGGCAAGCAAATATCTTTTTGAGTGAGATAGAGAGGTTTTTCCAATGGTTTATACAATTTTTATTCTTATAAGCTTTCTGGCTTCCGTCATCGGCTGCATCTGCGGCATCCTTGGCGGCGTGGTCGGGCGGAAAATAAACAAGAAGATCGACAACGCGGCTGTAGACAAGCTGTTTATAGGGCTTCTGACGGTCGTAATGTTTGTGTGCGTGCATAATTATATGCAGTTCAGCCGTTGAGGCCGGACTGCATATATAACGCGGGTCAATCCTTTTCCGGAACGAGCCGGAGGACGACACCGTCCGGGTATTCTATTATCAGCGCATTTCCGTCAAGGGAATAATCGAGAAGAAGCTGTCCATAGATAAGGCCGCTTTCCGTGAAGCTTGCGCTTTGCGCCTCTGCGGCGAAAAGCCGTGCCTCGGCGCTGCCGTCGTCATTTATCAGAACGTACCATTCTCCTGCTCCGGCCTCGTCAACGGTGCTTTTGGCATAGCTTTCCCCATCGGCCGATATTTCTGAAACGACGTATTTTCCGCTGGATGGCGGCGTATATCCGTCGCCGCCGTGCGAAAGCGAGACGGCCGTGCCGCTGCCGAAGACGTTTTCAAGCGTCAGCACATCTCCGTCAAGAGTGCCGCGCATGTACGCCGTGCCGCACCATATCCGCAGCCCGCCGCCGCGAAGCGTCCACCGCCCGGAATAGCTGCGCTCTCCCAAGCTGAGCGTGCATTTCCCGCCCGCGTCGAGCACGGCGGTAAGCGGCATACCCTCACTGAGGCGGATATTGCCGGTCTGCGTGTACGCCGCGCTGTATTCCCCGGCATATCTGGCCATTTCCGGCACGGCCCTGAATGAGAAGAGAAGATACCCGCACCAGAACACGGCAAGCGCGGCAAGCCCCGCCAGTACGGACAGGAGAACGCGCCTTGCCTGAACCGCAATGCGGCTTTCTTTCGAGGCCTCGGGTGTGCTTTTCTGTATAGATTCGGAATTCCCGTTCATAGCAATAAAAACCTCGCAGATAAATTCATCTATGATTTTACCACAAGCGGCGCAAATATAAAAGCATGACATATCGGGAATATCCGTCGAAAAAAATATATCCCGACAGGAAGAAAACTTTTGCCATGACGCGCTGTGTATGATATAATCTAAAAAAAGACAGGGGGACGGGCATATGGCATCATCAACAAAAGAAGCTTTCGCTGCGGCATTGAAGCAAATGATGGCGGTCAAGCCGATGGATAAGATCACGGTCAAGGATCTGGTCGAGATCTGCGGCGTCAACAGGCAGACGTTCTACTATCATTTCGATGATGTGTACGATCTTCTTGAGTGGGTCTTTGAGGAGGATGCAAGCAGGGTCCTGCCAAAGGAGATAGTTTATGACCATTGGCGTGAGGACGTCATGGTTTTCTTTGAGTATCTGTATGAAAACCGCACCTTTGCCACGAACGTCTATAACTCCAACAGCCGCCTTTACATGCTGCGCTTTCTGAAAGATAGACTGCAAAACTGCATCCGCGGTTTTGCCGAGATCGTCTGCGACGGGCGCAATGTGGACAGGCAGGATTTTGAATTCGTTGTTGAGTTTTACGCGAACGGCATCATCGGGCTTATCTCCCAGTGGCTCGACCTCGGCATGAAGCTGCCGCCGAGTGTGACGAAGGAAAGGTTCCTGCTCGTGCTCGACAACAGCGTGGAAAACATGCTGTACCGTTTCCAGAGCAATAAGTGATATTTAGAAATATTTTTATATTATCAGAACTGCCGGAGTGTTCCCCGGCAGTTCTGATTTTAAATTTGATTATTTCATTTGTTCCTGTTGAAAGAAAGCGAGAAATAGGTTATAATATTCTGAAAAACTTTGAAAGCGTGGCGGACTATGGCAGAGAAAACAAATGTAATGCGCATGCTGGAGCAGAAAAAGATAGCGTATATCCCGCATGAGTATCCGCACGGCGATGAGGCCGTTGACGGCGTCACTGTCGCCGGGCTTATCAGTGCAGACCCCGCCGCCGTGTTCAAGACGCTGGTGCTGCGCGGGGCGAGCAAGGCTGTGTACGTCTTTGTCATCCCTGTCGCCGCGGAGCTTGACCTTAAAAAAGCGGCAAAGGCCGTGAAGGAGAAGTCTGTGGCGATGCTGCACGTCAGCGAAATAAATGATATCACCGGCTACGTCCGCGGCGGCTGCTCGCCTGTCGGGATGAAGAAGCTTTTCACGACGACGTATCACAGCAGCATTGAGGCGCTGGACGCTGTCATCGTCAGCGCCGGGAAGATAGGCTGTCAGGTGGAGCTTGCGCCGGAGGCGCTGATAAAGCTCACACGCGGCAGGATTGCGGACATAACCGCAGAATAAGCGCATCATCATACACGCGGCAGGGCCGCACGGGGAAAACACTATGCAGAACAATATTTACATCAAAGGCGCAAGAGAAAACAATCTTAAAAACATTGATCTTGAAATTCCGCGCGACAAGCTTGTCGTCATAACCGGGCTTTCCGGCAGCGGCAAGTCCAGTCTCGCGTTTGACACAATTTATGCCGAGGGGCAGCGCAGATACGTTGAAAGTCTCAGCTCATACGCAAGGATGTTCCTTGGCCAGATGGACAAGCCGGACGTGGATTATATAGACGGGCTTTCGCCTGCGATATCCATCGACCAGAAAACAACGTCGAAAAACCCGCGCTCCACAGTGGGCACGGTTACGGAAATATACGACTATCTCCGCCTTCTCTGGGCGCGGATAGGCGTGCCGCACTGCCCGAAGTGCGGCCGGGAGATACAGCAGCAGAGCATCGACCAGATAGTTGACAGGATAATGGAGCTGCCCGAGGGCACAAGAATACAGATACTTGCCCCTGTCGTGCGCGCCCGGAAGGGTGAGCACGTCAAGGTGTTCGAGGACGCGAAGAAGTCCGGTTATGTCCGCGCCCGCGTGGACGGCAATATCTATGACCTCTCGGAAGAGATAAAGCTGGAAAAAAACAAAAAGCATAATATTGAGATAATCGTTGACCGCCTTGTCATCAAAAAGGACATTGTGCGACGCCTGACGGACTCGGCGGAGACGGCGCTTGCGCTTTCCGGCGGGCTGCTGTTTGTGGACATCCCGAACGAGGAAAGGCAGATCGCTTTCTCGCAGAACTATGCCTGCGAAAACTGCGGCATATCCATAGAGGAGCTGACGCCGCGCCTGTTCTCCTTCAACAGTCCGCACGGCGCGTGCCCGACGTGCACCGGCCTCGGCGTGCAGCTTCTGGTCGATCCGGCGCTCATCATGCCAAACCCGAATCTCAGCATTATGGACGGCGGCATCACCGCCTCCGGCTGGGGCAACGTCAAGGGCGACTCTATTTCACGTATGTACTTTGAGGCGCTTTCGCGCCGCTATCACTTCAAGCTGACAGACCCCATAAAGGACCTGCCGCAGGAGGCGGTGGACGCGATACTCTACGGAACGAAGGGGGAGGCGCTCCAGCTCCACTATGAAAAGGCGGAGGGCTTCGGCGTGATAAAGCGCGAGTTCGAGGGCATCGTCAACAACCTTGACCGCCGCTATAAGGAAACGCAGAGTCCGTCCATGCGCGCTGATATAGAGGAATGCATGTCCGAGACGCCGTGCCCCGCGTGCAAGGGGAAGCGGCTGAAGGATTCCGCGCTTGCGGTCACTGTCGGCGGGATGAATATCGCGCAGTTTACGGAGCTTTCCGTCGTAAAGGCGCTTGATTTTATCGGCGGGCTTGAGCTCACGCCGAAGGAACAGCTCATCGCGGAGAGAATAATAAAAGAGATAAGATCCCGGCTGGGCTTCCTGCAGGATGTCGGGCTTGGTTACCTTACGCTCTCCCGCTCCGCCGCGACGCTTTCCGGCGGCGAGAGTCAGCGCATCCGCCTTGCAACGCAGATAGGCTCCAGCCTCATGGGCGTGCTGTATATTCTGGATGAGCCGAGCATCGGCCTGCACCAGCGGGATAACGCAAAGCTCTTGGCCACGCTCAAGCAGCTGCGCGACCTCGGCAATACTCTCATCGTTGTCGAGCATGACGAGGAGACGATGCGTGCGGCGGACTATGTCGTTGATATCGGCCCCGGTGCCGGTGTGAACGGCGGACGCGTTGTGTGCGCGGGCTCGATAGAGGATATCTGTGCATGTCCGGAGTCTGTGACGGGGCAGTACCTCAGCGGGAAAAAGCACATCCCTGTTCCGGCAGAGCGCCGCGCCGGAAACGGGAAGAGCCTTGTTATACGCGGCGCGCGTGAAAATAACCTTAAGAATATCGACGTAGAGCTGCCGCTTGGCAAGATAATCTGCGTCACGGGCGTTTCCGGCAGCGGCAAATCGTCGCTCATAAACGAGATACTTTATAAGACCCTTGCCGCGGAGAAAAACCGCACAAAGGTCAGGCCCGGCCTGTGCGACGGGATAGACGGCCTTGAATATGTGGACAAGGTCATCGCGCTTGACCAGAGTCCGATAGGCCGCAGCCCGCGCTCGAACCCGGCGACCTACACGGGCGTATTCAATGATATACGCGACCTTTTCGCCTCCACGCAGGACGCCAAGCTGCGCGGCTATTCGCAGGGGCGCTTTTCCTTCAACGTGAAGGGCGGGCGCTGTGAGGCGTGCACCGGCGACGGGCTGATAAAGATAGAGATGCACTTCCTGCCGGACGTTTATGTGCCGTGCGATGTGTGCGGCGGCAAGCGCTACAACCGTGAAACGCTGGAAGTGAAGTACAAGGGCAAGAGCATTGCCGACGTGCTGGACATGACGGTGGAGGAAGCGTGTTCCTTCTTTGCAAGCCAGCCCCGTATACTCGGCAAGATACAGACGCTTTATGATGTCGGTCTGGGTTACGTCAAGCTTGGCCAATCCAGCACGACGCTCTCCGGCGGCGAGGCGCAGCGCGTGAAGCTTGCAACGGAGCTTTCCAAGCGCAGCACCGGCAGCACCGTTTATGTCCTTGATGAGCCGACGACCGGACTGCACATTGCCGATGTGCACAGGCTCATAAACATCCTTGACCGCTTTGCCGACGCGGGCAACACCGTCGTCGTTATTGAGCATAACCTGGACGTGATAAAAATCGCGGATCATATAATCGACCTCGGCCCGGAGGGCGGCGACGGCGGCGGAGAGCTGGTATTTGCCGGCACGCCGGAGGACTGCGCACGCTGCGAGGCAAGCTATACAGGGCAGTATCTCAGGCCGCTGCTGGACATCGGCTGATCTTGAATTGAACGGAGGCATCCCTCAATGGAACAGGACTATGAGCTTCTTGAGCTTTCCGGCACGGTAGACTCTGTAATATATAAAAACGAGGAGAACGGCTATACCGTTCTGCGTCTGCGTGACGGAAACGGCGAGGCCGTCACTGTCGTGGGCTGCTTCCCGTATGCCGCGCCCGGCGAGTCGATGATAATCAGCGGCACGTGGATGAATCACAGCGTCCACGGGCGACAGTTCAAGGCGGAGTTTGCGCAGCGGCTTCTGCCGACGAGCGCCTCCGCGATATATGATTATCTGGCCGGGGGCACGGTGAAGGGCATCGGCCCTGCTACTGCCGCGCTCATAGTTGACCGCTTCGGCGATAAAACGCTTGACGTGCTGGAGACCGCGCCGGAAAAACTGGCGGAGCTGAAGGGCATAAGCCTTGCCAAGGCAAAGCAGATGTCAAAGGATTTCCGCCGTCAGGCCGGTGTGCGCAGGATAATGGAATTCGTCTGTTCCTTCGGGATAAGGCCGATACTCGCCATGCGCATGTATAAATTCTACGGCGACGACGCGCTGGAGCTTCTGCGTGAAAACCCGTACATACTTGCGACCAGCCATATCGGCGGCCGCTTTTCCGAAGCGGACTCGCTCGCGCTGGAAATGGGGCTGGACGGAAACAGCCGCAACAGAATAAACGCCGCCGCGCTTTTTGAGCTTCGGCATAATCTCAATAACGGCCATTGCTTCATCCCGCGCGAAAAGCTTGCCGCCGTCACGGCGGAGCTTATAAGCGTTGAGCCGGATGAGGTCAACGACAGCATAGACGAGCTTATCGAGACCGGACAGATATGCTATGAGGAGATAGCAAAGTGCAAGGCCTGCTATCTGCCGGAGATATACGAGGCGGAGACAGACGCCGCGGCGCATATGGCGAAAATGTGCGCCAGAAAATATAAAGAGGATGTGGATATCCCCGCGCTGATCGCCAGAATAGAAAAGCGGCAGGGGATAGAATATGCGCCCCTCCAGCGGCAGACGCTGCAGCTTGCGCTTGAAAACCAGCTCGTCGTGATTACCGGCGGGCCGGGTACGGGCAAAACGACGTCTATCCGCGCCATAATCGCGATGTTTGACGCGCTTGGGCTGAAAACACTGCTGACCGCGCCGACAGGGCGCGCCGCCAAGCGCATGAGTGAGCTCAGCGGAGAGGATGCCGTCACCGTGCACAGGCTGCTTGGGGCGAAGTTCGCGGAGGACGGCGAGCGCGTCGTGTTCGCAAAGAACGAAGGCGACAGGCTCGACTGCGGCGCAGTCATACTCGACGAATGCTCCATGGTAGATATCACGCTTATCGACGCGCTTTTGCGCGCGCTGCCGGATGACGCGCGCCTTGTGATGGTCGGCGATGCGGATCAGCTTCCGTCCGTTGGCCCCGGCAATGTGTTCTCCGCCGTTATCCGCAGCGGCGTCGTTCCGACTGTGAAGCTCACGGAGATATTCCGGCAGAACGAGGGCAGCAGGATCGTCAGAAACGCGCACCTTATAAACAAGGGGGAGCACCCGAACCTTGCGGAGAATACGGGCGACTTTTTCCGCCTGAAAAGGCTTCAGGCCGCAAGCTCCGTCGAAACCATCGTGGAGCTGTGCGCCGTGCGCCTGCCGGGGAAGATGCACATCCCGCCAAGCGACATTCAGGTGCTGTCGCCGACGCGCAAGGGCGAGCTTGGCACGAAGAACCTGAACCGCCGGTTACAGGAAGCGCTGAACCCCGCCTCTCCGGAGAAGAAGGAAAAGCTTTTCAGCGACGTCGTGTTCCGCGAGGGCGACAGGGTCATGCAGATAAAGAATAATTATGATATCCTCTGGCGCAGTGCGGACGGGTCAAGCGCCGGCAGCGGGATATATAACGGCGATATTGGCCGCATTGTGTCAATTGATACGGACGCGGAGAACGTGACCGTCGATTTTGACGGGCGGCTTGCCGCATACGCTTTCGACTCGTTGCTTGAGCTGGAGCATGCGTGGGCCATGACGGTCCACAAGTCGCAGGGCAGCGAATACAGGGCTGTCATACTTGCGCTCAGCGCTTCCTCGCAGATGCTGCTGACGCGCGATGTGCTCTATACTGCGGTCACCCGCGCGAAGGAGATACTCATCATGGTCGGAGACGACCAGACGGCCTATCACATGATAGACAACTACCGCCAGTCCAAGCGCTATACGGCGCTGCGCGTCAGACTGCGCAGGCTGTGCGGGGTCGAATGAGCGCCATGCGTGTAAGCGATGTTCTGAACGCGGTGCTGGACGTGCTTTTTCCGCGCCGCTGTCCGTTCTGCCGGAAGCTGCTGGACGGCAAGCGCATCATCTGCCGCGACTGCGCAAAGTCTCTGCCGCGCGTGCATGAAACCGCGCAGAGCCGCCGCTACGCCAACATTGCGGAATGCCATTCCGTGCTCTATTATGAGGGCGCAGTGCGCGAATCGCTCCTGCGCTATAAATTCGGCGGCGCGGCGGCTTACGCGGATGCTTATGCAGCCCTTATGGAAGCGTACCTCGACGACGCACCCCTTGATTGCGATGTTGTCACTTGGGCGCCGCTCAGCAGGAAAAGACTGCGCCGCCGGGGTTACGATCAGGCGCGCCTGCTTGCCGAACCTGTGGCGGAGCACCTCGGCGTTCCGTGCGCGCAGCTTCTTGTGAAAACGCGCAATAATCCGGCGCAGTCCGGCACAAAGGGCCGGGATAAGCGCGCGGCGAACGTCTCCGGCGTGTACAGCCCGGCACCGGGCACATCCGCCGCGGGGCTTCGCGTCCTGCTGGTGGACGATATCGTCACCACCGGCGCGACGCTTTCTGAGTGTGCACGCGTATTGAAGGCGGCGGGCGCAGATGAAATATTTGCATTGACGCTGGCTATGACAAGGGATTAATATATACTTGGGTATATTGATATATAAACACAGATTTTTAGGAGAAGCCGCATGAATATATTTGAAAGAGATATCGCCGTTGATATGGGCACGTCGTCCACGCTGATATTCGAACAGGGCAAGGGCGTCGTTACGCGCGAACCCACCGTGGTGGCTGTGGACAAGTTTTCCGGCAAGATCCTCAAGGTCGGGCAGGACGCTCAGAAAATGCTTGGCCGCACGCCGGCCAATATCGTCGCCATTCATCCTGTAAATGCCGGCGTCATATCGGATTACGAGATAACGGCGCAGATGCTGCGTGAGCTTATAAGCCGCATCACCTCGTTCAGCCTTTTCAAGCCCTGCATCCTCGCCTGCGTTCCCAGCAGCATAAACGGCGTTGAGGAGCGCGCGGTGATAGACGCGGCCATCGAGGCCGGCGCGCGCAAGGTGTATCTGCTTGAGACCGCCGTTGCGACGGCGCTCGGCGCGGGCGTGGATATATCCAAGGCGGACGGGCACATGGTCATCGATATCGGCGGCGGCACGACAGAGGTCGCCATTATCTCCGCCGGGGGCGTGGTCGAGTGCGAGTCAATCAAGGTCGCGGGCTCCAGCTTTGACGAGGCCATAGTGAAATTTATACGCGAAAAATACAACGTCCGTATCGGCCTTTCCGCGGCGGAGGAGCTCAAGCGCAGTATTGGCTGCATAATCCAGCGCCCAGACGTCGGCATAGAGGAGGTCAAGGGGCAGAACCTCAAGAACGGCCTGCCCAAATCGCTTGAGATAAACTCCACCGAGCTTATAGAGGCCTTTGTTGAGCCGATGAACAGGATCCTTGACGCGGTGCATTCCGTGCTGGAGCGCACGCCGCCCCAGCTTGTCGGCGACCTTGATAAAAACGGCATAATCATGTCCGGCGGCGGCAGTCTTATTTACGGAATCGACAGACTTATCGAGCGCAGCACCAACATCCGCACCGTCGTCGTGGACGACGCGATATCCTGCGCGGCATACGGCGCGGGCAAGATGCTTCTGCATCTTGAGGATATGCAGGACGGAATGATGAACTTCTACAGGAAGAGGCAGCTTAGAGGCTAACGGCCTGAAATTCAGAAATTTATTTGAAAGAGGTCTGGCGTATGGGTATAAAGGATATATTCAGGAAGAAAGAGACGCCGCCCGTGTGCTCGGCGGTCATTGTGGCGGCCGGAAGCGCACAGCGCATGGGCGCGGACAAGGTGATGATGGAGCTGGGCTGTATGCCGGTGCTGGCAAGGACGCTTCTCGTTTTTCAGAACTGCGACGCCGTGGATGAGATAATTGTCGTGACGCGCATGGAGAAGGTCACGGAGGTTGCCGCGCTGTGCAAGAAATACGGGATAAGCAAGGCAAGCAAGGTCGTGCGCGGCGGGAAAACGCGCATGGAATCCGTCCTTGCCGGTGTGTCCGAGGTGAAGAGCGGCGCAAGGCTTATCGCCATCCATGACGGCGCGCGCCCGCTTATAACGGAGGAGCTTATAAAAAGCACCGTCCTCGCCGCCGATGAATATATGGCGGCGGCGCCCGCCATCCGAAGCACGGATACGCTCAAGGCGGTGGATGAAAACGGCGTTGTGACGGGCACGGTCGATAGGGAGCGCACGCTTCGCATTCAGACGCCGCAGATATTCAACGCCGATCTCATAAAGGGCGCGCTGACAAAGGCCGTCAGCGACGGGTTGACCCTCACGGACGACTGCGCCGCGATAGAGATAATGGGCGTGAGGACGCACACCGTTCCGGGGGACGAGGATAACATTAAGCTCACCACGCCGCGGGATATGGAATTTGCGGAAGTGATACTGCGCAGCAGGGGGGATTACAGTGCGGATAGGACACGGCTATGACGTTCACCGTCTCGTGGAGGGGCGCAGGCTCATCCTCGGCGGCGTAGAGATACCGTATGAAAAGGGGCTGGACGGGCACTCCGACGCGGACGTGCTGACCCATGCCCTCATGGACGCGCTTCTTGGCGCGGCGGCGCTGGGCGACATCGGGCACATCTTTCCCGATGACGACGACGCGTACCTCGGCGCGGACAGCATTGAGCTTTTAAAGCGCGTGTGCGCGATACTGCGCGGGCACGGCTTCGGCATCGGCAATGTGGACTGCACTGTCATTGCACAGCGCCCAAAGCTCGCCCCGTATATATCACAGATGCGCGAAAGGCTGGCCTCCGCTATGGGAATTGACGTCTCCTGCGTCAGCGTCAAGGCCACGACGGAGGAAAAGCTCGGCTTCACCGGCGAGGGGCTCGGCATCGCCGCCCACGCGCTCGCCCTGATCGAATAACGCCCAATAGCACCCATCGAGGCCACGGCATATGATATAGTGTATCTATGCTGATGGATATCACAGCGACAGTTTGCTGCCCGCAGAGCATGGTACGGCTCTGCGGGCTTTATTATATGAGATGGGGATTTATATGACTCAATACCTTATCATGTGCAGATCTCTGACGTATGCACAGCGTGCGCAAAAGCAGCTTGAGCGCGCCGGGATAAGCGCCGCCGTCGTCAAGGCGCCGCAGGGGCTGAACACAAGCGGCTGCGGCTATGCGGTCAGCGTCTACAGACACTTTGACGAGGCGTATGCGCTGCTGAAAAGCAAAAATATGATAAACGGGAAGATATTCAAAAGTATTGGCGCGGGCGAGTATGCCGAGGTGAAGTAATGATATATCTTGACAGTGCCGCAACGAGCCTGATAAAACCGGCGTGCGTGGAGCGCGCTGTCGTCACGGCCATGCGCAGCATGGCAAGCCCCGGCAGAGGCGGGCACAGGCCGGCTCTGCTCGCGGCGGAGACCGTATATAACTGCCGCGAAGCGGCGGCGGAGCTGTTCAATGTGGATGACAGCACGAACGTTGTTTTTACGATGAACGCCACGCACGCGCTGAACATCGCCATAAACTCGCTTGCCAGAAGGGGCGGCAGGGTCGTCATAAGCGGGTTTGAGCATAATTCAGTAACAAGGCCGCTTGCGGCGCTTGGCGCGGACGTCCGCATCGCCGGAATAAGGCTTTTTGACAGGGACGTCGTATTGAACGACTTTGAGGATAAGCTTAAAGGGGCGTCGCTCGCCGTATGCACGCACGTTTCAAACGTGTTCGGCTTTGTGCTGCCGGTGTACGAGATCGGCGCGCTGTGCCGGAAATATTCTGTGCCGTTCATCGTGGACGCGTCGCAGTCGGCCGGGGTGCTGGATGTGGACGTCGCGCGCCTCGGCGCGGCGTTCGTCGCCATGCCGGGGCACAAGGCGCTCTTCGGCCCGCAGGGAACGGGGCTGCTGCTGTGCGCGGCGGAGGCCGCGCCGCTTATGCACGGCGGCACCGGCTCAGACAGCATAATGCAGGCCATGCCCGACTACCTGCCCGACAGGCTCGAGGCGGGCACGCACAACGTCTGCGGTATTGCCGGGCTTGCCGCCGGACTGGGCTTTATAAAGGAAAAGGGCCGGGAAAATATC
>OLOV01001036.1_pt1 | contig 22981 bp, 20 predicted proteins | sample 1672931 | NCBI WGS metagenome assembly OLOV01 (sample SAMEA3136738, study PRJEB25190) | human gut metagenome | biome: human gut; feature: human-associated habitat; material: faeces | place: Austria | collected 2013
CGCAGGCGGAAAGGTTGACGGTCGTCGTCGTTTTGCCGACGCCGCCCTTCTGGTTTGCAATCGCGATGATTTTGCCCATTGCTTGCTCCTTTGATGGTTCAAATCTCAAAAAGCGCGTCCAAACAGCATAATTCCCAAAAATTCGCGTGGCGCGCGGCTTGTCTCACGTTCCCATTATAATATATGCATGCGGCGAACACAACGAAAGGACGAAAAAAAGAAGGTATGTTTCACGTGAAACATACTCAAAATTGCCGAAAAAGCGTATGCCCACTTTTTTGAAGAACTTTATTGCCATTCGTATTTGCAGAACGGTGAGCAGCATAGTAGGAAAATTCCATTGCTTCTTGAGATTTTTCAACACTTTAACCGTTGTTTTATATGAAACGTTCTTATGGCTCTTCCATATGCTCACAATAAGCGCAATGCTTCCATTGCAATCCACAACAATTTTTCTCGTGCCAAAAAATTACAATACCATCCTCTGTCGTTGTAGGGCTCACTACCCGAAAGCATGTCACCGCTATAAAGAACCTGGCCGAAACCTTTGTTTCTATACTGTGCAACAGCAGCCACAGTAGCACATTCCATCTCAACCACCTTGCATCCCTCGGCCTTTCTGTATTCGATCATTTCTCTTGTTTCTCGATAGAATCCGTCTGTCGACCATGTGGTACATTCGATGTATCGAATTTTGTGTTGTTCCAAAACTTTTTTAATCGCCTTTATTGGCCAAGCTTGCAGCTCAATAAAGCGAGATGCTGACAAGTACTTATAGGATGCCCCTTCATCTCTCAGTGCACGAACCGGTAAAATTACATCTCCAGCCGGAATGTCATCTAATACACCACATCCCCCGCAGCAAAGAATAATCTCGATCCCTTTACCGTATAACCAGTCTACCATCATTGCAATCGAACCAGAAGCCACAACTGCCTGAATAACGCATAGTTCTGTGCCATAGTATTTCAGTTGATAAACATTGAACTCTTTCATTTCCGAAGGATATGTGCCTATTTTTCTTGATTCATGTTTCTGGATCACAGCAGCAATGGCTTCTTCAAAAAACGCAATTACACATAGGCGAGGAAACGTTTCCCCCGATGCTTGTGGATTGATGACAGCATGCGATTCAGTGCTGCGCTCCAAAATAGGAAACTCGTTTTTTATAATCATTCCATGCTCCTTGCTCCTATTGATTGTGCATTATCTATATGGCACGCGTATCAGTTTTCTATAAAAGCAGGTCATTTCGCGCCCTGTGATTTGTCTATTAACGTCGCCTGCTAGATGCTTTGCCTCTGCGCTTACCCCCTCTGTGGTACCACAGGCCACTTATTCAATTCCATTCAACGGTCTGTATTTCCAGTATATCAGACGTTCAACAAAAAAGCGAATGTTCCACGTGAAACACTCGCTTTATTCGGACGCTTTTGCGTTTTTATGCCATCGGCTTCAGGTTGGGCGATACGGTCAGCTCCGCTTCGGTTGCTGCCTCTACATCGGCCACGGTGAATTCCGGATTAATCTCCTCCAGCACAAACCCGCCATCGGTAACCCGGATCACACACATCTCCGTGACAATCAAGTCAACACAGTTTACCGCAGTGTATGGAAGCGTACATTGCTTCAAAATTTTCGGGCGCCCTTTGGCAGTATGCTCCATGGCAACGATGACCTTCTTTGCACCAATGACAAGGTCCATTGCCCCACCCATTCCCGGTACGATCTTGCCCGGGATAATCCAGTTTGAAAGGTTTCCCTTTTCATCCACCTCCAGCGCGCCGAGCACCGTGCAGTCAATATGCCCGCCGCGGATGAGCGAAAAGGAAACTGAAGAATCAATAAATGCGCCGCCCGTCTGAACAGAAGCAGGCTTTCCGCCCGCATCCACGACATAGGCAGGTTCGGCTTCCTCACCGGGATGTCCGCCGGCATGGATGATGCCGTTTTCCGCATGCAGCGTGACATGCACGTTTTCCGGCAGGAAAGCCGGCACCATCGTGGGCAGGCCGATGCCGAGGTTTACGACGTCGCCATCGTGCAGTTCCTTTGCCACACGCTTTGCGATAAATGGTTTGATCTCTTCACGGTTCACAGCGCTTCTCCTCCATCCACGATAAAGTCCACAACGATGCCGGGCGTCATCACGTTTTCCGGTTTAATCGTGCCTGCCTCCACAAGGTTGTCCGCTTCCACAATCACCAGATCTGCCGCCATCGCCATAACCTGGTTAAAGTTGCGCGTAGTTCCCTTATACCAAATGTTGCCGTAGTGATCCACCTCATAGCCGGAAATCAGCGCAACATCGGCATGCAGCGGGCGCATCAGCAGGTAGGATTTTCCATCCACATCCACGACGGAATGAACGAATTCCGAATCCTCCACAATCGTGCTGAATCCGGTCGGCGTCAGCACGCCGCCCAAGCCTGCGCCGCCCGCGCGGATCATCTCCACAAAGGAACCCTGGGGCAGAAGATCGACCTGCAGCGTCCCTTCGTTCATCTGCTGCGCAACCTCGGGATTGAGCCCAACATGCGTTGCGATCAACCGCTTTATCTGGCGGTTGCGAATCAGCTTTGCAACGCCATAGCATTCGCTTCCATCCGGGCCCTGCAGCATGGCTCCATCGTTGCAGATCACCGTGAAACCGCGTTTCCCGCTACGCGCAAGTGCGTCCAGAATCCCATGTGTATTTCCACACCCCATGAAACCGCCAATCATGATCGTTGCGCCTTCCGGGATCATTGCAACCGCGTCCTGCACGGTAATGACTCTTTTCATAAACTGTCCTTCTCCATATTCTTTTCTTTGTATGTTGCGGGTCAAAAATTCGCTCCCAGCAGATTGGATTTCATTATAGCATCTGTTCGCGTGAAAACTCAATAACGTTTTTTTTAATTATATCGTTCTTTTAATAACATTCCTGTCTGTATGTAAACAAAGCCGTTCCACGCGTTCACGCGCCTTGTGTGCACGCTGTTCCACGCTGTAGCACAAGCGTTTATGAACGGAAAGCAAAAGAAAGGAGAAGGGCTGCCTAAAGCTTTGCAACCCTTCCCCCTCCGGTCTTTTGTGTTTTGCTCTTACGATGCCATAGGTTTTAAGTTCGGCGATACGATCAGCTCCGCCTCTGTTGCGGCCTGCACCTCGGCCACGGTGTACTCCGGGTTGATTTCGGTCATAAGCAGGCCTTCCGGCGTAACCTCCAGCACGCACATGTTTGTGATGATCAGGTTCACGCACCCGACTGCGGTCAGCGGCAGCGTGCAGCGCTTCATGATCTTTGGCTCCCCCTTGACCGTGTGTTCCATGGCAACGATGACGCGCTTTGCGCCGATCACAAGGTCCATTGCCCCCCCCATTCCGGGCACGAGCTTGCCGGGGATGATCCAGTTTGCGATGTTGCCCTCCGCATCCACCTGCAGCGCACCGAGTACGGTGCAATCGATGTGACCGCCGCGCATGAGCGCAAAGGAAAGAGAGGAATCGATATACGAGCCGCCTGGAAGCGCACTTGTGGGCCGGCCGCTGGCGTCGATAATATAGCCCGGTTCCGTATTGGAAGGATCCGGCCAAGGCCCCTCGTCCACAATGCCGTCCTCTGCATGGAGCGTCACGCGGACATCATCCGGCAGGTAAGCGGAAACGAGCGAGGGCACTCCGATGCCGAGGTTCACGACATCGCCGTTATGCAGCTCGCGTGCGGCACGCTTGGCGATGAAAGCTCTGGTTTCCTCCCGGTTCATAGCGTTCTTCTCCTTTTCTGCACAACGTAATCCACAAGAATGCCCGGCGTCACGACGTTTTCCGGTGCAATTTGCCCACATTCTACGATGTAATCCGCCTCGGCAATCACGGTATCCGCCGCAAGCGCCATGACATGGTTGAAATTGCGCGTGGTGCCTCTGTACCAGATATTCCCTTTTCTGTCGATATAATAGCCGGAAACAAGCGCAAATTCCGCGCGCAGCGGGCGCATCATCAGGTAGCGCTTGCCTTCCAGCTCTACGGCGGAGTACACGAGCGGTGAATCCTCCACAGGCGTCCCAACGCCCGTGGGCGTAAGCACACCGCCAAGGCCCGCACCGCCCGCACGAATCATCTCCGCAAAGGAGCCTTGCGGGATCAGATCCACCTGAAGTGAACCCTCGTTCATTTGTTGGCCGACTTCAGGGTTCAGGCCCACGTGGCTTGCGATCAGGCGTTTCACCTGCCGGTTGCGGATCAGCTTTGCAACGCCGTAGCATTCGCTGCCGTCCGGCCCGTTCAGAACCGCGCCATCGTTGCAGATCAGCGTAAACTCACCCTTTCCGCTGTTCGCAAGCGCAGTTACAAGCGTATGCGCGTTTCCGCAGCCCATAAACCCGCCGACCATGAGCGTCGCCCCATGCGGGATGCGCGCTACCGCCTCCTCTGGTGTAATGAATTTCGGCATGTCCGTCCCCAATCATCGTTTCATTTATTCGGCACTATTATACCATCCAGCATTGAGAAACTTCAATGTTTATGTAAATAAAAATTTATTTTTCTTAATTTTAATAGACATTTTCTATCGCAATGATAATTAAGCTCTTTCACCTGCGCTTTACCGCCCGATGCGCAGCAGAAACACACCTGGAAGCAGCCCGCCCGCCTCCGTACGCGTTTCGGTGATGAGCGTAAGCCCTGGCCGTTCGCGCACAAGTTTTTTGAGCAGCGTAAATTCCATCGTATAAAGCAGGGCTACGCCGCCCGGCATGAGCCATTCCGGAAGTTTATCCAGCATTGCGGCATACAGGCGCTCGTTGTTTTTATGCGTACCCACACGATTGCCAAACGGCATGTTTGCGATCACCTCATCATATTTGCGCTTCGCCTCAAAACGCAGGCAGTCGTTGCAGATGAACTTCGCGGAAGAATGCGCTGCCGCAGCGTTTTCGCGCGCGATATCAATCGCCTTATGCGCAATGTCCACGCCTGTAAGCGATCCTGTCTCCGTAAGCTTTCCGCGCTCGATCAGCAGCGTCCCGCTGCCGCAGCAAGGGTCGAGCACGCGCGCGCCTTCCCTTAAATATGCCCGCGCATAGCGCAGCACGGCAGCCGCCGTTGCAGGGTGGATGGATGCGGGCAACGCCCTCACGCGGTAGGCAAAGCGATCATCCGGAATTGTGTACAGCTTCACGAACACATCCGCACTTCCATTGCGCCGGAGCTCGATCCGCAGCTCCGCTTCATAATTCCCGGGCGCATTCACAAGCAGCCCGCCGTCGAGCTTCGCGGCGACAGCCTTCGCAAGCGCCGCCCGGTCTGCGTCTTCCCCACGCACTTCAATGCGGTAGCCAAACGGCGGCTCTCCCGCATGCGCCGCCGGCAGGAGTTCCCGCAGGAACGCGCCCGCATACCGCGCAATCAGTTCCGGCACGGCGGACGCTTTTCGTGCAACAGGAAACAGCAGCTCAAAGAAGCTGCGGCACGCAAGCAACGGCGCAAGATCCTGTACCGTTACCGAAACCGCGCCCGGCTCTGTCGCAGCAGGCGCAATCCCATGCTGCGCAAGCTCATATGCGAGTGAACCCTCCAGCTTGTCCGGCGTGCGCAGCTCCAACGCATAGGCCTTCGGCAGGCCTGAAAACGCATGCTTTGAAAGGTGCAGGAAGCTTTTTCTTGCAGAAGCAAGCGCCTCGGCTTCCTCGCGCGCATGGCGTTCTTCCCCCGCGTCCACAGGCGGGGCAACGGTGTAAGCATCAAGGGCTGCCTTCGCTTCTTCCCCACCGCATGCGCCAAGCGCAAGCAGGAGCGACGGGCGCACAAAACGCTGCCCTTCCGCTGCAAGCGCCGAAACAAGCGCGGGAACATCCCGCGCATCAGCAAGCGCGCCCGCAAGGCGCGCCGCATTCTTCCGAAGCTTCGGCGCATCCGAACGCAGCGCCGCATAGAGCGCCGTACGGTCCTCCCCCAAAAGCGCGCCGATGTGCGCCGCATAAGCCTGCCGCTTTGCACAGCGGCACAGGAACGCGCAGGCCGCGGCGTTCCCTTCCTCCGCAAACAGCGCCCACGCCGCTCCAAATGCGGCCTCCGCCTCCCCAAACAGCAGTTCAGAGCCGTTGGGTGCGGCAAGGCGCTGCCGAACCTGCTCTTTCGTTAGTTCCCGCATGGTTTCTCCTTCCCCTTACTCCTTCTTCATTGCGCTGCGGATCACCGCAAGCACCTCATCCGTTCCGTCTGCAAGGGGCTCCGCACTCATCGTAGCGATGAAGGAAAGCCGCCTGTCATATAAGTCGTTTACCGCGTCAAGCAGCGTTTCCGGCGTGAGCGACTCCTGCTCCAGCACCATCGCAAATCCCTTGCGCGCAAAATATCCTGCGTTGAGGATCTGATCCCCCCGGCTCGCGGAGCGCGGCAGAGGGATGAGCAGCGCGGGCTTGGAAAGCGCGAGAAATTCAAACACCGCGTTCGCGCCCGCACGCGAAACCACGACATCCGTTGCCGCAAGCACATCCGGCAGCGCCTCGTTAACGTATTCAAACTGGCGGTAGCCCGGCTGGTTAAGCTGTTCCTCCACCTTGCCCTTCCCGCAAAGGTGCACAATATCGTAGCTTATCAAGAGCTTCGGCAGCGCCGCGCGCACCGCATCGTTCACCACAGATGCGCCAAGGCTCCCGCCCATGATAAGCAGAACCGGCTTTTTATCATCGAAACCCAGGAACGCCAGGCCGCGCTCCTTGTCTCCCTGGTAAAGCTCCGGGCGGATCGGCGTGCCCGTATGCACGCCCTTCGCCCCCACGTGCGCAAGCGTGTCCTCAAACGTTACGCAAATCCTATCCGCGAACTTCGCGTTGATCTTGTTGGCAAGGCCCGGCGTATAGTCCGATTCATGCGTCACAACGGGGATATGCTTGCCGTGCGCCGCGATCACCACCGGCACGGAAACGAAGCCGCCCTTTGAAAACACCGCGGCCGGCTTCACTTCCCGCATCACGCGGCGCGCCTGAAACAGGCCGCGCATTACGCGGAACGGGTCCGTAAAATTCTTCCAGGAAAAGTACCGGCGCAGCTTGCCGGACGATATGATATGGTATGTGACGTCCTTACGCTCCGAAAGGATCGTACGCTCAATGCCGTCCGCCGTGCCAATGTAGTGCACTTCGATGCCTTCCGCCAGCAGCTGCGGCAAAAGCGCCAAGTTCGGCGTTACATGGCCGGCGGAACCGCCGCCTGTCAGGATGATCTTCTTTTCCATCAATAAAGCCCTTCCAATAAACTATGCTCTTCACTTTCATACTATGCGCAAAAGCAAAATAAGTATATCATCCGTTGCGGGACGAAGCAAATAACAATTGACATTTTCCGGCACACAACGGACAATATCATTATCGTAGGATCATGCCGGGCTGCGGGAATAAACGTTCCTGCAGCCACACGGGAACGTTTCACGTGAAACAATGCCGGCATGCACTTCGTTATTGCCAACCGCGCGCCGCAGCACGCCAACACTCCGAAGGAGGGAACCGCCATGTTCAGTTTCCGCGAATGCGCCCCCGCTGAAGGCGTGGAACGCATCGCCAGCCTCATACCGCGCTTAACAATTCTGCAGGACGCACGGGAGTGCGCCCCGCTCGCACGGCTTCTTGCCGCAGCTTCCGCCATTCATGCGGGAGATACGCTCGGTGCGCTTTCCTGTTATCATGCGCTTTCGGCATCGCTTCTTTCCTCCGGCGCACGCCGCGTCAGCGGGGACCTTTGGCTTGATTATCTTCTTTGGCTTGTGATCGAACGCCCGCATGCCTTTGCCGTTATGGCGGCGGACGGCCGCATGGAGGAGGCGGAACGCATTGCAATGCGCGCGGATCTTGCGATCCTTGGCGAGCTTGCAACGCTCTCAGGCGCGCACCTGTACCGCATGGCTGCAGAACGGCACCGGGAGCTGCAGCTCAAGCCGCGCCACGCAAAGGACAACATCTCCCTGATGTCCTCTGCTGTGTGGTCCGGCGGCAGCGTTCGCCCCGCTCCGGCTGCAAATGCAAAGCCGCAGCAGGAGCCCGAAGCGCCTGCGCCCTTTCTTTCCTCCATGCCGCCGGAGAGCGAATGGCTTCCCTGGCAGTATGGCGAAATGGAACTTCGTGACGCCTTTGTTTCGGACGAAGCGCTTGAGGAGGTCTACATCCGCCTGCTTGAAACGCCGGATTGGCGGGCGCTATGCGATGATCTTTGGAATTTCTTCGCAGCCTATGGCTGTGCGCCGTTTTTAAAGGACAGATTGTTTCACGTGAAACAAAACGCGCTCCTCCCCTTCTCCCAACATGCGGGCCGGTATTGCGCGCTTCCCTTTCTTGAACCGGAACGCAGCGCGCTCACGGAGCATGCCATTTGCTTCATGCGCGGCGAAACGGCGGAGCCGGTGCTGCTCGCGGGGCCTGCCGGCACGGGGAAAACGGCGCTTGCACTGAGTCTGGCCGAAGAGCTTCCGGAGCTGCGCATCGTGCTCATTCCCCGCGGCACTCCGTTTGATGCGGATGCGTTGATCGCTGCGCTTGCGGCGCAGCCGCTGCGTTTCCTGCTTCTGCTGGATGACGCAGACCCCGCTTCGGGCGATGTGCGCACGCTGTTTGAGCGCCGTTCTGCGTTTTCTTTCCCTGCAAACGTGCTGCCGGTTGTGACGGCGCGCGCCGCCGAGCCGGATTGCGGCATCGTGAAAACGGTTTGGTTTTCCTATCCAAAACTCGCGGAATTTGCCGAAATGGTGGAGGCGCTGCTCTCCCAGCGCGGTTCGGCAGTCGACCCCGCCGCAGTGCGCAACGCCTGCGTAGATTATCAGGTTGATGCGCGGGAGCGCCTTTCCGTCGCAGCTGCCGTGCGGCTTGCAGAAGAACTCGCGGTTGGCAACGGTTACTCCGCAGTGGTATAATAATAAATTGAAAATTCAGCGGCAACGCTTTTTGAAGGAGGATTCATGCAGCTCTATAACTCCGCATCGCGCAGGAAAGAGGAATTCATCCCAAACCATCCGGACATCGTAAAGATGTACACCTGTGGGCCCACGGTATATCACTTCGCGCACATCGGCAACCTGCGCACCTACATCATGGAGGATGTGTTGGAGAAGTATCTCCGCTACTGCGGCTACAACGTCAAACGCGTCATGAACATTACGGATGTCGGCCACCTTTCCTCGGATGCCGACACGGGCGAGGACAAGATGCTCAAGGGCGCAAAGCGCGAGCACAAAACGGTTATGGAAATCGCGAAATACTATACGGACGCGTTTTTCGAAGACTGCCGGAAGCTGAACATCAAGCGGCCGGACGTTGTTGAACCTGCAACGAATTGCATTCAGGAATACATCCGCCTGATCGAGCGGCTGATTGAACGCGGCTATGCCTACGAGGCGGGCGGCAACATTTACTTCGACACCTCGAAGCTCAATAAGTACTATATCTTCAACGAGCATAAGGAAGAAGACCTTGCCGTGGGCGTGCGCGAAGGCGTGGAGGCGGACGACAATAAGCGCAACAAGGCGGACTTCGTGCTCTGGTTTACAAAGTCCAAATTTGAGGATCAGGAGCTCAAGTGGGATTCTCCCTGGGGCGTGGGGTATCCTGGCTGGCACATCGAATGCTCCGGCATCAGCATGAAGCATCTTGGGGAGGATCTTGATATCCACTGCGGCGGCATTGACAACGCCTTCCCCCACCACACCAACGAAATCGCGCAAAGCGAAGCGTATCTCGGCCATCCCTGGTGTAAATACTGGTTTCATGTGCTGCACCTGAACACCAATTCAGGCAAGATGAGCAAATCCAAGGGAGAGTTCCTTACGGTTTCGCTTTTGGAGCAGAAGGGCTACGATCCCCTTGTGTACCGCCTGTTCTGCCTGCAATCGCACTACCGCAAGTCGCTTGTGTTCAGCTATGAGAACCTGGATAACGCGGCAACGACCTATGCAAAGCTCATCAGCCGCATTGCGGCGCTGAAACCGGAGGCCGGTGAAGCGTTCGACGAAGCTGCGGCCGAAACGCTGCGCGCAAAGTTTAACGAGGCGCTCGGCAACGACCTCAACACCTCCCTCGGCGTGACCGTGCTTTACGATGTGCTGAAGTTTGGAACCAACGCCGCAACAAAGCTTGCGCTTCTCGGAGAGTTTGACGCCGTGCTGGGCCTTTCCCTGTTGCCGGCTGCCGAACGCGCGCGTGCGGAGGCAGAGCGGCTTGCAAAGGCGGAAACGCAGGCCACGGTTGTGAGCGAAGGTGAACCGAACGCGGAGGCGGAAGCGCTTGCCCTTGCGCGCATCGAGGCGCGTAAAGCGAAAGACTGGGCGCGCGCGGACGAGCTGCGCGAAGCGCTTAAGGCCATGGGCTTTGCCGTGGAGGACACGCGTGAGGGCGCAAAGCTCAAGCGCCTGTAAAAACGCGGCGGCGCACTTCCCCCGCATCTGTAAACATTGAGTTAACAAGCCGGGGAAGCGCTTGTATAATACACCCCACATTGGTATATTTTAGAAAGGCAGGAACTTTATCGTATGCCCCAAATGGAATTGCCCGAAATCGACGTGTTTTCCCTTTTTATCCCTGCGGCAGGTCTTTATCTTCTTTGGATTGCCATTTTTGGCAAAGGCAAACTGCTGCAAAATGAGCATCCCAAATGCTCTCCGGAAAAATACCGCTTCTGGATGCGGATCCTTGCGGCTGTTTCCGGCCTTCTGCTCCTCGTAAAAGGAGTGCTTGAAATTTTCGGAGTCGTAAAAGTGGGCACTTTCCTGAGCGGATTCCTCTGGGTGCTTGGCCTTATTGCCCTCATCGGAATGATGGCGTTCAGCGTTGTGATGACCGACCGGCAGAAGGCGCGCGAGGCAGCCGAAGAGGAAGCGAAAAAGCGCGGCAGCAGCGGAAGCAGCAGGCAGACAGGCAGCAGAATGCCGGAAGATGCGTTTTCATTCGGGCGGGAAGAAGCGACTGCAAAAACAAACGAACATACCGGCGATGCCAAATAACGCGGCAGCCGGCGGGAAGTAAAGAAAGGAAGGTTACAAAACATGAGAACAAAGAAAGTGCTCGCACTTGTACTGGCGGCACTCACGCTGCTCGGCGTCGCGGGTTCTGCGCTTGCAGCGCCGAAGCCCGTCGTACTCGGTTCCGGCATCAACGTCGGCGGCACAACGATTACAGGCGGCTCCTCTTCAGGCAGCAGCAGTTCAACACAAACGCAGACGACCCGCACGGGAACGATCGTAAATTGCAGCTCCTGGGTAAGCATGCGCAAGTCCGCATCCTCCAGCTCCTCCCGCATTGCAAAGCTCAACAAGGGTGTGAGCGTTACCATCCTGGACGCAAGCGGCAGCTATTATAAGATTTCCTATGACGGAAAAGAAGGCTATGTCTCCTCCCAGTATGTGCAGCTTTCCTCCGGCAGCAATGCAAATACCAACAACAATACCGCAGCCACCGGCACGGGCGTGACCACCGGCAACATCAATTTCCGCACCGGCCCCTCCACCTCCTATTCCAAGGTATCCGGCTGCTCCAAAGTTCCCAAGAATGCCAGCGTGGAGATCCTCGGTGAATCGAACGGTTGGTATCAGGTGCGTTACAACGGCTACACCGGCTACCTTTCCGGCGAATATGTGAAGCTCAGCTCCAGCGGCCTCGACGTCACCAACCCGGACGGCAGCTCCAACACCAGCACGAACAACAACGCTGCGGCCATCGGCACCGGCACCACCACCGGCAGCGTCAATTTCCGCACCGGCCCTTCCACCTCCTATTCCAAGGTATCCGGTTGCTCCAAAGTTCCCAAGAATGTCAGCGTGGAGATCCTCGGTGAATCAAACGGTTGGTATCAGGTGCGCTACAACGGTTACACCGGCTACCTTTCCGCCGATTATGTAAAGGTCAGCTCCGGCAGCAACAGTAACAACAACAGCAATAATAATTCCCTGAACCCGGTAACCCCGGGCAATAACGGTGCGGACACCATTGGTGCACGCCGTTATGCCAAGTACACTGGAACGACGTCCGACCGTTGGGGTACTATTCAGGTTGCCGGCACGAACATCAATGCCTATATCTACTGCAACGCGCTGGACAGCAAGGGCAACTTCCGCTATAACAAGTACGATTCCAAGACGAACTACATTTACGCCATGAGCTACCATGACGACCCCATCGCCGTCATCACCGGCCACAACATGCGCGTAAGCCAGACAGGTCTGCATGCACTGCATCATGTGCAGAACGCATGGCTTGGAAAATCCAAGTGCGACTACACCAAGCGCTGCAGCGCAAGTTGTGCCGACTGCAAAACTTCCACCTTCAACATCCACTATAACGGCGCGTCGAAGTGGCAGCTCGTCTGCTTCTATGAGATCGACAAGAGCACCGTTTCCTCCTCCTCCACGCGCAAGAAGATCATGAACCTTAACTGCTTCAACTCCACTGTCACCGGGGATCTGAAGCAGCAGTGGCTTGACAGCCAATTCCGGTATGCCACAAGCGCATACCGCGGCATGAAGGTTGCGAACGCCACCAGCAGCGACAAGCTCATGCTCCTCATGACCTGTGCGGATTCCTCCGGTGATTCCTATCAGCGCCTGTATATGGTGCTCAAGGCCGTCGGTTAAACGCCCAGGCAAAACGCATCATACAGCAACATGAACGAGCGGCCCCTTGTGGGGTCGCTCGTTTCAGACTGTCGAAAAACCTGGGAATTATCAAGGGGCCGCAGCTCCTTGACTTCATTCCGGCTTTGACGACACACCCCAAGGTGACCTCTCTTGCCCTTCGGGCAATTCGCCTTCTGTGCGTCAGAACGGATGAAACCGTTTGGTTTTCGTACTTTGAGGGTTTTGCCATCCGGCGAAGCGAAGCCTTGCAGGCAAAACCCGAGCCCGCGAAAAATGTGGCGCAGCCACTTTTTCGACACGCTCGTTTGTCAGGCCGCCAAAACAACAGAAGCCAGCATGAAGAGAGGTCGCTTGCTTGCGCCCGCGCTCAGAGCCGCTCGTTGCGGCTTTTGTAAAACAGATAGAAGAAAATCCCTTCGGGGCAAAACAAAACCAGAAGAAGGCAAATCTTCGGGTTAAAGTTGTTCTTCTTTGCGTCCCGATATGTCCATGCGGGGAGCAAAGCCAGCCAACACAGCAGGAGCAGAAAGAAGAGGACCCCGCCCACAGCATTGCTCGCGTTCACATCTTTGCCCTCCTTATTTTTCTGCTTACACGGGCAGCATCGTCAAATTCGTCGTCCCCGTCCATATATCATATAACTTAAGTGGGAGAACGGCTTCCGCTCTCCCACAAAATCAATCCCCTATTTTCCGTCCTTCCAACGCAGAACGGGCTTGCGTGCGGCCTGCACCTCGTCCGGCCTGCCGATGGGCGTGGTTTCGGGCGTTTGATGCAGCGCCTCCGGATTTTCGCGGGCGATGCGTGCGATCTCCTTCATGGCCGCAATGAACGCATCAAGCGTTTCACGGCTTTCGGATTCCGTGGGCTCGATCATCATCGCCTCATGGACAATCAGCGGGAAATAGATCGTTGGCGGATGGTATCCGAAGTCAATGAGCGTCTTGGCGATATCCGTTGTATGCACGCCGTTTGCGAGCATTTCCTCCGTGGGCGCGATGACACATTCGTGCATGCAGATGCGGTCGTGCGCAATGGCATACTCTCCGCGCAAAGCGTTCATGACGTAGTTCGCATTGAGCACGGCGTTTTCACTGGCTTCCCGGAGGCCGCGCCCGCCAAGGCTCAGGATGTACGCATATGCCTTTGCGAGCACGCTGAAACTGCCATAATAGCCGCGCACCTTGCCGATGGACAGCGGCCTGTCGTAATCAAGCGAAAGGGCGCCATCCTCCCCTTCCATTACAACGGGATAGGGCAGGAACGGGATGAGCGCCTTCTTCACACCGACCGGGCCCGCGCCGGGGCCGCCGCCGCCGTGCGGAGTGGAAAACGTTTTGTGCAGGTTAATGTGCATTACATCGAAGCCCATATCGCCCGGGCGCACCACGCCCATGATGGCGTTCAGATTCGCTCCGTCGTAATACAGCAGTCCGCCCGCCGCGTGGACAATCTTGGCAACTTCTTCGATGTTGGCTTCAAACAGGCCCAACGTGGAAGGGTTGGTAAGCATCAGGCCGGCCACATCCGGTCCGACGGCCGCACGCAGCGCGTCAAGGTCAATGCCGCCATCCGGCGCGCTCTTGATCTCCCGCGTTTTGAAGCCTGCCATCACGGCAGAGGCCGGGTTGGTGCCATGCGCTGCATCCGGCACGATAATGACGTTGCGCGCATAGTCCTCCCGCATGTCGTGATATGCTTTTATGAGCATGAGGCCCGTCAGTTCGCCGTGCGCGCCCGCCGCAGGCTGCAGCGTGAATTTATCAAATCCCGCGATCTCGCAAAGCGCCTGCTCCAGCTCGTGCATCATGCGTATGGCTCCCGCTGCGCAGTCCTGATCCGCAAGCGGATGCAGGTCGTTGAACAGCGGCGCAACTTCCTCGTTGATTTTGGGGTTATACTTCATCGTGCAGGAACCGAGTGGATAGAACCCGTTATCCACACCGAAATTGCGGCGGGAAAGGTTCGTATAGTGGCGCACAGCGTCCACCTCCGCAAGCTCCGGCAGGGGCAGCGGCTCTGAAGCCACAAGGGATTCCGGCAAAATGCCTTCCAGTGCGGGGACATCCAGCGCGGGAAGATCCGCCCCCCGGCGGCCCGGCATGGAACGTTCAAATAAAAGCGGATAAGCACAACGCATCAGGCAAGCACCTCCATGAGCACGTTGAGAACAAGGTCGATCTCATCGCGCGTATTGCATTCGGTCGCGCACCAGAGCGCGCCCTTGGCATCCGTTTTGCAGAAGCGCGAAAGCGGAACGCCGCCCATGATGCCGCGGCGCTTAAGCGCTTCGTTCACAAGCTCCGCATCCTTTTCATATTCCACAACAAATTCGTTGAAGAACGGGGTGTCAGCATAGCGCAGCTTCACGCCTTTGATCTGCTTCATGCCATCGGCAAGATAATGCGCTTTCTGCAGGTTCTGTTCCGCTACCTCGCGCATGCCCGCAGGGCCCATCAGCGCAAGGTAAATGCTTGCCGTCACAGCGCAAAGCATCTGGTTCGAGCAAATGTTGGAAGATGCCTTCTCGCGGCGGATATGCTGTTCGCGCGCCTGCAGGGTGAGCACATAGGCGCGCGTGCCGTCCGCATCCACGGTCTCTCCCGCAATGCGGCCGGGCAGGTTGCGCACAAGCTTTTCGGTTGCAGCCATAAAGCCCACATACGGCCCGCCGAACGAAAGCGGGAGGCCAAGCGGCTGGCCGTCGCCGATGGCAACATCCGCACCGTACGCGGCCGGGCGCTTCAGAAGGCCGAGCGTGATCGGGTTCACATAGGAGACGAACAGCCCGCCCGCTGCGTGCGTCAGCTCCGCAAGCGCCGCCATTTCCTCCAGGCAGCCCATGAAATTCGGCTGCGCGGCAAAAAAGCCCGCGCTGCCCGCAAGCGCCGCTTCAAGCGCGGCACGATCGGTGCGGCCGTCTTCGGCAAGCGGCACTTCCACAAGCTCGGTTTTCGAAAAGCGCGCGTACGTTTTCATCGTGGCGATCACATCCGGATGCAGACCCGCCGAATATGCAACCTTATTCTTACGTTTTGCATCGGTAAGCATGTGCATGGCTTCGGCGGCGGCCGTCGGCCCGTCGTACACGGAAGCGTTTGCAACGTCCATGCCGGTCAGCTCACAAATAAGCGTCTGCCATTCAAAGATGGCCTGCAGCATGCCCTGGCTCATCTCCGCCTGATACGGCGTGTATGCGGTATAAAACTCGCTGCGGGAGGCAAGCTGCGGCACGGCAGCGGGGATGTAATGGTGATACGCGCCCGCGCCGCGGAAGGTCAGAAGCTCCGTATTGTTCTGCCTGGCAAGCGCTGCGAACAGGCGGCGGACGGAAAGCTCGCTCATGCCGCCGGGAAGGTTGAGCTCTCGCCCAAGCCTGAGCGATTCCGGCACATCCGCATAGAGCGCAGCAAAGCTTGAAAGTCCGATGGCTTCAAGCATCTCCTGCCGCTCCGCGGGTGTGGAGGGAACATAGGATTTCATAAACGAAACACCTTTCTTTGAAAATTCACGGATTGAAGCGAATTTTGGGGAGGCATGTGTTTCTGCCGCCGGGTACGCTGCCCCTGTGGCGGAAACAGCCTTCTTCCTCAGTTCTCTTCCGCAACGAACGCTTCGTATTCTTCGGCGGTAAGCAGCTCGATGCCTTCAAGCGTCTCAAATTCCACGGCCGCGATGAATGCGCCATAAGGATCGTTGTTGATCTCCTCCGGCGCGCCGTCCAGCGCCTCATTGATTTCTACCACCTTGCCGGACACGGCGCAGTAGATTTCGCTTGCCGCCTTCACGCTTTCAACAACGGCGAAAGAGGCGCCCGCTTCCACCGCATCGCCTACGGCGGGCAGCTCAACATAAACGATGTCGCCCAGCGCATCCTGCGCGTGGTCGGTAATGCCGATCTTCGCCACGTTGCCTTCAATCAGCAGCCACTCATGTTCTTTGGTATATTTGCGGTCGTTCGGGGTCATTGGTTGATACCTCCATATAGAAATTATAATTGTTTCACGTGAAACGCCTTATTTCGCGCGCTTGTAAAAGGGCATCGCCGTCTTTTCGGCCTTCAGCCTGCGACCGCGTACTTCGATCTCATAAACCGGGGCTTCAGAATCTTCAAGATCCACAAGTGCCATCGCATAATTGCCGCCAAGCGTGGGTGCCGGGCTTCCGGAAGTGACATGCCCCACCCGCTTTTCGCCAAGGTAAACGTCCGCATGCTCGCGGGCGATGCCGCGGTCGATGAGCTTTAACCCGATGCGGATGCGCTTTGCCGGTGCAAGCAGGGCTTCCTTGCCGATAAAGTCCTCCTTGTTGAGCTTCACCGCGAAGCTGATGCCAGTTTCCATGGGAGTAACATTTGCATCCATCTCATGCCCGTAAAGCGGCATGGAGGCTTCAAACCGAAGCGTATCCCGTGCGCCGAGGCCGCAGGGCAGCATGTTTACGCACTTGCCGGCTTCCATCAGCGCCGCGTGCAGCGCGGGGCCGTCCTTTGCGGCGCAGTAAAGCTCCACGCCATCCTCGCCCGTATAGCCTGTGCGGGATACGATGCATGGGATGCCCGCAACCTTTGTTTCCGGCACAAATGTGTAGTTCTTTTCGGGGATCGCCCCTTCCACGCCCGCAGCCTCAAGCACCTGCATAAATTTCGGGCCTTGCAGCGCAAGCTGGGCGTATTCAGCGCTCTTGTTTTCCACCTGCACGGTTGGGATGGCATGCGCCGCAAACCATTCAAAATCCTTTTCCGTGTTGCTTGCGTTGACAACCACGAGGTAGTCCGTATCGCTGTACTTGTAAACGAGCACATCGTCCACCGTTCCGCCGTCCTCATAGCAGACCATGGAATACCGGCAGCGGCCGGGGGTCATGGTTGTGATGTCATTGGTAAGCATATACTGCAGATACGGGAATGCACCTTCACCGCTTACCCACAATTCGCCCATATGCGAAACGTCAAACAACCCGCAGCGTTCGCGGACTGCTTTGTGTTCTTCCAGAATGGAGGAATACTGCACCGGCAACGCCCAGCCTCCGAAATCGACCATCTTGCCGCCGAGCGCAATATGCACATCATACAGGGGAGTTTTTTTCAGCGTATCCATTGATAGAATAAGACCTCCAGCTTGTTGTAACCTTATTATATAGCAAAGCAGGAAGCATGAAAAGAGCGATATGCTTTCCTTACGGAAATTTGAACCTTGCTGCGGTTCCATCGGAATTTCCACTAATGTTACATATATTTTTTAATATAAATAAATATATGTAATTATTTCTATTGACTTACCCATCATGTTTCACTATAATTCCTGATATATTCTGCAAATTCCGATTACATTTTGGGTTTTTGCAAAACCCGGTGTTTGGATTTGACAGCGGTATGCGTTGTGCGGGAGGGTTGTTCCTTCCCAAACGACAAAGGCAAACCCGCCGAAAGGCGGCGACGCAAAGCTAAAGGGCCTGTGAAATGGCAGCCAGCTACCGAATTCTGGGAAAGGACCAACCGAATCATGACCCCCCTTCGCAAGCTTGCGCTCGCATTGGCAGCGCTCATTTTCCTATCCGCATTTCCATATGCCGCATTTGCAAGCGGCATCAGCGTCGGCGGCGTAACCGTGGCGGAAACGCCTTCTGAAAAGGCATCCACCGAAGTTTCGCCTGCGGCTGCGCCCGAATCGGAGCCAAAATATGCCGAATACCTGAAAAGCACCTCCGAAATCGCATTCCCCGAGGGGGGCAGCGTTGCGGAAAAGGCGGCGTCGCTTTGCAAAGACAAAAAGAGCGATAAGCAAAAGGCGCTTGCGATCTATAACTATATCGCCGCCAATTTCACCTACGATACCGGCTTTGCGGATGCTGTCCGCGCAGGCAGAATTACCGTCTATATACCGGATACGGCCTCCATCCTTTCCAACAAAAAAGGGGTTTGCTATGATTTTTCCGCCCTGTTCGCCGCGATGTGCCGCAGCCAAGGCATTCCCGCCAAGCTTTGCAAGGGGTACAGCACGCGCGTAGGCGGTTACCATGCCTGGAACGCTGTCTACCTTGCGGAGGATGACGCGTGGTACACGCTGGACCTTACCTTCCCCTGTTATCTCGGCACCGGCAAGGCAAAGTCTTTTTCCAAAGCTGCCGTGGATAGCAGCAAATACACGGCAACATCCGCAGCATAACAGGCTTGCAGAAACACAAAGGCAGCTCCGGCGGAGCTGCTTTCAGCATGTCGAAAAAGTGGCCGCCGCCACTTTTTCGACACGCTAAAAGGCCGCCCGAAGGCGGCCTTTTGTGCACAGGAACTTATTCGAGTTCACTGAGCTTCTTGTAGTATTCGTACTTATCCTTGGCCTCGTGCTCGGCGCGGTCGAACAGCTTGTCGGCCACTTCGGGGAACTGAGCCAGCAGGGAAGCGTAGCGAACTTCGCCCATTATGAACTCGCGGTAAGGTATGGTCGCGGGCTTGCTGTCCAGAGTGAAGGGATTCTTGCCCTGGGCGGTAAGCTCCGGATTGTAACGGTAAAGCTGCCAATAACCGGCTTCAACGGCCTTCTTGGCCTCGGCCTGGCTCTTGCCCATGCCTTCCTTTACCTTCAGGCCGTGGTTGATGCAGGGAGCGTAGGCGATTATGAGGGAGGGTCCCTTATAAGCTTCGGCTTCCGCAAGGGCCTTGACCAGCTGCTGCTGATTGGCGCCCATGCAAACCTTGGCAACGTACACGTAGCCGTAGCTCATGGCCATCATGCCCAGATCCTTCTTGCTGGTGCGCTTGCCGGCCGCAGCAAACTTGGCAACGGAACCGGTAGGCGTAGCCTTGGAGGACTGTCCGCCGGTGTTGGAGTAAACTTCGGTATCAACGACCAGAACGTTTACATCCTCGTCCATGGCAAGAACGTGGTCAAGTCCGCCGTAGCCGATGTCGTACGCCCAGCCGTCGCCGCCAAATATCCATATGGACTTCTTGACGAGCAGGTCCTTATTGGCAAGCACTTCGCGGCCCAGAGTGCACGCTTCGCAGGGGCACTTCTTGCCGTTCTTGAGCCATGCTTCTTCCCACTGGGTGCCGGTCAGATCGGGATCGACGCTCGCTTCCAGCTCGGCAACCAGCTTCGCAGCCGCCTTCTTGGAGCCTTCCGCATCGTCCATGTTCTCCAGCCATTCCTTACCGGCGGCCTTTAGATCGGCGTCGCAGTAGTCAACCGCGATCAGCTTTTCAACAAGCTCCGCAACATGCGCGCGGCGCTGCTTGGTACCAAGGTTGATACCGAAGCCGAACTCGGCGTTATCTTCAAACAGGGAGTTGGCCCATGCGGGACCGTGGCCCTTTTCGTTGGTGGTGTAAGGTACGGTGGGCGCGCTGCCGCCGTAGATGGAGGTACAGCCGGTGGCGTTGGCAATTATCATCCTGTCGCCGAACAGCTGGGTTATAAGCTTGATATACGGGGTCTCGCCGCAGCCTGCGCAGGCGCCGGAGAACTCGAACAGGGGCTTGAGGAACTGGCTGTTCTTAACGGTGTACTTGTTCATGTCAAGCTCGCGCTCGGGCAGCTTGGCAGCGAAGTCCCAATTCGCGCCTTCGGTCTCCTGTACGGTGTGCAGGGGAACCATCTTGAGCGCCTTGGTCTTGGCGGGGCAAACGTCCACGCAGTTGCCGCAGCCGGTGCAGTCCAGCGGAGAGAGCTGCATGCGGAACTTATAGCCCGCAAGCTCCTTGCCGGTGGCAGGCTTGGTCACGAAGGTTTCGGGGGCATTGTCCTCGTCCTTTACCAGCACGGGCCTTATGCAGGCGTGCGGGCAGACCAGGGAGCACTGGTTGCACTGTATGCAGTTTTCGGGTATCCACGCGGGTACGTCAACGGCTATGCCGCGCTTTTCGTACTTGGTGGTGCCGGTGGGCACGGAACCATCGGGGCTCATTATGGAAACGGGCAGCTTGTCGCCGTTCTGGGCCAGGATGGGGGAAATGAACTGAGTGAAGTACGGATCATCCGTCACGGGCTTCACAACCGCGCCTTCGGTGGTGGTGGCCCAGGATTCGGGATAGTTGATTTCAACTATGGCGTTGGCGCCTGCGTCTATGGCGGCATAGTTGCGGGCCACGACGTCCTCGCCCTTCTTGGCATAGGACTTCTTGGCGGCAGCCTTCATGTACTCTATGGCTTGGTCGGCGGGGATAACGTTTGCCAGCTTGAAGAAGGCGGACTGCATTATGGTATTGATGCGGTTGCCCATGCCGACTTCCTTGGCCAGCTTAACGGCGTCTATGTTATAGAACTTGAGATGGTTCTTGGCGATGGCGTTCTTCATCTTGGCGGGCAGCTCATGCTCCATCTCCTCAAGCGTCCATTCGGAGTTGAGCAGGAAAGTGCCGCCCTCCTTGATGCCTTCGGTCACATCGTAACGGGTGACGTAGGAAGCGTTGTGGCAGGCCACGAAGTCAGCCGCATCGATGAGATAGGGGCTTTGTATGGGCTTTTTGCCGAAGCGCAGATGGCTCACGGTGAAGCCGCCGGACTTCTTGGAGTCGTAGGCAAAGTAACCCTGAGCATACATGTCGGTATGGTCGCCTATTATCTTTATGGAGTTCTTGTTCGCGCCAACGGTGCCGTCGGAACCAAGGCCATAGAACTTGCAGGCGATGGTGCCTTCGGGAGCGGCGTTGACCTGCTCGGTCACGGGCAGGGACAGATTGGTCACGTCGTCAACTATGCCTACGGTGAAGCGGGGCTTGGCATCGTCCTTCTTCAGCTCGTCATAAACGGCCTTGACCATGGAGGGGGTGAATTCCTTGGAGCCCAGACCGTAACGGCCGCCGATGATCTTAACATCGAACCTGCCGGCCTCGGCAAAGGCATTGACCACGTCCTGATAGAGAGGCTCGCCCTGGGAGCCGCATTCCTTGGTGCGGTCGAGCACGGCGATCTTCTTGCAGGTGGCGGGCAGGGCGGCAAGCAGCTTGTCCGCACGGAAGGGCCTGTACAGACGAACCTTTATAAGGCCCAGCTTTTCGCCGCGGGCGTTAAGGTAGTCTATGGCTTCTTCAACCACGTCGCAGCTGGAGCCCATGGAGATTATTACGCGGTCCGCATCGGGCGCGCCGACGTAATCGAACAGATTATAATGGCGGCCGGTCAGCTTGCCGACTTCCTCCATGTAATGCTCAACTATTGCGGGAACGGCCATGTAACGGGTGTTGCAGGCTTCGCGGTTCTGGAAGTAAATGTCCGGGTTCTGGGCGGAGCCGGAAAGGTGCGGATGCTCAGGATTGAGTGCGCGCGCACGGAAGGCGGCCACTGCATCGTAATCAAGCAGCTTGCCCATATCCTCGTAATCTATGGCCTCTATCTTCTGCACTTCGTGGCTGGTACGGAAACCATCGAAGAAGTGGACGAAGGGGACGGAAGCCTTGATGGCGGAAAGGTGAGTTACCAGCGCAAGGTCCATGACCTCCTGAACAGAGGCAGAAGAAAGCATGGCAAAGCCGGTCTGGCGGCAGCCCATAACGTCGCTGTGATCACCGAATATGCTCAGCGCATGGTAAGCAAGCGCGCGGGCGGATACGTGGAACACGCCGGGCAGCAGCTCGCCGGAGATCTTGTACATGTTGGGAATCATCAGCAAAAGGCCCTGGGAAGCCGTGAAGGTGGTGGTCAGGGCGCCTGCCTTGAGGGAGCCGTGCACAGCGCCCGCGGCGCCGGCTTCGGACTGCATCTCGGCTATCCTTACCTTTTGACCGAACAGATTGGTTCTGCCGTTCGCCGCCCACTCATCGGCAACCTCGGCCATGGGGGACGAGGGAGTGATGGGGTAGATGGCCGCAACATCACTGAACGCATATGCTACATGCGCCGCAGCGGTATTGCCGTCAATGGTCATTGTCTTTGCCATTTTGAGTATATCCTCCTGATGTATTTGGTGTATTCCCGGGCCTGTATACATGTTCGGCCCGGTACAGGCATTCTATGTATCATTATAATGTTTAACATCCCTACTGTCAATCGAAGAGCGGGGTTGCATGCCCCTTTTTATGCGCAATTTTTTATATGAAATTTATGTGCGGAAGCTTATGTGCGCGGGCGGCGAATGTGAAGTTTGCACAAATTCATAATTATGCCATTGTAAAGTTTAATAAACCCGTGTATAATACAAATACCATGTAACATCGTGGGAATTGAAACCGCCGCTTGTATAGGAGGCGGGTTTTATGTACTTAAAGTGTATAAATTTACTATAACATAGATGAAAAGGAGAGAAGAAAATGCCCGCAAATAACAAGATACGCTCCGCGTATGTGACGCTGCCTTCGGCGGAGCGCAAGGTTGCAGACTTTATCCTGGACAATCCTGACCGCGCGATGCGCATGGTAATCAACGAAATAGCCGAGGCTGCCGGCGT
>OLOV01001041.1_pt1 | contig 22835 bp, 22 predicted proteins | sample 1672931 | NCBI WGS metagenome assembly OLOV01 (sample SAMEA3136738, study PRJEB25190) | human gut metagenome | biome: human gut; feature: human-associated habitat; material: faeces | place: Austria | collected 2013
TTGCATACTTCTCTACCATAGGGGTTTTTATATATCCCGGACACATAATATTCGATGTAATTCCATTTTTAACATATTCCATAGCAATACTCTTTCCAAATCCTATTAATGCAGCTTTTGTCATTGCATATGCAGTATCCTCACCATCAGTAACAAATCCACCCGTTACCGAAGCCAACGTAATAATTCTTCCGTAATTATTTTTAAGCATCTCAGGTATTACACACTGTGTAACATTCCATGGTCCTTTTATATTTACGTCAATATGAAAGTCTCTGTTTTCTTCATCAGCTTCTAAAAACGGCACACAGGCCATTACCCCAGCATTATTTACAAGAATATCAATTTTTCCATATTTTTTTACCGTCTCATTTACTGCAGTTTTGATTTGTGAAATATTTCTTATATCAACATGAAAACCTGCTGCATCATAACCTTTATCAGTCAATTCTTTAACAACATTATCAAGATTCTTATCAAAATCAAAAATTACTATTTTAGCACCGCCTGCTGCCAATGCATTGACTATTCCCCGACCATTACCTTTTGCTCCTCCTGTAACTATTGCCACTCTATTTTTGACTGTCATTTTATTCTCCTTTCATTTTCTAATTAACTCGACCAATTTTCTCCGATAATTTCTATCTCAATCCCTACTTCCTCAAAGCAATTTTTAATTTTATACAATCTTTCTCTATCCGGTGGTCTGAACTTGATATAATCTGCACCTATATGAGTTGCTTTTGTATTTCCAAGCTCGTGATAACAAATAAGCGATAATTTTTTTAAGCCACATTCAACAAAAAGTGCTCTTGCCTGCATAATGTTTATATCATCATCATTAACACTTGAAATTAAAGGCATTCTAAGCCATATCTTTTTTCTGATTTCAGGCACAGCTGAAAGCTTTTTCAGATTTAAAATTATCAAGTTATTGCTCACACCGGTATATTGTTTATGCTGCTTATCATTAATATGTTTGATATCATACAAGATATCTGTAACATTTTCATAGCTACATAATTTACTTATAACCTCATATTGTGCAAAACCTGATGTATCTAAACATACTTTTATATTTTCTAAGGCGCACGCCTTTATTAATTCTTCTGCAAATTCATGATGTATAAAAACTTCTCCTCCACTTAATGTAACACCTCCTCCAGTATTTTCATAAAAAACTTTATCCTGTTCAATTATTTCCATAATTTCTCGAACTGTCATTTCTTTTGCAACTGGCATAATAGCATTTGCATAACATACTTCAGTGCATGCATAGCAATTACTGCATAAGCTCCAATCAACAGCAAGCTCTTCTCTGTTTTCATAAATAGCACTATCAGGACATATTTTAATACATTCATAGCATTTAATGCATTTACTAGGATTTACAATTATTTGATTTCTAATCTCAATAAGTTCCGGATTGTGACACCACTTGCATTTTAATGGGCATCCTTTAAAAAACACCGTACTTCTTATTCCATCCCCATCTTCAGTAGAGAACTTTTGTATCGTTCCAATTAAAGCTGTTTTTTTATACGACATACCTACTCCTTTTAACATCCTCCAAGATGAGCAGTTCTATCAATCAAAGCATCCTGTACCTGTTTGTCAAGTTCCGTAAAATAAGCCATATAACCTGCAACTCTTACCACCAGTCCTCTATAGCTTTCCGGATCTTCCTGAGCCTTTCGAAGTGTTTTATTATCTACAACATTTATCTGTATATGCTGCCCACCTTCATTAAAAAAGGCTCTTATTATACCTTTTATAGTTTCTATACCCTTTTCCCCTTGAACGCCTCTTGGATCAAATCTCAAATTAAACAATGCACCGTCATAAAAATGTACCGGCTCTAATGAAGCTACAGATTTGATAGTTGCTGTAGGTCCACTAATATCCCTTCCCATCATAGGTGATGCATTGTCATTAAGAGGTTGCCCCGCAAGCCTTCCGTCTGGAGTTGCTCCTACTACCTGTCCATGCGGTACATTCATCGACTGTGACATGAGTGTAAAGTCAAATATCCCACCTCTGGAATCATGCTTCTTTTGCACATATTCTGCCGCATAAGTTACAATCTCTTTGTTTACTTTATCTACCTTTGAGTTATCATTACCAAATTTCGGAGGTTTATTTAAAAGCAGCTGTCTGATTCTTTCCTCTCCTTCAAAATTTTTATCAAGAATGTCAATAAGCTCATCCATTGTCAAAATTTTATCGTTAAAAATAATTTCGTCAATAGCAATTATTGAATCTGCAAGATTTGCGGTTCCCGTACTGAACAGTCCTGCAGAATTATGCCTTGTTCCTCCTTCCTGAACAGATTTTCCATTTTCAATACACCCATCCATAACCAATGATGCAAATATAGCCGGCAGTCTTAACGCCTGCTGAACTTGCAGAATATTAAATCCCTCAATAATCTTGTCATACAGGTATACTATCTGTTTTTTAGAAGCTTCTATGATTTCTTCTTTACATTTGAAATCTGAAGGGTCTCCTGTTTTAATTCCTACTTGCTTTCCTGTTGCAGGATCAACCCCATTATGTAACACCAGTTCAAGAACCTTTCCGAAATTCACATATCCTGCATCTGGAGTTCCATCTGTACCACCTCCTCCAAATTGCGGCTGTGTACAACCTACTATTACCCAATCTCTAGCTTCAGCCTCTGTGCCTCCTTTAGCTCTAATAATATCTGAGCAAATTCTTTCATTAAAAAATCCCGGATTCGCCATACCTGATTGTATCATTTCTGCGGCTTGTTTAAATAAGGCATCAGGGGTTTTATCGCTTATCCTCATTGCAAGTACAGGCTGTGCAGTCTGTACATCTGCCCCTGCCGTAAGGCACATATATGAAAGTTTATTAGTCGCATCATTTCCATCTAAATCCAGTCCTCCAATCATCACAATTGCCCACATTGGAAAGCCCGCAAATGCTAAAGAATAATATTTATCACGAACTTCTATTACTTCCCCGCATTTAAGAAAGAAACATTCCAGAATTTCCTGTTCTAAGTCCTCGTTAAAAATTCCAGCTTCCATGTCCATTTTCATATAAGGAAACAATACTTGGTCAAACCTGCCAAAACTGCACGCTGTTGTCGGTCCTTCAATATGGAACACAAGATGTATAAACCACACAAATTGCAATGCTTCATAGAATCCTGAAGGCGAATTTGCTGGTACTTTTCTACAGTTTGCTGCAATTGTAAGGAGTTCTGATTTTCGTTTTAAATCCATTTCATTCATTGCAAGTTCTTCTGCTTTGTCTGCATATCTTCCTGCAAATCTTATAACTGCTTCACATGCAATAATACACGCTTTCCAAAAGTCAATTTTAGAATGAGCCTCCAAAGTACCTGTCGGTTCCTTCATAATTTTAGCTCTGCAGTCATCTATATAGCCTTGCAGTCCTTTTGACATAAGAGATTTATAATCCGGAACAGTTTCTCCCGATGTTGTATTTGTAAGCCCTAAATCTACTATTCCATTTGTAAATAATTCATATACATCATCAGGTAAAACTTCTGGAAGTAAATCTTCAATTGCTTTTCCCTTCCAGTATTCATCCAGACATTTTAAAATAGTTTCCTTATCTTTATCCGTAACATCTATCTGATCCATAGGTCTGGTTGGAAATTCAGGGATTTCTTCAATTAACCAATCAACAGACGTGTATTCGGGAAACAGGCTTGCGCCTCGCAGTGTATATGTTGGAGCACCAACAATTAACTCCTCATCATGAATTGTCACACTAAGATTATCTAAAACATACGCAAGCACTTTTGCTCTAAATAATGGAACCGCATCACCTGCATACTTTTTATATGCTTCAGTCGCAAGTAAAAGTCTTTCGGGCGTAATATTAGGTCTGGTATTTAAAAATTTTGACTTTAGTCTTTGTACTCTTCCTGTCATCATATTCATCAACTCCCTTCACAAATTGATATAAAAAAACGACCCTTTTCACTAATAATACTGTTGAAAAAAGTCGTTATCTACAATTGACTTGTTATAAAATCTAATCGACATGCTATTTAGTTGTTATTTTTTTATAATTCTGATAAATTTAAAACCTAATCCTTTTAGGTTTACTTTGAATTCCATTTTATTATCTACATAATGCTCTTTACATATTGTCTTAGGTGAAGATATATTTATTATGTTTATGACATCACTATCAATTATATCTTTTCTCCCAAAATTATCCCTGCTAGCCAAATAAAACAAACTGTTTTCATAATTCTGTATCATTTCAACAACCTGATATACACCTGCTGCAAGCCCTTGTATATCGACTTTTATTTCCATTGAATTCTTAAATTCCATTATTTTATCATTTATTTCACGGATTGAAGAATTTGTATATTCACACAATTGTTTTAGCTCATCTGAACAATTATAGAACAACAGATTTAGCTGTTCCTCTTCGCTATTATTAATGGATTTTGTTACAATATAGCAATTTGTAAATTCTAAAATATCACCTTGCATTAAATTCAATATTTTATATGCAAAATATGCTGGTTTAGGTATTCCTTCTGCTGTAAACAAACCTGTATTGCCACTTATGAGCCGGCTATTCTTATCCCTTTCATCAATAATACTATTTAAAAAAACTTCACTGTTTTCAAGAGCATAACTCATTAAGTATGGTACAAAAATGAGTGAATCCCATGCATAGATTTTTGTATTTATTTTCTCTTTGTTATTTCCCCTACATTTTTCTATATTCAATATCTGCATCAGTAAATCTATATTATATATCATCTCTTTGGACTCAAAATAATTATTATGCAGTTTAATATTATGTACAAAACTTCCAACAGGTTTCTTGTCACTATCTATATGGATATATATATATTGGAATTTCCGATATATATCTTCTTCAAAATCAAATGAAAGGAAACTAATTGCATCGATTATCAATGGTATCGTTTCAGTATTATCTATTTCACTTACTTCTTCAATATCTGCACCTTTTATATGATTTGCATACATTTCTCTGTACTCTTCCGGATAACATCTATACCATTTCTTAAAGAATTTTTTATAATACTGTGTAGTAGAAAATCCCACCGCCTTTGCAATGTTGCTCACTTTAGTTTCACTTTCTAGTAAAATTTTCTCCGAACATTCCACTCTTGCGAAAGATAATAATTCCCTAAAATTCAATCCCGTTCCTGCTGTAATAAGATGTGAAAGATAAAACTCGCTTAAAAATTCCATATCGGCAAGTTCTTTAAGAGTTATTTTTTCATTATAGTGCGCATAAATATATGTTATAACCCGGCTTACTCTTTCATTAAGCTCAGGTTGATTATACTTCTTATGCATTACAATTTTGCCTTCAAAATAAAAAGATGAAAAATGAGCTTCCAAATAATGCAATATATCTATCATAATATTAACATTTTCAAGTTTATATCCAGGTGCTTTTGAAAAAAAATTATAGCCTATCTGCAAAAAATTGTTCCGTAGAAAAACAATTCCTTCACTGCTCCTTTCCTTACCCATGGTTCTATAAGCTCTACTAGGAAGTGTTGGAAACAGCTTTACAAAATACTTCATTTCTATCCGAATTAAAAGAATTGCATTGTCCTTCGAACAATCAAATATTCCATGAACCTCACTCTCATTTACAGTAAAAATGTCTCCCTGTTGCATTTTGTATATACTCGATCCACATTTAAGTGTCACAAAGCCTCTTAGAACATAAATAAATTCAATGTCTGTATGATAATGTAAAGGATAATTTTTTATGTTTACTAGCTTTATATTCATTGGAAAATCCCTTAAATAGCCAACCTTCTCTTCTAACATACTGATATCAGCTCCTTTTAGAGTTATACTTATTTCAACCTATTTATTATATCCCTGCCTTTAAAAACAACCCGTCCCTGGGTTATTATTGTATCTATATCTATATACTTACAACAAAGACATTATACTATACTTTTATAAATTTATGCTCTTTAAATTTTAAGTTTTATCTTTACTATCATCACTATACTATTTTTACCAGAAAAGCAGGCAGCCCACCTTAATAAGGTGAATTGCCTGTAGCATTAATTCCTGTCACACATATTTCCTCATATATTTAAGGGCGTTTTTTTCAAGCCTTGATACCTGCGCCTGACTTATAGCAATTTCCTCTGCAACTTCCATTTGTGTTTTACCCTCAAAAAATCTCATCTCAAGTATATGACGCTCTCTCGGATTGAGCTTTTTCATTGCTTCTGACAGTGACAGGTTCTCTATCCATTTTGCATCTGTATTCTTGAGGTCCCTGACCTGATCCATTACATATATGGCATCACCGTCATCGTGAAATACAGGTTCAAACAGTGACACCGGCTCCTGTATGGAATCAAGCGCCAGCACCACATCCTCCTGCGGAAGCTCAAGCTCCTTCGATATTTCAGCTATGGTAGGTTCCCTCTGCAGCTTCCTGCCCAGTGTTTCTTTAGCGGTCAGCGCCTTGTAGGCCGTATCCCTCAGCGACCTTGAAACTCTGATAGAATTATTATCTCTCAGATATCTTCTTATCTCCCCTATAATCATAGGTACGGCATAGGTGGAAAACCTGACTCCGTGGCTTGTGTCGAAATTGTCCAGTGCCTTGATAAGCCCTATGCAGCCCACCTGAAACAGATCGTCGGGGTTTTCACCCCTGTTTCCGAACCTCTGAATTATACTTAGAACAAGACGGAGATTTCCTTTGATAAACTCCTCTCTTGTTTCCATATCCCCCTGCTTTATTTTTTCCATCATAGCTTTCATCTGCTCATCTTTATATACCGGAAGCTTAGATGTGTTCACACCGCATATTTCTACTTTATTAGCCATTGCCCAATACCTGCCTTACAGTCAATTATCTCTATATAAAAGGTTGCTCAATTGACAGGCTTTTTATTCTGACTAAAGCCAAAAGTATCTTCCAAAAAATGCGAAACTGCCATATCGCCACAATATGACAGCTCTGTATATTATATTATTTATTTAAAGGCAGGGCCACTCTGATTTCTGTCCCGTTTCCCGGCTCGCTCTTCATACTTACAGTGCCGTTATGATACGAAACAGCATGCTTTACTATCGAAAGACCAAGCCCCGTACCGCCGGATTCCTTGGAGTGACTTTTGTCCACGCGATAAAATCTTTCAAATACGCGTTCCTGCTGATCCTGCGGAATACCTATTCCGCTGTCCCTGACGGTTATATAGGCATTTTTCTCATCAGCACTTATATCTATATCCGTAATACCGCCCTCATTATTGTATTTAACCGCATTGTCGCACAGATTGTATATTATCTCATAAAGCAGACGTTTCACACCGTCTACGCATACATGCTCGCCCATAAGCTTCATATTGATATTCTTTGCCTCGCATGCTCCCTCAAGCACACTCTTAACCTCATCTGCAAGCTCGAAAAGGTCAACCTGCTCACTTGGCATCTGTCTGCCCTCATCAAGCTGTGAAAGCCTGATTATATCTTCTATAAGGGTTACAAGTCTTGAGGCTTCCTTTCGTATATGTCCTATAAATCTAGGCATATCCTCAGGCTTTACCATACCGTTTTCGATAAGCTCTGCGCTGCCTATGATGCCCTGAAGCGGTGTTTTTAATTCGTGGGATACATTTGCGGTAAATTCCCTGCGGTTTCTCTGAGCATTCTGCTGCTCTGTAATATCAAATGCCAGAAGCACAGCTCCCACTGTTTCTCCGCCTGACTCTATCCTGCTTATATCCACCTGATATTCCCTGCTGCCGTACTGGGCATAAATCTCGCTGTGTCCTTCCTCGAAAGCGCTCTGAATTGCATTATTGATATTGCGGCTTCTTTCTATACTGAGAAAGCTCTGACCTATGCAGTCGCTGTCGGTTTCAAGGATATTCTGCGCAGCCTCGTTTATGCTTAATACATTTCCCTTGTTATCAAGAAGTATCAGCCCCTCTTTCATACTTTCGGTAATCTGAGTAAACTCATCTGTCCTCTGCTTCAGATATCTCATCTGCATTTCAATTTCTTTGTGTTGCTGATTTATTCTGTTAAGCAGCGGTGAAAGCTCCTCATATGTATCGTTTTCGAGAGGTCTGTCAAGGTCAATGCTGTTCATAGGCTCAACTATGCGCTTTGAAATCCTGCGGGCAAGTATTCCCGAAAGTACCAGCGCAGCTATAAGGACTACAAGTATAGGCTGAAGCATTCCGAGAACCAGAAGTCCCGCAGTCGCATAGGTGGTTGAAACTCTAAGCACGCTGCCGTCATCAAGAAGCCTTGCATAGTATGAGGTCTTTTCCATAAGGGTGTCTGAATATCTGCTGCTGCTTCCCTCGCCCTCTGCTAGAGCCTGCTTTACCTCCTGACGGTCCGCGTGATTTTCCATGCTGTCCGCTCCCGCCTGGGTGTCATAGATTACCTTGCCGTCTGCCTGTATCCATGTGATACGGTATCTTTCGGAGTCTATGTTTTTGAGATAATCCGTACCGTAAAGCTCCACTGCCGATGCCGCTATATCAAGCTCATCCGCCAGTTTATCCTTTTGTATATTGCTGAAATACTCATACAGGCAGCTCATAATAATTACAATGCTTGCCAGAAGCACCGTACCTGCAACGATGAGTATTGATTTGAAAATTTTCTTTGTCATAATGCAGCCTCCAATCTGTATCCTACATTACGGACTGTTTTAATCATGCTGCCGCAGCTTCCCAGCTTGCGGCGAAGCGTCCTTATATGCATATCCACAGTTCTTGTTTCTCCGCAGTAATCCATACCCCATACTTCATTAAAAAGCTGATCTCTTGTAAACGCCATACCCTGGTGTGAAAGAAACAGCCTCAGAAGCTCAAATTCCTTGTAGGTGAGAGTAATGCGCTCTCCCCCTGCGCTCACCGTATGCTCGTCGACGTTCATAACAATATCCCCCGCCTTTAAAAGCTGGGACTCTGTCTTAGGTCCGCATCTTCTGAGCACCGCCTTGATACATGATACAAATTCCATAACTCCAAAGGGCTTGGTAAGGTAATAGTCCGCTCCTAAATCAAGTCCCTGTATCTTATCGTATTCCTCACCCTTTGCGGTGGCCATAACAACCGGTATGTCACAAAGCTCAGGTGAGGCCTTGAGCTGACGCAGAAGCTGTATGCCGTCTGTTCCCGGAAGCATTACATCAAGCACTATAAGGTCGGGCTTTTCGTGCCTTATAGCCTCGCAAAAAGATGCAGAGTCCTCAAATCCTCTCGCCTCAAAGCCTGTGGATTTAAGCGCATATATCTCTATATCTCTTATGCTCGCATCATCTTCTACACACCAGATCATATCTATACCTCCTTGTGCTCTCCCGTAACAGAGAAAATCACCCATTCGGCAATGTTTACAGCGTGATCTCCTATTCGCTCAAAATATTTGGCTATAATCAGTATGTCTATTGCAAATTCACCATTGTCCGGGTCCTCTGCTATGCTTGCTATGAGCTTTTGCTTTATCTGATCGAAATAGCTGTCTACAATGTCGTCGTCCTCTATAACTTTTTTTGCTATAATTATATCATTTTTTACGAAAGCATCAACACTTTCTGTTACCATTTTTATTGTCGCATCAGCCATTTCCTGAAGCAGTCTGCTGTTTCCCGCAGGATACACGTCAATTGAGCATATGATTTCGGCTATGTCCTCCGCCTGATCTCCTATACGCTCCATATCGGTAATCATTTTAAGGGCCGCCGATATCTGTCTTAAATCCCTTGCAACCGGCTGCTGCTGTAATAAAAGCTTAAGGCACAGTGACTCAATAGTGCGTTCCTTTCTGTCTATTTCCGAATCAAGAGGCGCAACCTTTGCCGCAAGCTGTTTATCGTTAGCAAGAAGTGATTCCGAAGCCACCGAAATAGCCTCTTCACACAGCGCACCCATTTCAATAAGCTCTCTGTTAAGCTGCATAAGCTGCTCGTCGAATCTGTTTCTCATTATCCGAACCTCCCTGTAATATAGTCTTCTGTTCTTTTATCCTCAGGCTGTGAAAACAGCTTGTCTGTACTGTCACATTCTATAAGCTCGCCCAGCAGGAAGAAAGCTGTTCTGTCTGAAATACGCACTGCCTGCTGCATATTATGGGTAACCATTATGATTGTGTATTTTTCCTTGAGCTCGCTGCACAGATCCTCAATCTTTGAGGTTGATATAGGGTCAAGGGCGCTTGTAGGCTCATCCATAAGAATTATTTCAGGCTCTACCGCAAGTGCTCTTGCTATGCACAGTCTCTGCTGCTGTCCGCCGGAAAGTCCCAGCGCGTTTTTTTTGAGTCTGTCCTTTACCTCATCCCATATGGCCGCATCTCTTAACGAACGCTCAACAATGTCATCAAGCTTTGCCTTGTTTTTAATTCCGTGAGTACGCGGTCCGTAAGCTATATTGTCGTAAACGCTCATAGGAAACGGATTTGGTTTCTGAAACACCATTCCGATTTCTCTTCTAAGCTCGTTTACATCAACTGCCGGTTCGAATATATTGTTTCCCTTGTATCTGATTTCTCCTGTGATTTTCACATCCGGAATTAAATCATTCATACGGTTAAGTGTTTTTATAAAGGTTGATTTGCCGCAGCCTGACGGTCCGATAAGAGCCGTAATGCTTTTAGGCGGAATATCTATATTTATATCTTTCAGCGCCTTATGGCTTCCGTACCACAGGCACAGATCCTTTACGGTAATGATATTGTCCATACGCTCCTCCTTATAATTTATCTATATATGTGTAACTGAAAATTCTATTATGTTAAATGCTTTTTTTCTTTCTGAAATGTCTGCCGACAAGGTCTGCTGACAGATTTATGATAAGGGTAAGTATCATAAGTATTGCCGCTATCGCAAAGGCAACTCCGAACTCTCCCTGCTCCTTGGCGTATACATATAAGGCAACCGTAAGTGTCGCGCCTGCACTGCCAAGTCCTTCGAATATACCGTACAGCGCATGGGCAAAGCCTGCCGTAAACAGAAGCGCCGCAGACTCTCCGAGTATTCTTCCCACCGAAAGTATGCAGCCGGTTACAACGCCGTCAACGCAGCCGGGAAGCACTACCGTACGGATTACACGCCATTTGCCGGCGCCAAGTCCGAAGGCTCCTTCTCTATAGCTTTGCGGCACTGTCTTAAGGCTTTCCTGAGTGGTACGCATCACCGTAGGCAGATTCATTATAACCAGGGTCAGTGCTCCTGCCATCAGTGATGTCTGCATATTAAGAAACTGGCAGAAAAACAGCATTCCCACAAGACCGTATATGATTGACGGTATTCCCGACAGGGTTTCGGCCGCATATTCTATTGCGGAAACAAGTTTCCTGTTTCCCGCATACTCTGTCAGATAAATGGCTGCGCCCACACCCAGAGGCAGTACGATTACCAGTGTTGCAAGCACAATGTATATTGTGTTTAATATATCCGGCAGAATACCAATTCTTTCTGAAAGGTAGCTTGGCTCTGTCGAAAGCAGCTCCCACGAAATATTCGGAATACCCTTAACAAATACATATACTATCAGAAAGAGTACCAGTGATGAGGTAAGCACCGCCGCTATACCCATCAGAGTCTTCATCACGCCTATGTATATTTTTCTTTTTCGGGATATGTTTTTGCCTGACATAATCAGCCCTCCTTTTCTCTTTTGAGGAAGTAGTTAAGTGTGGCATTTATAAGCATTATAAACAGGAAGAGCACCAGCGCTATCGAAAACAGAGCCTGTCTCTGAAGTCCTGCCGAATATGACATTTCGCTTGCCACCGCCGTTGTAAGAAATCTGACGCTTTCAAACAGCCCCGGCATATTGGGAGCATTTCCCGATACCATCATTACCGCCATAGCCTCTCCTATGGCTCTGCCGACTCCCAGGACCACCGCTGCCGCAATGCCGCTTTTGGCTGCCGGTACCGATACCTTGAAATAGGTTTCCACAGGTGTTGCCCCAAGCGCCAGCGAAGCGTCCTCGTATTCCTTTGGTACTGCTTCAAGGGCTGACATTGAAACCTTGATAATCGACGGAAGTATCATAACCGCAAGTACGATTATCGCTGCCAGAAGTCCTGCTCCGTCGGGAATGTTAAATACCTTTCTTATTCCCGGTACAAGCACCAGCATACCTACAAGGCCGTATACTACAGACGGTATTCCCGCCAGCAGACTTACTGCCGACTCTATTACCGCCTTTACCTTTGCAGGCGCTATTTTGGCAAGATATACTGATGTGAGAAATCCTATTGGAACTCCCACCAGTATCGCTCCCGCTGTACCGTATATGCTTGTCAGTATAAACGGCAGTATTCCGTATGACGGCTCTGCTGCGGTAGATGCCCACGTCTTTCCAAACAGAAAATCTATAATCCCTATTTTGCCGATAGCAGGTATTCCCGAAATTATCAGATATACTGATATAAGCAGTACAAAACCTACAGTTATAAGGCCCAGGACAAGAAAAATTCCATGTATAATATTTTCAAATAAACGTTTCCTGTTATTCATATCGTTTTCCTCTCAATGGCAAAATTGACGGCTTTGTGCAAGCCGTCTGCTTTGCTTTGTTACTGCGGTACAACTGCGCCGGCCTGTTCAATTATGCCTGCTGCGTCAGGTGATGTAACGAAGTCGAAGAACTTCTGCGCTGTTTCTGATAAGTCTGTTCCCTCTTTTGTTACCAGTACGAAAGGTCTCTGTACAACATAGCTTCCGTCTTTAACTGCAGCCTCTGTAGGTTCTACTCCGTCTACTGCAACTGCCTTAACGCTGTCCTGAAGTGCTGCCAGTGAAGCATATCCTATTGCATCAGGGTTCTGTCCTACTGTAGTGATTACATCGCCTGTTGATGTAAGCTCCTGATTGTATTTGCATTTGTCTTCAGTTCCTGTGATGCTTTCAAAGCCGTCTCTTGTGCCGCTTCCTGCCTCACGACCGATAAGTACGATTTCCGCATCATTTCCGCCGACATCTTTCCAGTTTGTGATTTCGCCTGTGTAAATCTTAGCGATGTCCTCAGTTGAAAGGTCTGTAACAGGGTTGTCAGGATTTACTACTACTGCGATACCGTCAATTGCCAGGATTGTTTCCTTAAGTCCGCCTGCTTTTTCTTCATCTGTAAGGCTTCTGCTTGAAAGTCCTATGTCGCAGCGACCCTCTGAAACTGCTGTGATACCTGAGCCTGAGCCTGTAGGGTTGTATGTGAATGTTACTCCGTCATTTGCTTCCATAAAGGACTCGCCTAAAGCTCCGATTACCTTTTCCATTGATGTTGAACCGTCTGTTGAAACTGTTCCTCCTGCGCTGCTGTTTCCGCAGCCTGTAAAAATTGCTGCTGCAAGTGCAATTACAAGTGCAATGCTTAAAATCTTCTTCATAATAAACTCTCCTTTCAGTTACTTTGTTTTTTTCTCTTTTCATCTTACAGTTATTATGATAAACATCTAATGTAAAATGAAAAAGAAACCTAATGTAAAATGTATGTCAAATTTCAAAAAGACAAAAAAAGACCCTGCCCGGCTGTTTTCCACCCGGACAGAGCCATACTGTCACTTCTATATTACCTGTTCTTCAAATTCCTCTCTCATTCGCGCCAGCACCCGTTTTTCTATTCTGGACACCTGCACCTGCGACACTCCTATGACCTTTGCCGTCTGGTCCTGTGTCATATCCCTGAAATACCTTAAAACAATTACCTGCCTTTCTCTAAGGGGCAGGCTGCCGATTATACCCTTGAGCTGAATAATGTCTATGTTCTTTTCTTCCTCATGCGCATAGGCCTCGCATATGTCCTCAGGTCTGTTTTCATTGTCAAGGCTCTCTATGTTTACAAGCGCATCCTCTGCCTCCTGCATTTGCAGAATATATTCACAGCTTGTCCCCATACGCTCCGCAAGCTCTGTAATTTTAGGCGACCTGCCCTCACTTCGGTAAAACTCCTCCTCTTCAAGCTTCATTCTGCGTATGTCCTGCTTAATCTGCCTTGAAACCTTGATGCGTCCGTCATCTCTTATGTACTTCCTTATTTCGCCCATAATCATCGGTACCGCATAGGTTGAAAACATTACATCAAACTCTGTGTTAAACCTCTCCACAGCCTTTATAAGGCCTATGAAGCCTATCTGCACAAGATCCTCAGCCTCATAGCCCATTGATGCAAATTTAAAGGCCGCTTTTCTGACAAGGCCTGTGTTGTCAAGTATTATCTGCTCCTTTGCCTGTTCGTTTCCTTTCTGTGCTTCTTCTATAAGTGCGTATATATCCTCTTTAGCTCTGGGTATGTATTTATCGCCCAACAGAGTATGCCAGGCTTTTGGTCATAACAACTTCTGTCCCCTCACCGGGCTGTGAAACAACATCAATGCTGTCCATAAAGCTTTCCATAACCGTAAAGCCCATACCTGACCTTTCTTCAAAATCTCCGGTTGTAAACAGCGGTCTTCTGGCCTGCTCAATGTTTTCAATGCCTCTGCCCTTATCTGCAACCTTTATGTACAGTTTTCTGTCATAAGATATTTTACATTCAAGAGTTATTATGCCTTTGGGATTTTCTTCATAGCCGTGCACTATGCAGTTGGTTACAGCCTCCGATACTGCCGTTTTTATCTCGGCAAGTTCTTCCACCTCCGGGTCCAGATACAGTATAAAGGCCGCAACTGCATTTCTTGCCAGCATTTCATTTACAGGTACTGATCTGAAGCTTATTTCCATCTCATTTTCATAATTCATATCACACCCTCCACTCTCTGTATAATTTTAAAAATGCCTGCCATATCAAGTATTTTTCTCATATATTCACTCTCACCGGTTATATATACTCTGCCGCCCTTTTCGCTTGCTCTGTTGTATCTGCCGAGTATGACTCCTATTCCGGAGCTGTCCATAAACTCAACTCTGTTCATATCAAATACAATATCTGTGCAGCGGCTTTCCTCATAGGCATCATCTATCTGTTTTCTTACTGCCGCCGCGCTGTGATGATCTATCTCTCCAGCCGGCGCTGCAATAAGGGTGTTTTTGTTCACCGTAATTTTTACTTCCATAAAAAAGCCCCCTTTCCTCTCAATTATATACCCTGAAAAAGAGTATGTCCCTGAAAGAAAAAGGGGTAAATCTTCTAGTTTTGCCGATTATCAAGGTTTTATGTCGATAATCTCCATTTTTTCAACTGCCGCCTCAACCAGCGCGTCCACATCAAGCTTTGACTCCGACTCAAGAATTTTTTCAAGCTTAGGCTTGGTCGCCGGGTGCTTTGGTAAAAATACGGTGCAGCAGTCCTCATAAGGCATAATTGAAGTTTCAAATGTACCTATGTCCTTGGCTTTCTGAATGATGTCCACCTTATCAAGCGCGATAAGAGGTCTCATTACAGGCATTTTGACTGTCGCATCGGTAACCACCAGAGCCTCTGCGGTCTGGCTTGCAACCTGTCCTAAATTCTCACCTGTTATAAGCATTGTGCAGCCTGATTTCTGCGCAACCTTTTCGGCTATTCTCATCATAAATCTTCTTACAAGAATTGTGGTTTCCTCCTCAGGACAGTTCTCGACTATCTGCTCCTGTATAGGCAGAAGATTTATTACGTTCATTTTAAATCTGCCGCAGTACTGGGCAATAATACGCGCAAGATCCTCAACCTTTTCCTGCGCTCTCTGGCTTGTATAAGGATATGAATGAAAATGCACAGCCTCTATAAGCATACCGCGCTTTGCCATCATCCACGCAGCTACAGGTGAGTCTATGCCACCTGAAAGCAATACCATGCCCTTACCGTTGGTTCCCAGAGGAAGTCCTCCAAATCCCGATATTTTCTGTTCAAATACATAGGATTTGTCTTTGCGGAGATCAACAAACAGAACGCAGTCGGGATTGTGCACATCCACTTTGAGCACCTTGCAGCCCACAAGCACCTTTGCGCCTATAATTCTGGCAATCTCCGGTGATTTGACAGGGAAGTTCTTGTCCGCTCTCTTGGCGTCAACCTTGAAAGTTTTAATTCCTTTTTTCTCTATGAGATCCATCATAAGGGCAACTGCCGCATCTCCTATTGAGTTAAGCTCCGACTCACATTCAAGAGCAGGGCTTATTGATGCAACGCCGAACACCTTTGAAATCTCCCCTATAATCATTTCGGGGTCGTGTTTTTTGTCGGCTCTTACGAATATAAGTCCCTCGTGTCTGTAGGCTTCAACATTGTCAAATTTCTTCAGCAGCTTTTTAATTCTGTTTACAAGCATTTTTTCAAAGTACGGCTTGTTCATTCCCTTGAGGGCAACCTCACCGCATCTTACAATAAATATGTTCTGTTCATTCATCTTGAAATTCTCCTATCTGAAAGTTCCCAGTCTGCGAAAACGCTTAACTATAGCCGTAAGGTTTTCGAGAACATAGTCCATTTCCTCTATGGTATTAAACTCACTGAAGCTAAATCTCAGTGTTCCCTCGATTTCTCTGTCTGTAAGACCTATTGCCTTGAGCACATGGCTCTGTCCGTGTTTGTTTGAGGAGCAGGCTGAGCCTGTCGATACATATATGCCGCAGTCCTCAAGCATATGAAGAAGCACTTCTCCTCTGGTGCCCGGAAAAGAAATATTAAGCACTGACGGACAGCCGTCCTCCGGACTGTTTACCTTAATATCGGAAATGCTGCCTCTGATGCCCTCAAGCAGATGCGCTCTTGCGGCTTTCATATTATCGGTCCTTGTTTTCATATTGGTATATGAAATATCCGCCGCCACTCCAAAACCCGCAATAGCAGGAACATTTTCGGTGCCTGACCTCATATTTTTTTCCTGTCCGCCACCCATTATATACGGACTGACATTTACGCCTTTGCAGACATATATCGCTCCTATGCCTTTAGGACCGTGTATTTTGTGGCCGCTTACGGAAATCATATCAATATCCGTACCGCCTGCATTGATATCCACCTTGCCGTATGACTGAACCGCATCGGAATGAAAAAGCGCATTGCCCTTGAGCTTTGATATTTCGGCTATGGGGTTGATGCTGCCAAGCTCATTGTTGACATGCATAACGGATATAAGGATTGTGTTGTCGTTTATCTCACTTCTTAACTGCTCAAGGTCTATGCAGCCCTTGCTGTCAACATCAATATATACCACTTCAAATCCCTGTTTCTCCATGTAGGCGCAGGGCTCAAGCACCGCAGGGTGCTCTGTCTTTGTGGTTATAATTCTGTTTCCCGCTCTCCTTCTGGCCTGCGCCCCTTTTATAATTGCCATATTGTCGGCTTCCGTACCGCCTGATGTAAAATATATTTCACCGGCAGGCGCTCCGAGGCCTTTTGCAACCGCTGCTCTTGCTTCCTTGACAGCTTTCTCTGCATTAAGACCAAGCCCGTGTAGCGATGACGGGTTGCCATAATCCTCTGTCATATAAAGAACTGCCCTGTCCACTGCCTCACGATACGGTTTGGTTGTGGAACTGTTATCTAAATATACTATCATACTTTCCTCTTTAAAAACTTAAAGGGCAGTCTTGCTGCCCCTAGTCTGTTATTTTGCATAGTCTGTAGCTCTTGTTTCTCTCAGAACATTTACTTTAATCTGTCCCGGATATTCAAGCTCTGATTCGATTTTTTTGGAAATCTCTCTTGCTAAGAATACGATTTCCTCGTCATTAACCTCGTCAGGTTTGGCGATAACTCTGATTTCTCTGCCGGCCTGTATAGCAAATGACTTGTCAACTCCCGGAGTTGTATTTGCAATATCCTCAAGCTTTTCGAGTCTCTGAATATATGTTTCAAGAGTTTCTCTTCTTGCTCCCGGTCTTGCAGCTGATAATGCGTCTGCTGCCGCTACTAAAACAGCTTCCATAGTCTTTGGCTCATAATCGCCGTGATGAGCTGCCATGCCGTCTATTACCGCCTGTGACTCCTTGTACTTCTTGAGAAGCTCCATACCGAGATCTACGTGAGTACCTTCTTTTTCGTGGTCTACGGCTTTGCCTATGTCGTGAAGAAGTCCTGCGCGTTTGGCAAGCCTTGTGTCAAGACCAAGCTCTCCTGCCATAAGTCCGGCAAGGTGCGCAACCTCGATTGAATGTTTCAGTACATTCTGTCCGTATGAAGTTCTGTATTTGAGTCTGCCCAGCATTTTTACAAGCTCAGGGTGAAGATTGTGTATACCAACCTCGAATGTAGCCTGCTCGCCGGCGTCCTTGATAATAGCGTTTACTTCTTTTTGCGCCTTTTCGACTGTTTCTTCTATTCTTGCAGGGTGAATTCTACCGTCAACAATCAGCTTGGAAAGAGTAATTCTTGCGACCTCTCTTCTGACAGGGTCAAAACCTGAAAGAATAACTGCCTCAGGTGTATCATCAATAATGAGGTCTATACCTGTCAGAGTTTCGATTGCTCTGATGTTACGTCCCTCTCTGCCTATAATTCTGCCCTTCATCTCATCGTTAGGCAGCGGCACTACCGATACCGTACTCTCTGCAACGTGGTCCGCCGCGCATCTCTGTATGGCACCTGTAATGATTTCCTTGGCTTTCTTGTCAGCCTCCTCTTTTGCTTTGGCCTCTATGTCCTTAATCATCACAGAAGCCTCGTGTCTGATTTCTTTTTCGGTATTGGCAAGAAGTATCTCCTTTGCCTCATCTACAGAGTAGCCGGAGATTTTTTCAAGCTCGGCCATTTCTCTCTCAATGACTTTATCAAGTTCCTTGCCCTTTTCGATAAGGTTGTTTTCCTTATTAGTAATGCTTTCTTCTTTTCTTTCGATGTTTTCAACCTTTTTGTCGATGTAGTCTTCCTTCTGATTTAATCTCTTTTCCTGACGCTGAAGCTCCCCTCTTCTTTCGCGAACGTCCCTTTCTGCTTCGCTACGCATTCTGTGGATTTCTTCCTTTGCCTCAAGGGTCATTTCTTTTTTAATTGTTTCTGCCTTATTCTCGGCATCTAATACTAGATTTCTGGCTTTTGTTTCAGCACTTCCTATTGTCTTTTCAGCAATGTTTTTTCTTAGTATATAACCAACTAATAAACCAATGGCAAGGGCAAGAATACCAACGATGATAGCGACAATAATCACTGTCTTCATTGAAGCCCTCCTCTTATCTTTATGTTCTAATATAATCAATTAATCTCTGTAAATCGCTATACTATTTACAGAAAAAGTCGCATTACAATAATTAAATCTTGATATATATTGACAATGTATATTATAATGGTTAAGTTAATAGTAGTCAAGCAAGAAGGGGATAAGGAATGAATTATTTTCGCACGCTTTTAAAAAATGCAGACAAAACGCTGCTTATACTGCCGGTTATATTCGCAGTAATAAGTATACTGATGATAAGCAGCACATATTATGACAACGGCTTTGTACTTTCAAAGTCGGTAATTGTACAGGCGGCGGCATATGTTCTGGGATTCATATGCATGTTTTTCCTGATGTATATAGACTATCAGTTCTTTACAACTATTGAGAAGCCTCTATATATAGGCTCCATACTGTTTCTGCTTACGGTATATATTCCGGGGCTGGGCTATGAGCAGTTCGGAGCGAGGTCATGGATTAATCTGGGGTTCACAACTTTCCAGCCGTCCGAGATAGTCAAGATTACATTTGTGCTTCTGTTTGCAATGTATCTGGCAAGAAACAGGCAGTCCATGCAGTATTTCAAGGGCTTCATCAAGGCGTTTCTGTATGCGGCGCCGTTTATTGCAATCATTGCCAAGGAGGATATGGGTTCAGGACTTGTATTCTGTTCCATATGGATACTGATGGTGTTCTTCGGAGGCATAGATTACAAAATCCTGTACAGGACAGCTCTCGCATTTATAGTTTCGCTGCCGATACTGTTCAGGTTCCTTGACGATTATCAGAAACAGAGAATTACGGCTTTCCTGCATCCTGATGATACAAGCATAGAGGCGACCTATCAGGTATTGCAGGCAAAGACGGCAATAGGCTCCGGCGGATTTTTCGGCAAGGGTCTGTTTCAGGGCGATCTCAAAACCCTCGACTTCCTGCCGGTTCAGACATCTGATTTCATATATGCTGTAATATGTGAGGAATTCGGTTTCCTCGGAGGCTTTGCAGTGATATGTCTTTATGCCGTATTTATCTACAGAACAGCTCTGACCTGTCATCTGGCGGGAGATTTGTACAGCGGACTTATCGTTGCGGGATTTCTCGGAATGTTCGTATTCCAGATATTTGAGAACATAGGTATGACAATGGGCGTAATGCCTGTAACAGGCATCACACTTCCGTTTATATCCTACGGAGGCTCGTCCATTGTGTCAAATATGATGGCTCTGGGGCTGATACTCAATGTAAATGTCAGAAGCAATTTATATAACTATTAAAAAATCGCCCTTGCGGCGATTTTACTTTGGAGGTAATTATGTACGATACAGTAATATTTGATATGGACGGCACACTTTTAGATACTCTCGACGATCTGACTTCTGCCGTAAATCATACTCTGGAGCAGTATAACTACCCGGTTCACACAAAGGAAGAAGTTCGCTCGTTTATAGGAAACGGCATCAGCAGACTTATGAAGAATGCCACACCGGACGACATAGACGATGAAACCTTTGACAGAGTGTTTCACTCATTCAAGGAATACTACACAGCCCACCCGGTTATACACACAGAGCCTTTTTCAGGTATTTTGCCTATGCTCAAAACCCTGCAGCAGAAGGGCATAAAAACAGCCATAGTATCAAACAAGAATATTGAAGCCGTAAAGGCTCTTAATAACCACTTTTTCAGTGACTATATCAGAATCGCCATAGGTGAAAAGGACGGCATAAGAAGAAAGCCTTACCCGGACACTCTGTTTGAGGCTATGAGGCTTTTAGACGCAGGTAAAACTCTCTATGTTGGGGACTCTGTTGTAGACAAGCAGACAGCAGACAATGCAGACGTTGACTGCGTACTTGTACGCTGGGGCTACGGCATTGACATCGACAGCCTGCACCCGGCCGCTATAATAGATAGACCCGATGAGCTTTTAGATATACTGTAAGAAATCAAAAACCACGGTGATGATTTTCTCTTTCACTGTGGTTTCTTTATAAGTTTCAATTTCTATTGTTTCATTAATTACAACTATAAAACATACTTAACAATTATCTTTTATTAGTCAGTCCCAAAATATAGTCTGTTGATGTGTTGTAAAATATTGCAAGTTTTATCAAAATATCAGTCGGTATATCTAAATCCCCGCGTTCATAATTGCTATATACCCGCTGCGAACATGAAAGAATTTCACCCATTTCTCGTTGAGTTAAGTCCTTATCTTCACGCAAATCTCTAATCCTAGGATACATAATCGGCACTCCTCTTATTATATATAGGTCGAGTTTATCACGAGAAAATCTTTCTTATTGACTTTTAGCGGATTTTCCGCTAAACTTTAACTGCATATATCCACTTTAAATTTAGGAGGTTTTCATAATGGATAAAACATATCAAAGCTATTTTTTTAATTTAATAGACGTGCTTATAGACTGGAAGAACAACTATAAAGGACTCGAACAATCGTCTATTTCTGTTTCCTTTATTCCACAAGAACAAATAAAAAGCATCTTAGTAATTGGCTATATTCGTGATAGTGAAAGAGAGACTAAAGAAACAATTGCACTTGCGAAACAATTCCCTGATAGTAAAGATGGAAAGTATATAAACAACCTTTTGGATTGGTTTGATTTAGGTGATCCATATAGGCCATATGATAATAGCTCAAATGCTTTTTATCAAAAATGTGGTGCTTTCGCTTCTGATAACGACCTGTTATCCGCAATGACCGAATTGGAAATGAGATGTAAAGAAAAATACCCGAATGTAAATATAGATTTTCATATGCCACAAAAAACTTCTAAAGGCTGTTATATTGCCACTGCGGTATATGGTTCATATAATTGTCCTCAATTGTGGGTTCTTAGAAGATTTAGAGATGAGAAACTATCAAAAAATTATTTAGGAAAGCTATTTATAAGATTCTATTATAAGACAAGCCCATATCTTGTCAAGCGTTTCGGAAACTGCAAAATTTTTAATACCATATTCAAAACTATTCTTGATAAATATGTGGTGTTTTTAAAGAAAAACGGAATCAACGATTCTTATTATACTGATTAGTAACTGACTATTGCTTAATAAAATTTATATCAATTTTTAATAGGAGGAGTATAAAATGTCTAGAAAATGCACCGACTGTGTTTATTGTGATAATGATTGGAAAGACGGAAAAACATACTGTAAAAAATGGAGATGCTGGGTTAAATTATCTGAAGCGGAATCATGCAAAGATTTTGAAGTTGATGAGGGCAATTCCGGTTGCTATCTTACCACTGCCTGTGTAAAATCAAAAGGATTATCTGATGATTGTATTGAATTATCAACGCTCCGTAAGTTCAGAGATGAATATATTTTAAATTTGGAAAACGGAGAAAAAGATATAAAAGAATACTATGATACGGCTCCTTATATTGTTAATGCAATAAATAGCAGCGATAACTGTAATGATGTGTACAACAAATTATATTCAGAAGTAATACTGCCTTGCGTAAACCTTATTAACAATAAAAATTATAAAGAAGCATATATAAAATATAAGAATATGGTTAGATTATTAGAAAAGAAATACTGTTAATACCATACGCCATAAAATTACTCTAAAAAACAATTAAAAAATAGAGTAGAAATTTTTTAACTGGAAGATTATTGACAACCTGCACCCGACCGCTATAATAGATACGCCCGATGAGCTTCTGGATCTGCTTTTCTCCGAGCAGAATGTCACCGGAGGTACCTATACCAAGAAACAGTTTTTGC
>OLOV01001049.1_pt1 | contig 22777 bp, 16 predicted proteins | sample 1672931 | NCBI WGS metagenome assembly OLOV01 (sample SAMEA3136738, study PRJEB25190) | human gut metagenome | biome: human gut; feature: human-associated habitat; material: faeces | place: Austria | collected 2013
ATTCTGCGGCAAGGACGCCCATACCCACGGGGAAGCCTGTCTGGATGGAAACGGGGAGCTGATCTGCGGACGGGAAGAACACACCCACAGCGAGGCTTGCACGCAGAATGAGCAGGAAGAAACGGTATTCTGCGGCAAGGACGCCCATACCCACGGGGAAGCCTGTCTGGATGGAAACGGGAAGTTGATCTGCGGACAGGAAGAACACACCCACAGTCTTGCCTGTTACGCGGACCCCGGCGCGGACGTGGAGACGGCGGAGCAATGGGAGCAGACCTTCGCGGGGCTGACGCTGACCGGGAATTGGCGGCAGGATACCCTTGCCATCGCCGAAACCCAGCTGGGCTATGCCGAGAGTACGAAAAACTACGTTGTCGCGGAGGACGGCGAAACGGTTAAGGGCTACACCCGCTATGGCGCGTGGTGCGGGGAGCCTTACGGCGACTGGAACGTCATGTTCCTGACCTTCTGCCTGCATTACGCCGGGGTGGAGGACGTCCCGCCGGACAGAGACTGCGGCGGCTGGGTCACGTCCTGGGCGGACGCCTTTGAACCGGCACAGTCCCACACCCCGGCGGCTGGAGATCTGGTGCTCTTTGACCGGGACGGGGACGGCACGGCCGACCGGGCGGGTCTGGTGGCGCAGATCACGGATTCCGGCTTCGCCGCCATGGAAGGCGACGCGGAGGACGCGGTGCGTCTGCTGACCTATGGGGCGGACGACCCCGGGATTCTGGGCTATATCAACCTGCCGGAGGGAGCGAAGGAATTCACCCTGACGGCGCAGACCGAAGCCGGCATCACCGTGACCATCACCGGCGAGAGTGCCTTCCTGCCCTATCCGGCAAGGGAAATCACGGTAACGGTGACCGAGGTGACGGACGGGGAGCGTCAGGCGATTTGCGATCAGATTTTGGGAGAAGAACAGGCCGAAGCGGAGCGGAGCCACCTGCTGGACATCACCCTGTGGCACGGAGAGGAAGAGATCGAGCCAACCGGCTCCGTGACCGTGACCTTCAGCGGCATTGACACGGAGGGGCTTTACCCCAAGGTCTACCACATTGATACGGATGCCCAGACCGCCACGGACATGGAAGCGAAAACCGGAGAGAACGGCGACGTGACGGTAGACACGAATCACTTCTCTTTGTATTTAGTACAGGGTCAACCCTTCCGGGATCTGTCCGGCTATGTCGGGGACGCGTTCATCAACGGCGGCGAATTTCGGCTGACCGGCGATGCCTATACGGAGCAAAACGGCAGTAGCCCGATTTTGAGCATTACGAAGAACACTACCATCGATTTGAACGGCCATACCCTGACCATCAGCAAGGCCAATCAGTACTTTGATGTGCACGAGGGTGCGAAGCTCACCATTATGGACTCGTCCGACAGTATTCAGGACACCGAATCTACGGTCACTGGAAACGTGTACGGCAATAAGGCGAAACTGGAAAATGATACCCTGACGTATTACATCACAGAATCCGCGGCCAGTGGTACCGGTACCACGGAAACACTGAAAAAGCATGAAGTCCCCCTCACCGGCGCAGGAAAGATTCTGTGTCAGGAGGCTTCTGCACAGGCGATTCTGGTCAAGGGTGCATTGGAACTACAGAGCGGAGTCCTCCAAAACACCGGCGGCCAACATATAGTCACCGTGGACCGCGGAACGCTGGACATAAATGGCGGCTATATTGTGGGCGGCGGCAGTAACGGCACGCCCGGCGGCGGTATTTACGTTGACAACGGAACGGTGAATATCCGGGGCGGTGTCATTGCGGCCAACCGTGGCAGTTCCGGCGGCGGTATCTTCTTTCAAAACGGAACGCTGAACATCTCCGGCGGTGCGGTGACGGGCAACGAGGTCATCAATGGACATACGGACAACGGCGGCGGTATCTACGTCAAAAGCGGAACGCTGAATCTGTCCGGCGGCTATGTGACCAACAACTATAAAGAATGCGGCTGCAACGACTGCCGGAACGATGTCAACAACACCCACGGCGGCGGCGGCATCGCTCTGGCGAACAGTTCCGTTATGAACATGACCGGCGGCTATGTCACCGGCAACTATTCCGGTCTGGCAGGCGGCGGCATTTACGCAGGCTTCTTTGGCAACAATGTCAAATTTACCATGAGCGGCGGAACCATTGCCGGCAACTGCGCCGAATTGGGCGAGGGTGGCGGCCTTCGTATCGCCGGCGGCACCAACGGCGTGATTGAGGCAACGAACAAGGTATACATTACCAATAACAGAACGAATTCCAACAATGACTGGGGCGGCGGCGGCATTTTCGTTCAGGAAAATGGCAACCTGTCGATCGTCAACTCCCTGATCACAAACAACAGTGCGGGCGGCTTTGGCGGCGGCGTGGGCGCCTGTCCTACGGGTGAAACCCTGATTGCCAATCATGACGGAGCGGCCATTTACGGGAACACGGCTTCCGGCACAAATATGTCCGGCGGCGGCAACAACAAAACTTATGATTCCACTTTGGCGCAAACGAGCGAGGTCTTTATGCGAAACGGCTACGCGGATTACTTCTGTGTCCGCGCAAAAGACGGCGCAAACGACCCGATTTCCCTTGTCACCGGTCTGATGGCGGGCGGCGGCGCGGCGAACTGGACGGGAAGCTGCGACGAGCAGCCCGTCAGTATCGGCCCGAGCGGCTACGCGGCCGCGAAATATCTGTTCGGATTGGATGCGCACCCGGATGATGCCGCCAAGAGCCAAGCAGTCGGTGCCGCAAAGGTCATAATCACCGGCAACCATTCCAACATCCACGGCGGCGGCATCATGACCAACGGCGGTCTGATCCTTGGCAGGAAAAGTGAAAGTGTGACAGCCACCCCTGCGCTGGACATTACCGGCACCAAAGCCCTGCTCAAGGACGGCGTAGCGCAGGAGAGCGGACGGAACTTCCAGTTCCAGCTGACGGACAATACTGGAAAGGTTCTCGGAACGGCAACATCCGATGCTGCTACCGGACAATTTACGATTTCGCCCGACGTTCAGTATTCCCAGACCGGAACCTATACCTACACGCTCAGCGAGGTCAACGACGGCCAATCCGGCATCACCTATGATACGAAAGAATATACAATCCAGGTGACAATTGAGGAGAAAACCGTTTCCCTTTTGGGCGTGACGTTCAAAAGCTACAATGTGGCCTCCGTTACCGTAGATGGCAGCGAAAGCGGCGGTTCCGGCTCTGGCTCCGGGGGAGGTCCCCAGACGGGGACGTTCAGGGTTCACTTTAAGGACACGCAAGGCTGGGAGAACGTGTACATGCACGTATGGGCCGATTCGAGTAATCCGCTTACAAGTTGGCCGGGAATGCAGATGACACAGGGTTCGGACGGTTATTATGTTGCAGAGCTAAGTGTTTCCGGAACGGGTACCTACAATTATGTTTTCAACAATGGTTCTGGTAAGCAAACAAAGGACATTACAAATATCCCCTATGCACCGGGCAAAGAGGTGTGGTTCGACTATGAAACCGTAAAAGAAAACACCGCTGCCGGCGGCTCTTCGGGGTCGGGCGACGCGGTTGGGCAGGGAACCAATTCGGACGGGACTTACACCCTGACCATCGAGGGAAACGCCTTTACCAACACCATGACGACCCAGCTGAATCTGGAAATCACGAAGACGGACAGCGCGGACGCTTCGAAGCTGCTGGAAGGCGCAACCTTCACCCTGAAAGAACCGGGGACAGAGAACTCTATGGAGGTCACCACCGGTAATGACGGCATTGCGACCTTTACCGGCATCCGGCGCGATACCACCTACGATCTGTATGAGACAAAGGCGCCGTCAGGTTACATGACGGCAGGACCCTGGATTCTGGAGGTCGGGAGCGAAGACGCGACGCTTTACCCGGCCACGGAGAACCCGGACGGAACGCTGGTAAAATCCGGGGAAACCGGAACAACCCTGACCGTCACCGGCACCGACACAAAGGTGCTGTCGATGACCGTCCGCGACATTTCCTGGGGCTACGAGCTTCCCGACACCGGCGGAGCCGGAACAACCTCTTATACCGCAGTCGGCCTGGCGCTGATCTTCGGCGCGGCGACCCTGTTGTATAGCCATTGCAGGCGTCGAAAGGGGGATGAGGCATCTTCCTGACACGCGGAAAGCCACCATTCCAATTCAAAATTACGATGAAAGAAGGAGCACAAAAAATGAAACGCACAAGAAAACTCGCCAGCCTCCTGCTGGCCCTGGTCATGGTCTTCGCCCTGGCCACCACAGCCTTTGCCACTGGAACAGGAACAACCGGCAGCATTACCGTCGATAATCCCGTTGCAGGCAGAACCTATACCGCCTACAAGATTTTTGATGTGGTCTATGATGCGGCTAAGGAACACTATTCTTACACCATTGACAGCAGAAGCGCATGGTTCAGCACTGTACAAAACTATACCAATGGCCTGACCCTGACCCAGGTTGGCGACACGACTGCTTATGTTGTTACCACCACCGATGCTTTCAGCGCCCCCGCCTTTGCCGCGGCTTTGAAAGCGGCTTTGGATGCTGGTACAACCACTTTCACTGGAACAGAACTGACTAAGAGTGGAACTCCTGAAAAAGCCTCTGCCACCGTTGACGAGTTGGGCTACTACTTCGTCTCCAGCAACACCGGCGCACTGTGCAACCTGACCACCACCAACTCTGATGTCACCATCCACGATAAGAACGACATGCCCTTTGAGAAGACCGATAATAAGGTTAGCGCCGATGTGGGCGAGACGGTCAACTACACCATCACCGGCAAGGTACCCGATACCACGGGATTTGAAACCTATACTTACGAAATCGCCGATACCATGAGCGATGGGCTGACCTTTAAGAAGGACGTCAAGGTAACGGTTGGTAGTGCAGATGTGACTGCTGATTGCAACGTTGCCTATAATGCCAATGGGAATGCGAATAGCTTTACGGTGACCATCCCGGTCATGAGTTACCAGATCGGCGCGGCGATCGAGGTTACCTATACGGCTACCGTCAATGAAAAGGCAATTGCGGTGGTCTCGAACAACGAGGCAAAATTGACCTACAGCAACAATCCTACCGATTCGGAGAGTAAGACCACCACGCCCGCGCAGAAGCAAGAGGTCTACAGCTCCAAGATCGTTATCGACAAGTATGAGACCGGCAAGAAAACCACCAAGCTGCCTAACGCGAAGTTTGTTCTGTACAAGGAAGAAACCCCTGGAACGCCAGCTTCCGCCGTGTACTACAAGTGGAATGATACCGATAAGAAGGTCGAATGGGTTACGGAGATGACTGCTGCCACTGTCATGACAACCAACGATCAGGGCGAAGCCACCTTCGGCGGCCTTGCCGACGGCTCCTACCACCTGGTAGAAACAGAGGCTCCTGTCGGCTACAATCCGCTGACTGCGCCTGTTCCAGTTACGGTAGCGGGCAGCAGCACGGATACCACGAAGCTTTCTGTTACCGCTGAGGTCGAAAACAAAACCGGCACGACCCTGCCCACCACCGGCGGCATGGGCACCACCATCTTCTATGTACTGGGCGCTGTCCTGGTCGTGGGGGCCGGGGTGCTGCTGGTCACCAAGAAGCGCATGAGCGATGCCAATCGCTGATTCCTGAGAGTACACACCCTGTAATTCCGCTTTCTATACCTAAGTTCTGTGCCGGGGAGCGCCCCTCCCCGGCACACAGCCACAAGGAGAACCCTGTATGCGAAAACATCTGTCCACCATTGTTCTGGTGATTCTATTGCTCATAGGGCTGTCCCTGTTGCTGTACCCCACCGTCAGTGACTACTGGAACTCCTTCCACCAGACCCGCGCCATCGCCACCTACGCCGAAAACGTGGCCGCTCTCGACAACGCCAGCTATGACGCCATCTGGGACGCCGCCCGGCAGTATAACCGGAACCTGTGTAGTCGCGGCAACAGCTTCCTCCTCACCCAGGAGCAGAAGGCCGAATACGAAAGCCTGCTGGACATATCCGGTCAGGGGGTCATGGGCTATATCGAGATTCCCGAAATTGACGTGAGCCTGCCCATCTACCACGGCACGGAGGATCCCGTCCTACAGGTGGCCATCGGCCATCTGGAATGGTCCAGCCTGCCGGTAGGCGGGGAGAGCACCCACTGCGTCCTCTCCGGTCACCGGGGTCTGCCCAGCGCCAAGCTGTTCACCGACCTGGACAAGCTCCGGGAGGGGGATACCTTCCTCCTGCGGGTGCTGGATGAGATTCTGACCTATGAGGTGGATCAAATCCTCATCGTGGAGCCGCAGGATATCGCCGCACTGGAAATTGTAGAAGGCCAGGACTACTGCACCCTGGTGACCTGCACCCCCTACGGCATCAATACCCACCGGCTGCTGGTTCGCGGACACCGCATCGACAATATCGAGGAAGTCAAAACCGTGCGGGTCACCGCCGACGCCGTCCAGTTAGAGCCCATGCTGGTGGCGCCCGTCGTGGCGATCCCCATGCTGCTGATTCTGTTGATCCTTCTGCTGCTGCCCAGGCGCAGAAAGAAATAGGAGGTTTTTTCATGAGAAAGCATGTTATTTCCGGCCTGCTGGCGCTGCTTTTCCTGCTTGCTCTGCCCCTGTCCGCCGCCGCCCACGCGGTTCCGGATGAGAGCCGGAACGGCCATTGCAGTATCACCGTCTCCATGACCTACAAGGGAAAAGCCGTCGGCGGCGGCACGCTTGCCCTGTACAAGGTGGGCGACGTGGCGGAGGACGACGGCAACTACAGCTTCGTCCCCGTGGAAGCAATTCAGGCGTACATTCCCGAATTCGGCGACATCGAGTCCCCGGATCTGGCGGGGCGGCTGGCGGCGCTGGAAGGGAAGCTGACTCCCGTCACCTCCAAGCCCGTGACCGTCGATAGAGACGGCAGCGCGACCTTTTCCGACCTGACCTTCGGCCTGTATCTGGTGGTGCAGAAAACCGCCGCTTCCGGCTACGGGAAAACCGCTCCCTTCCTGGTGAGCGTGCCTTACCTCTATGCTGATGAATACCAATACCACGTGACCAGCCAGCCCAAGACCGATCTGGAACGGGAGGTCAAGCCCACCGCGCCTCCCCCCACCGGCGGCTGGAATCAGCTTCCCCAGACCGGGCAGCTGTGGTGGCCGGTGCCGGTGCTGGCGTGTGCGGGGCTTGGCTGCATCGCTGTGGGTCTGTTCCGCCGCCGGGAGGCCAGGGATGAAGGCTAACCGGGGAACCGTCTGGATCAATGCGGGGCTGCTGCTGATTGCGGCGGCCCTGTTCCTTTCGGCTTACAATGAACGGGAGTCCCACGAAGCCCGGGAGTCCGCCCGGCAGGTCATTGCCCAGCTGTGCGACGCGCTCCCCACGGAAGCGGGCGATGACGAAGCCGAACCCACGACCCTTCCGGAATCCCTGCCGGATGTCCAGCGGGAGATGCCGGTGAAGACCATCAACGGCCGGGACTACATCGGCGTGCTGAGCATTCCGTCGCTGGAGCTGGAGCTGCCGGTGATCAGCCAGTGGGACTATCCCGCATTGAAGATTGCCCCCTGCCGGTATTCAGGCTCCTTGTATCAGGACAACCTGATCATCTGCGCCCACAACTATGCGTCCCATTTCGGAAAGCTGAAGGAGCTCCAACCCGGGGACATCGTCCTGTTTACAGATATGGATGAGCATGTGGTGACCTTCCAGATGGTGGAGCGGGAGACGCTGAACCCCATGGACGCGGAGGGGATGGAAGCAGGGGACTGGGATCTGACGCTGTTTACCTGCACCATCGGCGGACAGACCCGTGTGACGATCCGGCTTGAACGGGTGGAAGTATTCCGAAATCCCGAAACGGAAGAACCCGCCAAATCCGAAAAATAAACGCACAATCCGGCAAAGGCTTTCGACGAGAAATGCAAGGGAGGTAGGAACTATGAAAAGGGTGTTTACATGGCTGACCGTCTGCCTGCTGGCCTTGGTGCTGGCAGGGTGCGGCACGGCCTCTCCGGCGGGGACCGTGCCCACGGAGGCCGACAAAACGGACGACAACTACCGGGTGTTCTATGAGATTTTTGTCGGCTCCTTTGCCGACTCCGACGGGGATGGAACGGGAGACCTGAACGGGATTCTCCGGCACCTGGACTATCTGAACGACGGGAATCTCCTGTCGGATACCAGTCTCGGGGTACAGGGGCTGTGGCTGACGCCGATTTTCGCCAGCCCCTCTTATCACAAATACGACGCAACGGATTACTACCGGATCGACTCGGACTTCGGCACCGAGGACGATCTCCGGGCGCTTCTCGACGCCTGCCATGCCCGGAACGTGAAGGTGATTCTCGATCTTGTCATCAACCACACTGCCCGGAACCACGAATGGTTTCAGTCCTTTTGCCAGTCCCACGCCGACGCCAATCCCGACGATCCCTACTACGATTACTACAGCTGGTACACCGGCGAGACGCTTCCGGCCGGGGTCACCTGCGAAAAGATTCCCGGAACGGCGGACGAATATTACGAGTGCAACTTCTCCCCGGACATGCCGGAGCTGAACTATGACAATCCCGCCGTCCGGGAGGAAATGCTGAACGTGGCAAAGTACTATCTGGAGCTGGGCGTGGACGGATTCCGCTTTGACGCCGTCAAGTATCTTTACTATGGAGAAACCGGCCGAAACGCGGCGTTCTGGAAGTGGTACACCGACCAGCTCCGAGCCGTGAAGCCGGAGGTCTATCTTGTGGGCGAGTGCTGGTCCGGCGAGTCGGAGATCCTTGCCTACTATCCGGCCATGAACTGCTTCAATTTCTCCGCCGCCCAGGCCGAGGGCGTCATTGCCTCCGCTGCCAAGGATCAGGACATCAACCGGTTCACGGGCTACATGTGCGCTTTTCAGGACAAGATTTCTCAGGCGAACCCCGGCGGCATGATGGTCAGCTTCCTTTCCAACCACGACATGGATCGCTCTGCCGGGTATCTGATGCTGGCGAACCACTTTCCTCAGATGGCCGCCAATCTCTATCTGCTGTGCAGCGGCTCGCCGTTCCTGTACTACGGGGAAGAGATCGGCATGAAGGGCGTTCGAGGTTCCGCCAATACCGATGCCAACCGGCGGCTTGCCATGCTCTGGGGAGACGACAGCAGTCCCCGGGATCCGGAGGGCAGCACCTATCCATCTTCCAAGCAGACCAACGGAACCGTAGAGTCTCAGCTGGCACAGGAGGGGAGCCTGCTGCGCTACTACTGCCGCCTGATCTCTCTGAGAAACCGCTACCCGGCAATTCCCCGGGGCACCTATACACAGGTGAATCTTGGCAGCGCCAAGTGCGGCGGCTTTCTCGTGGAATACGAGGGAAGCACCCTGTGTATTCTTCACAACATCAGCACGGACATTCCCTTTACGGTAGATCTTGCCGATACGGACATTCCCTGCCGCTCCATTCTGGAGGTCATCGGCATGGGCGAAGCGTCTCTGGAAGGCACCGTCCTGAGCCTTGCCCCCCAGACCTCCCTGATCCTCGGCTCCGCCGCCCCCTGACCGCCATCCAAAACCGCTCCGGATACCATCGTCACCGCAAATCTCCCCCGGCTGTGCCGATTTTTTCGGTACAGCCGGGGGAGATTAAACATGTATTCTTTTCCCGCGCTCGCGGGGCTTCTTGGTATGCAAACGCATAGCAAAATGGATAATGTGCCATTTTCCAGCCCCTGCGGGGGCAACCGTAAAGGATGCACAAAACCTTCATGCACCGACTTTTGCGCAGTTTTGGGGTGCGGTGCTTACCCGTGAGGCCTTATCCGTAGATTAGATTCCGCTGGGTTTCGGGATCGAACAGGTGCATGACTTCGCCGGGGAAGCTCACATGGATCTTTGCACCATTGACCAGCTCCGCCCGCTCCTGCCTGCGCAGGCCGAGGGTGGGTACCCGAACCACCAGCTGGGCGCCGTCCTCCGTCTCCGCGTGAATGTGCAGCTCGCTGCCCATCATTTCATTTACGATAATGGTACAGGGAATCGCATGGGGGCCCGGCTGGGACAGGGTGATGTGCTCCGGACGGACGCCCAGAACCACACTGCGGCCATCCACCGCCTTTGCCGCCAGATTTTCACCGGTCTCACCGTCCACCTCAATCCGGCTTCCGAGAGGCGTCACATAGTACTTGCCGTTCTCCCGCACCAGCTCCGTGCGGAAGGTGTTCATCTGGGGCGCGCCGATGAAGCCCGCCACGAACAGATTCACGGGATGCTCAAATACCTCCGTGGGGGTGCCGACCTGCTGGATGAAGCCGTCCTTCATGATGACGATCCGGTCGCCGAGCGTCATGGCCTCGGTCTGGTCATGGGTCACATAGATAAAGGTCGTGTTGATCTTTTCCCGCAGGAGAATGATTTCGGCACGCATCTGATTGCGGAGCTTGGCGTCCAGGTTGGACAGCGGCTCATCCATCAGAAACACCTTGGAATCCCGAACCATGGCACGACCGATGGCCACACGCTGCCGCTGGCCGCCGGACAGCGCCCGGGGCTTCCGTGTCAGATATTCGGTAATGCCCAGCACCTTCGCCGCTTCCGTGACGCGTCTGTACACCTCATCGTTGGGAACCTTCTTCAAACGAAGGCTGAAAGCCATGTTCTCAAACACCGTCAGGTGAGGGTACAGGGCGTAGTTCTGGAACACCATGGCGATGTCCCGATCCTTGGGCTGGAGGTCGTTGACCACCACACCGTCGATCTCCACGGTACCCCCGGAGATTTCCTCCAGACCCGCGATCATCCGCAGGGTCGTGGATTTGCCGCAGCCAGAGGGGCCGACGAGGACCACAAATTCTTTATCCTTGATGTCCAGGTTGAAATCGTGAACGGCCACGACCTTCTTGTCGTAGACCTTCTTGACGTTGGTTAATTTTACAGATGCCATAGCTTTCTCTCTCCTTATCCTTTCACGGCGCCGCCGGTGACGCCTTCCACATAGTACCTCTGCAGGAGCATGAACAGGATGGTGACGGGAAGTGCCACCACCACGCCGCCCGCGCAGAACATGGTATAGTTGGTGGTAATCAGGGTCTTCGAGGAGATCCAGTATTGCAGACCCACCGCCACATTCATGCCCATCTCCGTATTGTGGGAGATATACTTGGCAAACATGAAGTCGCCCCACGGAGCCATGAACGCAGTGAGAACGGTATAAATGACAATGGGCTTGGACAGAGGCATGATCACCTTGTAGAACACCTGAAAGCGGGAAGCGCCGTCCACCCGAGCCGCTTCGTCCAAGCTCTTGGGGATGGTGTCGAAGAAGCCCTTGGACACATAGTATCCCATGCCGGAGCTGGCGCAGTAGACGAGGATCAGTCCCGGCACGGAGTTGGCTCCCGTCAGCCCCATGCCGCTGAGAACCTTATACAGCACGATCATAGTGACAAAGCCCGGGAACATGCCCAGAACCAGGCAGGTGTTCATCAGCAGCTTTCTGCCCTTGAAGCGAAGCCGGGAGAGAACATAGCTGACGCTCAGCACCATAAGGGTTTGCAGCACCGCCGTAGCCAGGGCGGTGATCAGCGTATTGCGGAACCAAATGGGGAAGCTCGTTTTGGTCCACAGATTGATGTAGTTGTCAAAGCCCCACTGCTTGGGGATGATGTAGCCCACACGTCCGGTGGATTCAGTCCGGAAGGACTCCAGCAAGATGCACACAAAGGGCGTTAGCCAGATAATGGACATGAGGACAAGGATCACATAGAGCACAGTATTGGAAACGGTACTTTTCGCCCGGATCCCCATGTGAGATCGATTCCTGCTCATTACGAATAATCCTCCTCATTTCTGGTAGACGGGATCACGTTGTAGACGATCAGGGAAAGAACCGCGACAACAACGAAAATCATGATGGCAATCACGGCGGCCAGCTTATAGTTGCTGGTGGCGCCGGTGGTAATGTTGAACAGCCAGGTGATCAGAAGATCCGTAGTTGTGGCACTGCCGCCGCTGGTTACAAGATCCGGACTTGCCGGGCGGCCGCTGGTCAGCAGATAGATTACGTTGAAGTTGTTGATATTGCCGATGAACTGGGTCAGCAGATAGGGACCCGTGACGAAGAGCATGTACGGAAGCGTGATCTTCATATACTGCTGCCAGACACTGGCACCGTCAATTTTGGACGACTCGTACAGATCCTGCGGAATATTCATCAGAATGCCGGTGCTCACCAGCATCAGATAGGGGATACCGACCCAGATGTTGATTACGATGACGAGGATTCGGGCGGAGGTGGTATTCTCCCAGAAGCGGATGGCCTGATCGATAAAGCCCAGCTTCAGGAGCATGGCATTCACGACGCCGTTGGTATCGAAGAGCTTGGAGACATACAGCAGGGAAATGAACTGAGGCACCGCGATGGTCAGAACCAGAATGCCGCGCCAGAGCTTTTTGAAATGGATTCCCTTTTTGTTGATGAGGATCGCCACCAGCATTCCCAGAAAATAATTGGTGAATGTGGCAAAGAACGCCCACATCAGCGTCCACGAAAGGATTTCGCCGAAGGTGTAGCTGAGGTTCGCGTCCGCGCTGCTGGAGCTGATCAGCTCGTTGAAATTGCTCAGCCCCACCCATGTAAAGAGGTTGCTGTAGCCGTCGTGAGCGCCGTCATAGTTGGTGAAGGCAACGAGGATCATGAACAGAATCGGGATTACCGTGAAGACAAGGATGCCCGTGATGGGCAGTGCCAGCATCGTCTTGTGGAACTGATCGTCCAGCACGGAACGAAGGTCGTCTTTTCCGCTTTTGAGCTTCTTGCCCGTGGCAAGGATCTCCTCCGAGATCCGGTTCTGCTTCACGTTCAGCCGCCATGTGTAGACAAAAGCAATGATGAAGAGAATGGTCAGGAGGCCGTACAGCAGAATTTTAAAAGAGTCGTCGCCGTTGACCCGGACGTAGGTGTCCAGCACCTCGTTGTATACCTCTCCGGGGGGCACATCGCCCAGCGTGCGGAGCTTGCCCAGCCAGTAGCTGCCGGTTGTGACCATATAAACGATGAACACAGATTCAAAGACAAGGAACAGCAGTCCCCGCAGCACCTGACCCCGGGCAATATTGCCGAAGCCCATCACAAGGTAGGATACCTTTGTTTTCCAGCTGCCCCTTGTAAAGGTGGTGGCGCAATCCGTCAGCTCGTTTCGGATGCCCCTGAAAGCGCCTGCGATCCCGTTCCCGACGGCTTTGACCAAGGAGGCCAGCCAGCCGGGGATGCCGAGAACGAACAGGACAATGTTGTACCACAGACGCTGAAGCGTGTTCAGCCTGAGGTATTCCAGATCCGTCAGTTTCTTCATGATCAATCGGGATAAACCTGCGTTTATCCGCCTACCTCCATTCTTTTTGGATTTGGCTGCCTCCGGGAACCGTTTTTCGCTTTGGCGGGAAATGCTGCCCGCCCAAAAGCCGGTTGCGGAGGCGACCATTTGTTTCCGGTGTTCCGCCCAGAAAGGAAGCCGGCAGTGCCGGGGATCCTCCTTGTTCGGCGGGACACCGGGCCGGAACAGGGAACGCGCTCCGAATCCCGTCGGGGCTCGGAAGGCAGCGGCAGAGGAACCTCAAAAGAGCCGCTCGGGCAAACCCGAGCGGCTCCCCCTCTCAGAACTCTATGTCACTGCGTTTGTGGATGGAAGCCTGCCTTATTCGGCGGGAACCAGCTCCACGGTGCCTTCTTCGCCGTTGAGGGTCAAACGGACTTTGTAGGTACCGGCGGTCTCGACCACAAAGTTATTGCCGTCGGTGCCGTAGGCAACGTCCCAGGCCTTGCCTTGACGAACCTTGAACTCAACGCCGGCATCCATCTGGTAGGCCTCATCGGTCAGCCAGCTGCCGTCGTCCTGCTTGGTCATGGGAAGATCCACGGACCAGCCGTCGCCGTTGATGGAGCCGATGACCGTAAAGGCCTCCCGCTCCTCGGCGGACATGGAGAACAGACCCTTAATGGAGGTCTCATAGCTCTCCAGCGCGGCCTTCAGCTCTTCGTCGGTGGTAGCCTCCTTGGCAGCGGTGGCATAAACCTTGGCGATATCCCACCAGGAGCCGTCAATCTGTCCCTGCGGCGTAGCGTAGGCACTCTGAGCAGCCAGAGCGGCCAGAGCAGGATCACCGGCAACCTTTTCGGACTGCTGGGCAGCCTTGTTGGAGGGACCCCAGCCCACGGCGTCGAACCGGGCAAGCTGGCACTTCTCGTTGGTCAGGTACAGGGCAAGCTTCTGCAGAACGGCGGTCTTCACGGGATCGGTCTGGGGCTTGACACCCACCAGCTTGTTGCCGGAGAAGGAGCCAAGGTGGTAAGAGTTGCCGTCCACGGTGAAGCTGGGCAGATCGGTGCAGGCGTAGTTGTCGCCCAGAGCGGCCTTGGCGGAGCTGGTGCCCCAGGTGCCGACGATGACGACGGCGGCGGGGATGGCAGCGGAGAAGTCATCGGCAGAGCTGGAGCACTTGTAAGCGGTGGAGTTCAGCAGCTTCTTCATACCCTTCAGGGCGATAACGCCGTTGTCGGAATTGAAGTCGTCGTCAACGCTCTCGAAGCTCTTGCCGTCGGCGGACATGGTCCAGTTGGAGTGGCAGCCGGTAGCGAAGAAGAAGGCGACATTGTACCACGCGGAGGTCTCAAGCTCCATGGAGAAGCCGCGGCCGGCGGCCTCGCAGTCGGCAATGATGTCTTCCAGGCTGTCCAGGTGCTCAGCGGGAATCACGCTGCTGTCGTAAATCATGAAGTAGCCGTTATCGGAGGTCATGGGATAGCACCACATATCGGAGCCAACGGTGGCGGCCGCAACGGCACCGCTGTCGTTCAGCTCGGTGACTTCCGCGGCAGCCTTGGTGCCAAGCTTGGTCAGGGCGCCGGCCTGCACCAGACGAGCCAGCTGATCCTGCGCGAAGCAGAACAGGTCGGCACCGTCCTCGACGGAGGTGATCATCTGGGTGGCGGAGTCGAGCTCGGTGACGCCCTCAATGGTGGCGTTGATGACGATGCCGGGGTTCTCTTCCATAAAGTCCTTGATCTGCTGCTCGGTCAGCTCCTTTACACCGGCCATCTCGGAGACCCAGACGGTGATGTCATAGGTGCCGTCCAGAGAATCGGCCGCGGCAGCGGCGGTGGGGTTGGCAGGGGCGGTGTCGGCGGGGGTTGTGTTGCTGTTACCGCAGCCGGCAAACAGGCCAAGAACCATGCCGACAGTCAGAAGCAGCGCGAGAATCTTCTTCATTTTACATTTCCTCCTTGATATTATTAATTCGATGGCTGATCCCGCAGACCGGAAAGCGCTTTCCATAGGGACGGACGGAACGGGAGAATATCCGGGTATGTTCCCGTGTCCTCCAATTGGAATCGTTTCCAGAAAGCCGGAAAAAAACGGGGGGAGTGCTTAAAGGGTTATTCCTTTACACTATCCCTTTAAAAAAATACTCGATTTTTCGTAACAAGTCAACTGCGCAGTATGTATAAAAAGTTGCATCAGAAATTGTTGAAACTGCCAATGTCCTGGGGAAATGCCGCCGGCAACGCCCTCCCATGCGCTTCCCGGCTTGATTTCTTTCCGATTAGCTCTTGATTTCTCTGCCGTTATTTTCTATAATGCATTTGTCGCTTCCTGATTCTCCCCGTATCGGAAGCGAAAAGACTACCCGTGGCGGAAGTCCGCGGCATTTCCACAGGAAACCATCCGAAGTCTTCCCGTACCCCGCCATCCGCCCCTGTCTCGGCAGTTTCCGGTATTGGTCGGATGATCCATACAAAAACAAAAAACGGAGGAATTGTTATGTCTGCATCCTGGCTTCGTGACGCCGTATTTTATGAAATATATCCGCAGAGCTTCCGGGACTCCAATGGAGACGGCATCGGCGACCTTCCCGGCATCACCGAAAAGCTGCCCTACGTGAAGAGCCTCGGCTGCAACGCCCTGTGGATCAATCCCTGCTTTGACTCTCCCTTCAAGGACGCGGGCTACGACGTCCGGGACTATAAGAAGATTGCGCCCCGCTACGGCACCAACGAGGATATGGCTCAGCTGTGCCGCCGCGCCCACGCGCTGGGGATCCGGGTTCTGCTGGATCTGGTTCCCGGCCACACCAGTGAAGAACACGAATGGTTCCGCAAGAGCGGCGAGGCCGAGCCAAACGAATATTCCGGCCGGTACATCTGGACGGATCATGCCTTTGCCGGGGGCGACGGTATGCCCTTCATCGGCGGCGAATACCCTCGCAGCGCCACCTATATCATCAACTTCTTCAAATGTCAGCCCGCCCTGAACTACGGCTACCGGGAACGCCGGGAACGCTGGCAGCAGAGCATCACCAGTCCTGACGCCCTTGCGACCCGGGAGGCCATGAAGGATGTGATCCGGTTCTGGCTGGATCTGGGCTGCGACGGCTTCCGGATGGATATGGCGGAGTCTCTCGTGAAGAATGACGGCACGGAAAAGCTTGCCACCATGGAGGTCTGGCGGGACATTCTGGGCGCCATTCACAAGGAATATCCGGATGCTGCCTTCGTTTCCGAGTGGAATCATCCGGACAAGGCTCTGCGCTGCGGCTTTGACATGGACTTTTATCTCAACTGGGACGGCAACGGCTACAGCACCATGATGCGGGACTACACCCTTCGGGACGGCTGCGGCAGCTACATCGGCAATACCGGCTTCTTCTCCCGGGATTCCGGCACCGACGTGAGCCGGTTCCTTGCGGACTACCTACCCCAATATCACGACAGCCGCGACCACGGCCTCTGGTGCTTCATTACCTGCAATCACGATACCCCCCGTCCCGCCGCGGGGCTGACAGACGCGGAACGGCGGCTGGCCTTTGCGTGGATCTTCACGATGCCCGGCGCTCCCTTCCTGTACTACGGCGATGAGCTGGGCATGGACTATCGGGTCATCCCCACCAAGGAGGGCGGCTACCACCGCACCGGTTCCCGGACGCCCATGCAGTGGGATGCAGGCCCCAACCTCGGATTCTCCGAGGGTGCGGCAGAGGATTTGTACCTGCCCGTGGAAGCCGACGCGCGGCACACCGTGCAGGCGCAGGAGCTTGACGAGAATTCCATGCTCTCCCATGTCAAGCGGCTGATTGCCCTGCGTCACGCCGAGCCGGAGCTTCAGAACTACAGCCCGTTTGCCGTCTATGCTGCCCGCGGCCGCCTGTTTGCCTACAAGCGAGGGAGTCTGCTGGTCGCCATGAACCCCGGCAGCGGTGAGGAGACCTGTCAGCTGGACGGAGCCTATATCCCCCTCTTCACCGTCGGAACCCCCGCCATGGAGGGAGATACGCTGCATTTGCCTGCCCAGAGCTTTATCGTGCTGAAGCCCAAGGAGAAAGCCGCCCCTGCTCACGCTTAGGAAGCCCCTGATACCAGAGAAGTTCTGAATAAATCGGCTGCTGCCGGAGCGCGGGCAGGGCCTGGCTGAAAACCGTCATCATGCCAAAACAGCGAGGAATTTCCGCCTGCTGTGCACCATTTTTCCTTGCAATACACAAAGTATTCCCGCGAAAAAATGGCTTCATCAGACGGAAAATCCCTCGCTGTTGGTCATATTCCCGGTTTTTGGCTAGACCCTAGCCGGTTCGCTCGACAACTGCGTTATTTCGGCGTCCCTTGGGACGCTTACATTGCTGCGCTTTTTCTGCCTCAGGGCTGCCTCCGGACCCATAATGATGTTTTACGGTACCCCCCTTTACCCCGCCGCGTCCAGCATATTCTCGATAAAAATCCCGTACCCCGTAGTCGGATCGTTCACCAGCACATGGGTAACGGCTCCAATGGTTCTCCTGCCAGGAGAACCGGCGCAGACATCACCGGATTCAGCTGCCGAAGGAACTTATTCTATGCCAAAGATATTGTAAATGTAATTTTTTCGTGCATCTGTGATATGGTGACGGAAGAAAATCGCCTCAAAATAAGAAAATGCACCCAGCAGTTCGTCACGGAACTGCTGGGTGTAAAACATAGGATGCACTCAACTTGCAGGCATCCCATACCCCAGAATCACACCACTCCCCAGCGCATACTGCTTCTGCCTACACATATCCCTGGAATTGCCCTCTACGGTATGTAGCTGGCGTAGTCCTTGAGGTACAGTACCCTGGCGTACCGTTCCCCGATCTGGAGATAGTCGCTGTGCCGTTCCATGGAATCCGGGCAGATGTAGTCCCGGAAGCTGTGACCCTTCCGGGCAGAATCCCGGAGAGAGGAGCGGAACTCATTTTCTTCTCCCCTGCGGTAGAAGCGGTGGAGAATTTGCAGCCGCTCCATGGCGTTCATGGGGCCGCAGGTGGAGCCAAGGGCGGCAAAGTGGGCAGAAAGGTCCGCTTCCACACGGGCAAAGAAGCTCCGGGCGGCATCCACATCCTCAGACCGGAACCAGGCCCAGGCAAATTGCTCGGCGGTCATGCCGTGGTAGTTCATGAATCCCATAGCCGCAAAGGGTGCGGCTCCCAGAATACACATCCAGCTGACGGTTTCCGTACCCACATAGGGCTTCAGCAGAAAGTACAGCCCCACGGCAACCAGCATTGCCGCCAGCGAGAAACCGCACTGCCGCATGGAGAGGCCAAAGAACATGGATTCACTGTAGGACTGGATCTCTTTGTTGATTTTTACTTCCAATGGTTTCCTCCTTGTTGTGTAAAAGAAAAACGCCTCCCAGTGTGGAAGGCGTTGGGTATTGGGGGTACATATCACTTTCATATAGCATTAAAGCTTATTTCCATTTTACAACGAGCAACGTTTTTACCGTTTGCCATTTCTTCCATAAATGTTTCGGTAACTTCAAATCCGCATTTGCTATAGCAGGCTTTTGCTTTAAAGTTCTCTTCGTCAGTATAAAGAGCCATTTTTAAATAATTTCTTTGCCTCAACATTTCAACGACTTGCCTAATGGCATAATATCCAATCTCTTTGTTTTGGTAGTTGGGCAATATGGCCACTAGCTTTAGATAGGCAACCTTATCAGCAGATTCCAGACCATTTATGCCAATCCACCCTATAGGAGTTTCGCCATCACTAATTATGTAGTCTTCTTCATCGCTATCTTTGCTCCACTCTTTAATGGCGTCCACCCAATCTCCCAATTTTGTTGGCTGCTCGTTCAGCGCATTGAGAATAGAATCGATATTCATAATGAAAGTCAGGAACTGTGCATCCACATCAGAAACGGCGCGAAGATTTATGTCGTTCATTCACTTACCCCTTTCAAAGATTCTGATTTATCGTTCTAATTATAGTGCATTGTACCACAACTTTATGCCTTTTTCAACTTGCAAATTCCAGATTTCCGAATCATAAATCCGCAACAACACATTCATCATTCTTACATTCTTCCTTTATGTCCTTGTCCAATATAGTCATCTAATAACTGTGTCCCATTCGCAAACTCGTCCATGACAAAGTGGACATGGACCGGCAACCGCCCGCCATGCTCAAAGTCCGCCACAGTATCCGTGATTGAAAATAACCGTATTCTATCGCACTGCAAAATGAAATTATAGGTAGTATTTCCCTCACCTATATCGCATTTTACAAATTATATGAAAAAATCGGTTGCTTGATATTTCAGAAAAACGTAATTTACTGAAATATCTATACTTTCCAGGCACAGAAAAAAGCATCTGCCGGTGAAAGACAGATGCTAATTCCTGGACTTTATTATTGAAGTGCACTCAGATCGATTTCGTATTTCATTGTTTTGGGCGGTTGGTGGACTTTCATAAACATGACCATATACCAAGGATAATACCATACCCCATCAACGAATTCGATATTTCCTTTGCAGAGTACGGTTGTTTTTTCAAATTTCCAGCCCTCTGTTCTGCGGATTCTGTCCATGGCGGAATGTACCTTGAAATCGTTTCCGGATTTGGCCTCAATCAGTTCGACACGCATTCCATTTTGAATGACGAAGTCGATTTCACCGGTTTTCTTTCCGTCATAATAATTCAGCTGGAATCCATTGCATTTTAGCTGCTGCGCGATCATATTTTCCAGAATGCTGCCCATATTGATCTGCAGTGCCCCGTTTAGAATTTCAAACTGCACATTTTCCATACAGGCAGCACACAGCAGGCCCGTATCTGCCATAAACAATTTGAAAAGATTCCGTTTTTCATTGAGCATGAGCGGTGGCTGCGGCTCCTCCACATTGTAGCAGGGAAGGGCGACGCCCGCATCGGCCAACCAGTTGAAGCTGTCTGCATAGCGGAGCTGACGACCGTTGGAGTCCAATGCAGCCAATACAAATCTTCGCTTTTTATCATTCAACTGGCTGGGAATGCTGTCAAAAATAGCGCGGACCTTGACCTTTTCGCTGCCCTGTGTATACTGCGCAATATCCAATCGGTACAGCTCTAATATTTCCGTTTGACGGGCAATCACCTGGGCAATGTCGTGAGTATTTACATAGGTCTGGACAACATCCGGCATGCCGCCGACCACTATATAGCTATAGAGCAGCTTGCACATGGTCTGATGAATGGCATCCGTAACCGGCGTTCCCGTTTCATAGCAATCCTTGAGGTACTGAATGGTCGATTTTTGCACGCCGTTAGCCCACAGATATTCTTCCAGGTCCATGGGATACATCTGATAAAGTTCCTCAAAGCCCACCGGGTAGGACCGCACCTCTTTGTGCCGGACACCCAAAAGGGAACCGGATTCGATATAGTCAAAGCGGCCATCCTCCACCAGAAACTTGATGGCGGTCCTGGCGTTGGGGCACGCCTGAATTTCATCCAGAAGCACCAACGTGTTGCCGGGGATCATTGGTTTTCTGGTGTAGGCAGTCAGATTCGTGATGATCGTATTGGCGTCCAGATTCCCGGCGAATATCTTTGTTGCGTCGGTATCGGTAATAAAATTGATTTCCACAAAACAGGAATACTGTTCCTTACCAAATTGACGAATAACGGTTGTCTTGCCAATCTGACGTGCCCCCATAATGCAAAGGGCCTTTCTTTTCGGTTGTCCTTTCCACTCCAGCAGCCTGTCATATGCCTTCCGATACAGCATTCTGTCACCTCCTGAGCGTATTGTAACGCAGTTAGTGTAACATTATTCTGTAGATTTGTCAAATGGAGCGTAACATTTTTCTCTTTGAAGAGGACGACACTTAGCGCTCTCGGTTTTGAGGCTTATATGGCACGGATTCAATGCCGTCTCGTGTACGGAAGAACCGCTCCGGGAGACGGTATTTTTCCAGATACCGCTTCTGCTGCTCCTGGGAAAGACTGCCGAAGGATTCTCCGTTGCGTTTGTGTATGTAACAGGAAAACGAACTGCTTATGAAGTTTTTTATCGAGTGAACTACAATAGATTTGGAAACCAACCGTTGATTTGAATTATTTTGGATGATTCTATTATAGTTCAATAGGTAACTGGACCATCAACGTCCTGGGCAGCCTGCATCTTGAACTTGTCCATAGCCTCACGAGCCTGGGGAACATTGATCTGATTGCTGTTCTTCATAATGTTTCTCTCCTTTTCCATTCTCTTTCGCGGTTTTGTTTCCGCAGTCATAGGTTGTGCGCTTTTTATAGAGAAATGCCTGACTTTTTGCGGAAAAGGTGGGGGAGAATGGAAATTTAAAACAAAATAAACAGCGTACGCCCAGCGGACCTTATTTCGCCAACGCCTCCCATTCCTCCCGTGTGATGGCGTAGGCGTAGGAAAGGATGTTTCTGGAATTCGCGTATTCTTTTACTTTCTTCATGCCAGTGGCAAGGGCGGTGGAGTAGGAACCGATGTTGGTGTACTTCATGTAGGAATAGAGAGTGTCGTAATCCGTGTTCTGGAAGGCCCAGTCGCGGACGGTCTCCATTTGTCAAGTATTTTTCGACGGCCGTGTAAAAAAAGCTTGCAATTTCCCGTTCCCGGTGCTATGATTGCCATAAGAACAGGTCGGAGGCAGAGCCATGAGCGCCATGTACACCGCAGCACAGTTTTCCTTTTATTACTATTACTTTTTTGCCCGAAAAAAGTAATAGCGTTTTGTGCTGCAATGCTTCCGGCAGGAGCAAAAAAGAATGTTTTTTAACGCCGCACGATTCGCCGTGCGGCGTTATTTTTATAAGGAGTGCGTAAAATATGATTGCGATTTTGAAACATGGGACGACCCCGGAGCAGATGGGACATCTGGTGGAGTGGCTGAAAAATATGAACCTGGACGTCCACATCTCCCAGGGCAAGGAGGTCACTATCCTTGGCCTGGTGGGCGATACCAGCCGGGTGGATATGGAGCTGCTGAACAGCCTGGAGATCGTGGAGGCAGTGAAGCGGGTCTCCGAGCCGTTCAAGCAGGCCAACCGCAAGTTCCATCCCCGGGATACGGTGGTGGAGGCGGGGGGCGCCAAGATCGGCGGCGGCTACTTCGGCCTGATCGCCGGACCCTGCTCCGTGGAGAGCGAGGCGCAGATCGTAGAGGTGGCCAAAGCCGTCCAAAGCTCCGGCGCGGCGATGCTCCGAGGCGGTGCATTCAAACCCCGCACTTCTCCCTACTCCTTCCAAGGTATGGGCGTCCAAGGTCTGAAGCTGCTGCTGGAGGCCAAAGCCGAGACTGGTCTGCCCATCGTCACTGAGCTGATGAGCCCCAAATACTGCGAGCTGTTCGAGGAGAAAGTGGATCTGGTGCAGATCGGCGCCCGAAATATGCAGAACTTTGACCTGCTGCGGGAACTGGGCAAGCTTCGCAAGCCCATTCTTCTCAAGCGGGGCCTTGCCAACACCCTGAAGGAGCTGCTGATGAGCGCCGAGTACATCATGGCCAACGGCA
>OLOV01001055.1_pt1 | contig 22695 bp, 18 predicted proteins | sample 1672931 | NCBI WGS metagenome assembly OLOV01 (sample SAMEA3136738, study PRJEB25190) | human gut metagenome | biome: human gut; feature: human-associated habitat; material: faeces | place: Austria | collected 2013
CAAACGATATTCCCACATAACAGGTAAGGGGCTGCTGCCCTAACGGTTGGTTTCCGTTAGGGCGGCAGCCCCTTGTTCTTGTACGATTGCGTCTTATGTTTTGTTTGGTTTATACCAATCCCTGTGCCATCATCGCTTCTGCAACCTTTTCGAAGCCTGCGATGTTTGCGCCCTTGACTAAGTCATACGTGCCATAGTACTTTTCGGATGCTTCTTTACAAGCCTTGTGGATATTGATCATGATCTGGTGTAACTGATCATATACATCCTGGTGCTGGAATACGGTGTGACCTGCGTTCTGGCCCATTTCGATGCAGGAGGTTGCTACGCCGCCAGCATTTGCTGCTTTAGCAGGTCCAACGATGATGCCGCTTTCCTGTAAGTATGCCAGCGCTTCGTTGGTGGTAGGCATGTTGGAGCCTTCGCAGTAGAACTTCGCGCCGCTTGCGACGATGTTCTTCGCGTCTTCCATATGTACCTCGTTCTGGGTTGCACAAGGAATGTAGAGGTCAGCTTTAACTTCCCAAGGCTTCTTGCCTGCGATGAATTTTGCGTTCGGGAATTTTTCTGCATACGGTGCGCAGATGTTCTTGCCGGAAGCTCTGAGCTCTAACATCATCTGCAACTTTTCATCCGTATTGATGCCGTCCGGATCGTAGATGTATCCATCCGGACCGGAGATCGTGATCAGCTTTGCACCTAACTGCTGCAGCTTCCAGGCAGTACCCCAGGATACATTGCCGAAGCCGGAGATCGCGACAGTCTTGCCCTTGATGTCCTCGCCGTTCGCCTTAAGCATTTCTTCCGCGTACCAAACGATACCGAATCCGGTCGCTTCGGTTCTGCCGAGGCAGCCGCCGTAGGAGAGACCCTTACCGGTCAGAACGCCGCCGTCGAATCTGTCTCTGATTCTCTTGTACTGGCCGAATAAGTAGCCGATTTCTCTTGCACCGACACCGAGGTCACCTGCCGGAACGTCGGTATCCGGACCGATATGTCTATATAATTCTGTCATGAAAGCCTGGCAGAATCTCATAATCTCAGCATCGCTTTTGCCGTTCGGATCGAAGTCCGCGCCGCCCTTGCCGCCGCCGATCGGCAGACCTGTCAGGGAATTCTTGAAGATCTGTTCAAAACCTAAGAACTTGATGATGCCCGGATATACGTTCGGTGCGAATCTCAGACCGCCCTTGTAAGGTCCGATCGCGGAGTTGAACTGATATCTGTAACCTTTGTTTACATGAACTTTGCCGGCATCGTCCACCCAAACAACTCTGAAAGTGATACCTCTTTCAGGCTCTACCAGTCTTTCCAAAAGACCGGCCTTTTCGTATTCCGGGTGCGCGTCCATAACAGGAGCCAGAGAAGTTAAAACTTCCTCTACAGTCTGATGGAATTCCGGTTCGCCGGGATTGTTCTTTTTACATTCTTCGATTACTCTTTCAACATAAGTTGCCATTGCTTTTCTCCTCTTCTCATTTAAGATTTTAGAATGTTTCACCGCAATTAAAATAAATTGTTTTCTATCTCAAATGTAACACTAAGGCATGACCTTGTCAACACCGTGTATACAAGATTTCCTTGTTTTTTTTGCGGAACAAAATCAAAGCCGTCAGAGACGCCAAAAGCCTTAAATTACAAGGATTATCAGCTCCCGAAGCTCCGATAAGCCGCCTGCGCCGAAGCGGCGCGCCCTTTTATCTGGCGCTTCTTTTTTCGATTTTTCCGGGAAAACATTTTCGCCCCGCGATTTCGCAGACCGGCGTGTCAAAGCGGCGCGCTCTCTTAACGTTTTCTGAATTTTTTTTGACTGCGAGCTTGCTTTTTACTTGCAAAAAGCGGGCAAAAAGTTGTATACTATATGAAACTGGGAAAAAGCGGTTCTATCGACGTGTCAAAAAAGTCGAAAGCACGGATTTTCCTCCGTCGCGGCGCAAAAAATGCCGGACGTGTCGAAAACTGTAAATCGCGAGGATTTTCCTCAGCATGGCCGTACGCGGCAGCACTAAAACGAAAGGAGCAAAGACATGGATAGTGTGCCCGATGGGAAAAACACAACAAAAGTAAAAGTGAATAACCTTGCCTTTGCTTACCGCGCGTAAAACGGAATCTCCAAGGACCCGAAGCGCGAGACTTGCTTTGCGCAGAGGCAGGGACAGCGAAAGGAGGAGATTCCAATGGATCAGAATTTAATGAATCTCGACGAGGCGATGAAGGAGTCGCTAGAGAAGATTTTTCAGCTTTTGGATGAGAAGAAGTACTTCCTTGCCAAGGATGAACTGCTCAAGTACAACGATGCCGATATCGCGGAAATGTTCGAGGAACTCTTGGATAAGCCGGAACTGATCGAGCAGACGGTGGTTGTTTACCGCCTGCTGCCAAAGGACGTTTCGGTTGAGGTTTTTTCGTACCTGCCGTCGGATGACCAGCTCAAGATTGTGGACGGCATTACGGATACGGAGCTGAGTTACATCGTAAAGGAGCTCGACTTCGACGATAAAATCGATATTTTGGAGGAGCTTCCTGCCAATCTGGTGGATAAGATCCTCGAAAAAACACCCAAAAATGAGCGCGCGCTGATCAACAGCTATCTGAACTATCCGGATAATTGCGCCGGCAGTCTGATGACGCCGGAGTATATCAGCCTGCAAAAGGAAATGACCGTCGGCGAGGCTCTCGCTTATATCAAGCGCGAGGGGATGGACGCGGAGACGATCTATACCTGTTATGTCAAGGACGCCGGCCGGAAGCTGATCGGCATCGTGTCTTTGAGTACGCTCGTCATTACGGGCGATGAGGTCAAGATTAAGGATATCATGCACACAGACTATATCTGGCTGAATGTGTATGACGATAAAGAGGAAGTCGCGGAAGCCTTCAAAAAATACGACTTTCTGGCGATGCCGGTGGTGGATAAGGAACATCGGCTGGTCGGTATCATTACGGTTGACGACGTGCTGGACGTCATGGAAGAAGCGGCAACCGAAGATATCGAGAGAATGAACGGCGTCATCAGCTTCGATGACCCCGACAAAGACTATCTGGACGTTTCGGTCTGGCAGCACGCCATCAACCGCCTGCCATGGCTTTTGATTCTGATGGTCGCCTATATTTTTACCGGCATGATCATTACGAACTTCGAGGCGCGGCTCTCGGAGATCATCTGTCTGGTCGCGTATATGCCGATGCTGATGGGCACCGGCGGCAATACGGGTTCGCAGGCGGCGACGCTGATCATCCGCGGTCTGGCGACGGGCGAGGTGGAGACCTCAGACGCGCTGCGCATTTTATGGAAGGAAATCCGCATCGGTTTTGTTATCGGTGTGATTTTGAGTCTGTTTAATTTCGCGCGCATTTGTCTGTTTGACCGCTATAATGTGATGATCGCGCTGACGGTCTGCACCGCGATGCTGTTCATCGTCATCTTTGCCAAGGTACTCGGCAGCATGGTACCGCTGTTCGTCAAGAAACTCAAGCTGGACCCGGCGCTGATCGCGAATCCGGCCATATCGTCTATTTCCGATACGGTAGCGCTGACCATCTATTTCGCCATGGCCAGCCTGTTTTTGGGACTGTAAGCGGGAAGCAGGACGCGCATCGCTTCTGGCACCGATGCAGGCGCAGACATGGACCCGCAGAGGGCATGTTCGATACATCTGAATCAAAAAAACGAAAATCCTTGTGCAAGTCAGGCGTAAACGCTCGGCTTGCATTTTTTTCGAAAGTTGGTTCGGGAACCGGAAAGTTTTTGTTTTTGGGGCGGGCCGTAAAGGAAACTTGACAAGTGAAGATGATCCTGGTAAGATCAAGCTGTAAAGGTAACTTGTCAATATATCGGAGTGAGGATTTTGAAGAACTGCGTGGAAGAATTGCGAAAAAGCATGGGATTAAGCCAGGAAAAATTTGCGCGGATGATGAAGGTGTCACGCCAGACAATCAGCGCGATCGAAACGGGCAAGTATAATCCGTCGCTGGAGCTGGCGTTTGCGATCTCGAATTGCTTCGGAGAGCCGATTGAGAAGATTTTTCTCTATCATGATGATGCCTTGGTTGACCGAAGGTAAAGACGCGAAGGTAAAGACGCGAAAAACGGGGCTGTGGAGTGCGAGAGGATAGCACAGGGGGAAGAGCAAGATGAAAAAGAAAGATTTGACGACAGCATGGATCTATCTAGTGATCGGAGTGATCTGCTTTGCGGCGCTGGTGCTGACGGACAGCAAGCTGGACAGCCTGCTGATCGCGGGGGCGGCGGTCGGCCTGCTCGAGGGCGTTGTGAAGATCGGCAATTATGTTTACTGGCGCAGGCCGGAGAACCAAGCGGAATATCGGGAGATGCAGGAGAGCGAGCAGATCGAGCAGCAGGACGAACTTATGCAGATGCTGCGGGATCAGGCGTATCGACATGCCTATATCACGAACCTCAGGGTGACGATGGCGGCGGCGCTGATATGCGGCGCGTTGAAATTGATTGATATTCTGGCCTTTGGCGATAAGCTGATGTACGCGCTGGCGGCCTGGGTGATCCTGCAGCTGATCTTGGTCGATGTAATCTATCGCTGTCTGAACCGGAAATATTCCGACTGATCCCGGAGAAAAGAGTGCGCAATCCAGGACAAAAGTGCGCATAACGAAATCAGAGATTTCTATGCGCACATGGCGCTCACCTATGAGCGCCACTTCGCAAGGTGCTTTTGTCGATATTCCGGAAATATCGCTATGCGATATTTCCTACATAATAAAAAACTAAATTTAATTGTATCGCAATTTTTATACCTTTGCAAGAGGATTTGACTGGTTTTCGCTCTTTTTCGCGTTTTTTCTTTAACGTGAGAAAGTTGTCGCGCGATCAAGGCGATTCTGAAGAACGCCCCCACAAAGAAACACCGGTTCTTCCCCCTGCGCTGCCTGCAATGACAAAAGTCAAATGCCGCGAATCGCTTCGCGCAGGGCGGCCGCGTCGTTGATCTGATTGACGCGGCCGCGGAAGGCTGCCGCGCCCGGCAGCCCTTTGAGATACCAGCCGACATGTTTGCGCATTTCGCGCACCGCGGTATACTCTCCCTTGAGCGCGTACACATCCTCAAAATGCCGCAGCATCATCTCGATTTTATCCTCTTTGCTTGGCACGATATCATAAAGCGACAGTTCTGCAGCCTTCTCCGGCTGCAGCATCTTGACCGCAGATTGTGCGGCCTGTGCTCCTGCAGCATCCTGCGAATCGCGCGGCAGCGCCGGCTCTGCCTCCCGTCCTTCGGTGCGCGGCGCATCAAACACGCCGGCATCCCACGCGCGCGCGAGGCCCTCAAAGATCCATGGGTTGCCGAGCGCGCCGCGGCCGATCATCACAAAGTCACAGCCGGTCTCCTGCATCATGCGATAAGCGGAGGTGACATCGGTCACGTCGCCGTTTCCAATCACCGGAATCCTGACGGCTTTCTTCACAGCGGCAATGATATTCCAGTCCGCATGGCCGCTGTAAAACTGCTCGCGCGTCCGCCCATGTACGCACACAGCGGACGCGCCTCCGGCTTCGATCGCCTGAGCCACCTCGACCGCGTTTTTCTCTGCGTCATTCCAGCCTGCGCGTATTTTAACCGTCACAGGTTTCGTGCTCGCGGAAACCACTGCCTCCACGACACGCCGCGCCAGCTTCGGTTCGCGCATCAGCGCGCTGCCTTCTCCGTTCCGTACAATCTTGGGAACCGGACAGCCCATATTGATATCCAACAGCACCTGCCTGCGATCATTGAGCATGCGCGCTGCCTCCGCCATGATCTCCGGCTCATGGCCAAAAATCTGGTAGGCCACAGGCGCTTCTCCGTCCAGAATCTCCAGCAGTCGGTCGGTATTCTTGTCCTTGTACCACAGCCCCTTGGCGCTGACCATTTCCGAGCAGACCAGCCCCGCCCCCTTTTCGCCGCAAATTCGACGGAACGGAGCGTCGGTGACCCCTGCGAGGGGCGCGAGCAGAAACGGGTTTTTTAAAGTCACGTTTCCGATTTTGCATTCTCTTGTCATACAGTTTCCTTTGTTCCTCTCTGTTCTTCGCGTCTCCGCACGCTTTTTTTCTACAAGGCGCGCAAGCTTTCTCCGCGCAGCGGACATCGCAAGCAAAACGCCTCCTACTTCATCGTCTCGCGCTCATCACGCGCGCAGCTTTCCTTTGTCAAAGTCATCTGCGCCCGCCTTGTCTCTCCGCTCTTCGCGTCTCCGAACGCCTGCAAAAAAATCCGCCGATGCAGTCTCAGCGGATTTTGGTTTTTCTATAATCGCGTCCGGTCATCTGTTCCGCGCCGAACGCCGCAGCAGTCTGGCGGTCCTATTTCGACGCCGCTTCCATTCTCCGCAGCGCGAGCGCGATTGTCAATCCCGGAATCACGCGGTTTCCGGTAATCTCCGCGCCGAGGATTTCATTAATCTTCTTCAGGCGATACTGCACTGTGTTTGTGTGGATGCCCATAAACTCAGAGGTCTTGCCGCTGTTCATGCCCGCGTCCAACACGAAGGTTTCCAGGGTTTCCAAAAGCTGCCTGGACTTGTTGTCCCCCTCCTTGCGAAACGGCTCCAAAAGATCCATATAGTTCTTTTTCAGATAGCCGCCCTGCACTTGAATATTGATGCAGTTGCTGACCAGCGTCAGTTCATATTTGGTGAACACCCGCTTGTACGGGAAAATGCTTCCTACAAACGCCCAGGTTTCGCCAATCAGACGGAATCCGTCTCCTGCACCCTCGATGCCGTCGATGCCGGTCACATGGAAAATGCGGACCGTCTTGTTTTCCTTGAGCGCGTCGAAGAATCTCAGACAAACAGCCTTTTCCTCGTTTTCCTCCTGATCAGCCAGCTTCGCCCCCTTGAGCAGCAGCGCGTAGCTTTCGTTTTCCTCGCTGATCTTGATGATGTCCAAAAGGCCCTCGCTGACAAACCGATGAATCACTTCCTCCGCATGGTTATCCTCAATACCTTTGGCATAAAAGACCGAAAGAATGTCGGTTAATTTCACGCCTGCTTCCTCGCGGATCGAATACGCCAGACTCTTGTTGCCGCGCATCAGCGCCTTGACAAGCTCTGCCTTCGCGTCACGCTCCGGCGTGTACTTCCACATGCCCATCGCCAGCTCGATGATCTCGGCCAGCTTGGTCATTTCGCCGGACGAATAATTGTCGTCGTTATCGACAATGAACAGATAGTATTTTTCGTTATTGATGTGTACCAGGCCCCAGTAGGTCAGCACCCCGTCGATCTCGATCAGACTGTAGATGTTGCTGAGGTTCAGCGCCGCTTCCTTCCCGCGGCGGATCGCCTCGTTGATTGTGGTCTGATGCCGCGTTTCGATCGCGAAGATCGGGTTGAAGTCCTCGCTCAAAAGCACTACCTGAAAGTCGTTGTTGATCGCCGCCTCACGCAGCGCCTGCTGGAAATTCGCGTGCTTTTCAAAATTCAACAGATGAAAAATCGTGTTGTTGATCAGGCTGTTCTTAAAATTATTGCCATAAAGCACGTGTTCCATGACCTCCGCGATGATCTGCGAATAGTCCATGTTTTCTCCATCGACCATGATGATCAACGGCAGACCGGCCTCATCAGCTGCGCGCGTCACTGCCTTGTCAACAGGCTGCGTGGTCTGCTCCCTGCGAAAAACCACCAGCGCGGCGACACCTGCCTTTGCCAGTTCGCGAATTGTTTCCTGCTGCTGTTTCACGTCATGTTTCATGCCCGCGAACGAAGTCAGCACCATATTGCCGCTGCTGCCGCTGCACTTGACCGCTTCCTCCGCCGTTGCCGCGTCCATGACCGAAACCGCTTTTACCCGGCGATCCATGTGCTTTTCTCCTGCAACGACAATGCACTTGCGGAAAGCTTCCAGCTGTAGACAATCCTTAACGCTTACCTTCATGTTCTTCCTCATCTTCTTTCTGAGGTTCCTCAGCCTGCTGAGAATTTTCCTCTTCAAAATCGCCCTCTGTGCCGTCCGCAGCCTTTTTCTCTGCGACTTTTGCCTCAGAAGGTTCCTCTTCCTTTAGCTCGTCGTCATCCTGCATGTAATCGACATCATATTTTTTAAGTTCCTCCATGAGACGCGCTTCCTCTTCCTTGCGAATCCGCTCCGCCTCCGCGGCTTCTTCCTCGTTGCGTGCCTGCTTCGCCTCGTCAGCCTTGTCAACGCTTTCTTTGAGATCCTCCGCGCTGAGCTTGCCTGTGTACAAGTTCTCAAACTGCTCGCCGTCGATGGTTTCTACCAAAAGCAGCGCCTTCGCCACACGCTCCAGTGTTTCGTCGTGCTCCATGAGAATCTTTGTCGCCTGGTCGTAGGCCTCGTCGATAATTCTCTTGATTTCGTCGTCGATTTCCTGTGCCGTATGCTCGGAGTAGTTCTTGTGCGCCGTAAAGTCGTTCCCCAAGAAAACCTCTTCGTCCCCACCGTAGTTGACCGCGCCGAGTTTTTCGCTGAAGCCGTACTTTGTCACCATTTCACGCGCGATCGCGGTTGCCTGCTTGATATCGCCGGACGCGCCGATGGAGATATCATCCAGCTTCAGTTTCTCCGCGACACGACCGCCCATGCACGAAACGATGTGATTGTACATCGAGCCCTTGGTGTCGAACATCTTGTCGTCCTCCGGCAGATACATCGTGTATCCGCCTGCACGGCCTCTCGGAATGATGGTAACCTCGTGGATCGGCATATGTTTCGGCAGTGACCGCGCGACAATCGCGTGACCTGCTTCGTGATAAGCTGTCAGCTTCTTTTCCTCCTCGGAAACGACCTTGGACTTCTTCGCCGGACCCATCTGCACCTTGCGGATGGCTTCTTCGATTTCCTCCATACGGATGAACCTGCCGTTTCTGCGCGCCGTAATCAGCGCCGCCTCATTGAGGATATTTTCGAGATCTGCCGGCGTGGAACCCATGGTTCTTCTGGCCAGCACCTTCGGTGTAACGTCATCTGCCAGCGGTTTATTTTTGGCGTGTACCTTGATGATCTGTTCTCTGCCCTTGACATCCGGCAGCCCGATCACAATCTGTCTGTCAAATCTGCCCGGTCTGAGCAGCGCCGGATCCAGTACGTCCGGACGGTTGGTAGCCGCCAGAATGATGATGCCGGAATTCTCCGCGAAGCCGTCCATCTCGACCAAAAGCTGGTTGAGTGTCTGCTCTCTTTCGTCATGGCCGCCGCCGATGCCTGCGCCACGCTTGCGTCCGACCGCGTCGATTTCATCGATAAAGACGATACAAGGCGCGTTTTTTTTGGCTTGATCAAACAGATCTCTGACTCTGGACGCGCCGACACCGACGAACATTTCCACGAAGTCGGAGCCGCTGATCGTAAAGAACGGTACGCCCGCTTCTCCTGCCGTCGCCTTGGAGATGTAGGTTTTTCCTGTTCCCGGAGGTCCGACAAGCAGAATGCCCTTCGGAATTCTCGCGCCGAGATCCTTGTATTTTTTCGGTGCTTTGAGGAAATCCACGACCTCCTCAAGCTCCTGCTTTTCTTCTTCCAATCCCGCGACGTCTTCAAAGGTCACCTTCTTGTCGCCGCCCTTAACCATCTTGGCGCGCGATTTGCCGAACTGGAACGCCTTGCCGTTGCCGCCCTGATTCATCATAATGTAGAACAGGAAGACCAGCGCGCCGATCATCAGAAGATTCGGCAGGAGGTTCCAGAGGAAGGAGCCGGTATCCGGCTTCGGACTGGAAAACTCCTTCAGCGTGCCATTCTGCATCTGACTAAACAGGTAGGTTTCCTCCAGCCAGTTGATCTCCAGTACAGACGGCGCGTAAGCGTAGTAGTAGGTATCTTTGTCAAGTTGTCCTGTCAGGGTCGTGTTTTCAATCTGTACCGCTTCGAATTTTTCCTGCTCGACCATCTGCGCGAACTTGGAAAACGATACTTCCTTTACGGTTTTTTGGTCGGAGTCAAGGCCCTTGTAGAACATGGCCACCATGAGTACGACCAAAAACAAAATCAAATAGACACTGATGTTTTTTGCGAATTTTTTCAATTGTTTCCCCTTTCAAATTTATCTATTTCTAATTTTTGGTATTTTCTTGTTTTTCGCAGCACTTTTACAGGTGCACTTTTTGTATTTTATCACAAAATGTTTGAAATTTCAAGGATTATTATTGTTTCTTCCTGCTTTCCGTCTACTTTTGCCTCCGCGCTGAATCTGCCTTTTTGCCGTAAAACCGGCGTCTCAAAAATCGGTGACGGCAAAATCCACAGAACGTGGCTGCCGCAGGCCAAAAGCAGGATTTCATCCCGCTGGTTTTTAGGTATCTTACTGTCTACAAAAAAGTCCTGCAGCTTTTTCCGTCCGCCCCGAATCGGCAGATAATCGGCGTCCCTGCGCGTCCGAAGCTCCATGCGCGCGCCCGCGGGCAGCGCCGCCGCGCGAAACGCGCCATGCGGACCGATCCGACCCTCCGCGAGCAGCCTGTGGTACATCGCCGTCTTCGTCCGCCAAAGCCGGAAACGCCGCCCCGCCGCCTCAATCTTCATAACTGCCACGTCCGCGGCACCATCGGCAGCAAACTGCACGCAAGGCGATGCAAGCGGCTCGCCATCTGCGCCACCAGCGGCAATAAGCTGCGCGCAAGGCGATGCAAACTGCGCGCCATCCGCGGTGTCATCGGCAATAAGCTGCGCGTTGACCACGCCGCGCGCTCTGTCTTTCTCAACTTGCGTATGATTCACGCCCTTCGCGTGGCTGGCGCCAATCTCCATATCTGTCGTGCCGCTTTGCCCACTGTCTTTCTTCCTCGCGCGATAAAATTTCATTCGCCCATAAACCCGCGCAGCGCGGAATCCATCCGCTAATTCCGTTCTTGCGGAAGGGCTTGCCGCATACAGGATATGATCGATTGCTTCTGCCTGCGCGCTGCTAAAGTTTTCCGTCATGCCAACCTCGCGCAGCGCTCTTTGATACACCCGCGTCCGGATTGCTGCATGCAGAGCGCGTAATGTTTCACAGTCAAGATAAACCACCTTTGGCTTCTGCGCACAGGCTTCGACTGCCTCATCTGTGCCAACATCTGCCGCCAAAACTGCGGCACTGCAAGCAGGTTCCTCAGCCAAATTGTCAGGAATGCAGCATGCCCTGTTTTCCTGCTTGGGCAGCGTCGCCGCCCGCTCTCCTGCGGCGCGCGCCCTCGCCTCTTCAAAGGTGCGCGCCGCGGTTTCCTGCAGGTACGCCTTATCACTCTGCGCGATACGCCCCAGCCGATTTAATGCGGTGATGATATTTTCGTTGTAACGCGTCGCCAGATACGGCAGCAGTTCCAATCGAATCTGATTGCGGGTATAGATCGGCTCCGCATTCGTCTGATCAATGCAAGCCGTCATGCCTCTTTCCGACAGATACTGCTCAATCTCTGCTCTTTGCGTTTCCAGGAGCGGCCGCACCACTGCGATCCGCGCGATTGCCGTTTTGACCGGCTCTGCTGCGCGCCGCGCGTCATCGCACGGACACAATTCCTCCCGCATACCGGTTTCTTTTCCTTCATTCGCGCTGTGCTGTGCCTGTTCCTGCGTATATGCTCCGCGCGCCTCTTCACTCACCTCGGCAGCAGCTTGACCACAAAGTTGATCCGTCCGCTGCCTGTTTTGTCCGCGTGCCTCTTCACTCACCTCGGCAGCGTCATATCGCACCGTTTCGTATCGTTTTTTTGCGATACCTGCTAACCCGTCTGTTCCCGTTCCCCGCAAAATCCGAAACAAGATCGTTTCCGCCTGATCGTTCGCATTCTGCGCGATTGCGATCGCAACATTCTGCGCGGCAATTCCCCGCCGCAGCAGTTCTGCCGCCACGATGCCGAACGCCTCATATCGTGCCTTGCGGCCTGCCTCCTCGGAAGTCAGGTTTTTCTCCGCCGCGATTCGCGCGCAGTCATAAACAAAACTTCTGCACGGCCAGCCTCGTTCCACGCACAGCGCCTCGGTAAACGCCTGATCAGCCTCTGCTGCCCCCGGCCGAAACTGATGATTGACATGCACCGGATATAGCTGCAGCCGCATATCGTCCGCCAGTCTGCAGAGCAGGTCAAAAAGACACACAGAATCCGGTCCTCCCGAAAGACCGATGATCACATGCATCCCCTCATGTAAAAGTTCTTCGTTTTGTATCAGTGCCTTCACATTGTGGAAGGTTCTTGCCGCGTTTGTTGTCATGATATGCGCACCTTGTTTTTTCTTTATTCTAGCATAAATTCCGCCACATTTCATCTTTTTGTGCAAAGTTTATCGGGTGCTTTCTACCAGTGCTACAAGAACGGTCAAATCGTCATTTTCACGACAGCCGTACCGTTGCTGCGCCTCCGCAAGGATCTGTTGTGCCAGGCGACGCGGCGCAAGATTTTGCTGCGCCGCTCCTTCTCTGCTTTGCGGTACCACATGAGCAAGAATTTCCTGCAGCCACTGAGCCTCATCGTCATCCTTGTCTGCCTCCGTAATTCCGTCCGATACCATAACGATAATATCTCCCAAAGCAAGCGTCGCTGACCGATGCGTCAACTTGAAAGTCGGAATGATCCCGATCGGCAGCGCCGCCTGATCGATTCGCCGCACATGGGAGCCGCGTATCAAAAACGATGACGCGGCTCCCATCTTATAGAATTTGGCCTGCCCCCGCGCCCAATCCAGCAGCGCCAGATCCATAGTCGCAAAACTGTCCGGCTTAATCATAAAACAATTCACATCCTTGATTGCCCGCGCCGGACTCATTCCTTTTTTTAAGTTACCGCGCAGTCTGCGCACCAAGCGCCTGCTTTCTGCCGCAGCCGGCGCGCCCTTACCCATGCCATCCGACAAAATCAACGCGAACCGCCCGTCCGGCAGCTCGCAGGACATCGCCTGATCCCCGCTGATCTCCTGCGCGGCCGCCGTCGCGTAACCAATTCGTACCCGCAGACGCTTTGAAGTCATCGTTTCACGCACCTCATCCTCCGCGCTTAACGCCATGTTCGGCTTGCCTTCCATTTTTTTCACCGTCATTTCTTTCCCCCATCGTAACGCCTCTCACGCAAGTCCGCTCACGATGAGCCTTCCTGCGCAGTCCTTCTCACACAATCCTTCCCGTGCAGTCTTTTTTACGATACCCCAGCTCGCGGCAAACATGCTCTCGCAAGTCTTCTCGCAATACCCCTTCTCGCGATATGCGTCCTCTCGCAAATCTTCGCACAATGAGCCTTCTCGCGGCAAGCAGGCTCACCGCATTGCTTTTTACCATAGTCTTTCCCGAGCAAGTCAAACAAACCTTGTCTACTCCGCCTCCTGCCCTCTACTCTAGCACAGTTTTCACATGAAATATGTCGAAACTCACCACTCTCACATCCAAAAAAATCGTTTTTCTTCTTTTACACGCTTCTACACGCTTCCAAATTACCTTCCTCACAGAAAATGTCCCAAATTCCCTTGTTTTCATCAAAAAGATGTAATGCCCCGTCTTTTTTACTTTCCATTCTTTACAAAACTTCTTTCCCTTTTCATGTTTTTTGTTTTATTACATATGTTATCAACGAATTTCTTGTTGTTTTGAACATATTTCACACTTCCAGTAAATTAAAAGCTGCAATTTTTTGGTTCAGCAAGCCTTTTCATTACATCTTTTTGCTGCTTTTTAGGCAAAAAGCGGCGCGCAGCGTGCGAGAGGGATTCCCGCAGGAAAAAGAGGCGGCGCGCAGCGTGCGAGAGGGATTCCCGCAGGCAAAAAGCGGCGCGCGGCGTGCGAGAAGGATTCCCGCAGGCAAAAGAGTCAGCGCGCGGCGTGCGAGGAGAGATTCCGCAGGATAAGCCGACGCCCTCTGACATAATCTGTCAGAGGGCGTCTCTTTTCGTTTCATTCCACTAGTCTATTCCATAAAACCGTTTCGCATTCTCCAGCGTGCGGCGGGCAGCTTCTTCATAGGATATCCCTTTGAGCAACGCCACGCGGCGCGCGGTATAGGCTACGTATGGAGATTGATTTTTTTTGCCGCGATGTGGCTCCGGCGTCAGATACGGCGCGTCTGTTTCGACCAAAAGATATTCAATCGGAATCGCGCTGACTACCTCCGAAGTCTTGCGGTTATTCTTGTAGGTCACCGGTCCTGCGATTGAAATGGTCGCGCCCAGCTTCACATACTGCTCTGCCAGTTCTCGGCTTCCGGAAAAGCAGTGCAGCAGCACGCGCGCGTCTTTTTCCATGCAGCAGTTCTCTGTGCAATCACAGGCTTCGGCTCGCATGGCGTCAAGGTCTGCTCTTGTGCAGTCACAGGCTTCGGCTCGTCCGCCTTCCCCTGCGCGGCTGGCTTTTTGCGTTGTCTGCGCGCCTGCCTTCCGGCCGATGCCGGTGCCCGGGCGCGGCGGGAACCATCCGCAGCGTTCTTCGCTGAACGCGCCCTCCGCCTTGAGGATGTCCATCGTCTCCTGGTCCGCCTCACGCGCGTGAATCACAATTGGCATGTGCAGCTCGTTCGCCAGGCGGATCTGGCGGCGAAACCAGTAGCGCTGATCCTCCGCATCCGAGTGATTATAGTAAAAATCCAGTCCGATCTCGCCGATCGCCTGCACCTTCGGCTGTCCGGCCAGGCGGCGGATCTTTTCGTAAATCTCCTCTGTCATCGTCTTCGTATCGTGTGGATGCACACCGACCGCCGCGTAGCACCACGGCAGCAGGGCTGCGTCCGAGACTGCCCGCTCTGAGCTTGGCAAGTCAAAACCGACATCCATCACATAAGCGACCTCAGAATCCTCAATCGCGGCGATCAGCTGCGCGCGCTCCTCCTCACTGTAGCCATCGTTATTGATGTGCGTATGCGAGTCAAATAATATTTTCATCAGCTTACCACTTCCCCGTCCGGCGCGTCTGTTGATACGATTTCCACGCGCTCACCGTTGTCCGCAAACAAAATCATGCCCTTGGACTCCATGCCGCGCAGCTGACGCGGTTTGAGATTCGCGACTATGATGACCTTCTTGCCGACCATTTCCTCCGGCTTGAAGCTCTGCGCCACACCGCTGATGATCTGGCGGCGCTCCGTTCCCATCTTTACCTGGAATACCAGCAGCTTGTCCGCCTTCGGATGCTTCTCGGCCTTTTCGATCAGACCGACACGGAAGTCGATCTTGTCAAAATCGTCGTACTCGATCTCCGGCTTCAGCGTGAGCGGCACGTTCGCTTCCGCGGCATCCGCGGGTTCCTTCGCCGCCTTCAAGGCCGCGCTGATCTCATGCAGCGCCGCGAGCTCCTTCTCAATATCGATACGAGGGAAAATCGCCTCGCCCTTTTTCACCTGTTCCTGATACATCATTTCAAATGTGAACGCGTCCTCCCAGACCACATCCGCGTACCACAGCCCCAGCTGCTTGCGGATCTCCTTGGAGGTCGTGTGCATGAACGGATGGATCAGAATCGAAATGATGCGGATCGCCTCTGCCAGATTGTGCAGTACGGTATCCAGCTTCGCCTTGCTGTCCGCGTCGGTATCCGCAGTCTTAGCCAGCACCCAAGGCGCCTTTTCGTCAATATATTTGTTCGCGCGGCGCACCAAAATCCAAATTTCTTCGAGTGCCATGTTGAACGCGAACTTGTCCATCTGCGCCTCGACCTTCGCCGCCGCGCCGATGGCGATGGCCTTCAGCTCCGCGTCAATCTCATCACAAGCGGCAGGAACCGCGTCCGGCACCACGCCGCCGTTGTATTTTTCGATCATGGAAACCGTCCTCGAAACCAGATTGCCGAGGTCGTTCGCCAGATCGTAGTTCATGCGCTTGAGCATCACCTCATTGGTGAACACGCCGTCCTGCCCGAAGGTATACTCACGCAGCAGGAAATATTTCAAAGCATCGATGCCGTAACGCTCGATCAAAATGACCGGATCGATGACATCGTCGCCCTTGCTCGCCTTGGACTTGGAGACTTTTTCTCCGCCCAAAAGCAGCCAGCCATGTCCGAGCACCTGCTTCGGCAGCGGCAGACCCGCGCTCATCAGCATCGCCGGCCAGATGATCGAGTGGAAACGCACGATTTCCTTCCCCACCAGATGCACGTTGGCAGGCCAGTATTTGTCGTAAAGTTCTCTGTCGTCAGGATAGCCCAGCGCCGTAATGTAGTTTGTCAGCGCGTCCAGCCATACATAAATGACATGCTTTTTGTCGATCGGAACCGGAATCCCCCAGTCAAAGGTCGAACGCGAAATGCAAAGATCATCCAAACCCTGCTTGATGAAGGAAATCATTTCGTTGCGGCGTGATTCCGGCTGCAAAAATTCCGGATGCTCGTCAAACAGCGCGAGCAGCCTGTCCGCATAGTTGGAAAGCTTGAAGAAATAAGCCTCCTCCTTCGCCGGCTGCACCGGTCTGCCGCAGTCCGGACAACAACCGTTCACCAGCTGACTTTCCGTCCAAAAACTCTCGCAAGGCGTACAGTAAAGCCCCTCATACTCACCCTTGTAGATGTCACCCTTGTCGTACATCTCCATAAAGATTTTCTGCACACGCTCGATGTGGCGCGGCTCGGTCGTGCGGATAAAGTCGTCATAAGAAATCTCCATCGTCTCCCATAACTTCTTGATTCCGGCAACTACCTCGTCCACATACGCCTGCGGGCTCACACCCTTCTCATCCGCGATCGTCTGGATCTTCTGACCATGCTCATCGGTTCCCGTCAGGAATCTTACATCATAGCCGCAAAGCCTCTTAAAGCGCGCCATCGCGTCCGCCATGACCGTACAATAAGTGTGCCCGATATGCAGATTCGAGCTTGGATAATAGATCGGCGTCGTGATGTAATAGGTCCCTTTTTTTTCTGTCATTTTGTATTCCTCCCGGTCTCCCTTTCGAATGAGAAAGGGCAGATTTTTATTTTACTTCTTTTTGTTCGGCGTCCGGCGCGTCCGGCGCCTCTACCTTCTCCTGCTTTTCCTCCTGAGGAAAAGCTTTACTCATGGTTTTGTCAGTCGCCGCGATCAGCGCGATGCCCGCAGCCAGCAAAAGTCCCGCGGTCTTGCCGATGGTCTTGACGACCTGTCCCGTTGTGAGCTTCTTGCCCGGTTTTTTCGCCTCGATTTTACCTCTGTTCATCCTTGTACCTCCTGTGCTGCACATAATCCGCAATCAGATTGGCAGCCTCTTCCTCTGTGATATAGCTGCTGTTGATGGCCAGATTGTAATTCTTGAATTCCCCCCATTTCTGACCTGTATGATAATTGTAATAATTCTGACGCGCCTTATCATAGGTGGCAACAATCTCCCTGACATCATCCGGATTCTCCCCGTAAGACTCCACGGCGCGTCTGAGACGATCCTCCTGGTCCGCGTAGATAAAGACGTTCGTCACCCCCGCGATCTCCCGCAGTACATAATCCGCACAGCGTCCGACAATAACAGCCTCGCCCTTTTCTCCGATTTCACGAATGGTCTGGAAGGTCGCCAAAAACAACTTTTCGTTGACCGAAAGCGGACTGCCGCTCGTTGCCTCGTTGAAGCTCAAAGCCGACGAAAGATTGTAAGCGAAGCTGTTCTTTGCCTTCAGCTCCGCGCCCGCGAGCAGTTCTTTAGAAAACCCACTCCGTTCCGCGGCCAAATCGATCAATTCTTCCTTGTCATAAAAAGGCACCTCCAGCTTCTGCGCCAGAATCTTGCCGATGGTGCGCCCTCCGCTGCCATATTCTCTGCTGATTGTGACTAATTTTTTCATGGGAATCCCTGCCTTTCTGTACCTCTATACCTCTACAAACGACTGATAGATCGCGCGAATCGCCGTTTCAAAATCCTTGTTTTCCACGCCGACGATGATATTCATTTCGCTTGAGCCCTGGTCGATCATACGAATGTTGACCCCCGCGTCCGCGAGCGCGGTGAACAGTCTCGCAGAAACGCCCGGACGGAAGCTCATGCCATGCCCCACCGTCGCGATCAGCGCCATGTTTTCGAAAACATCGATGCTGTCCGGTCTGAGTCTGGTGCGGAATTCATCAAGCACCTCATCCAGCCGCCCGTTGATGGACTGATTGGACATGACAACGGAGACCGTATCGATGCCGCTCGGCAGATGCTCAAAATTGATATCATAATCGTCGAGAATTCCCAGAATTCTTCTGACAAATCCACGCTCACTGCTCATCATGTTCTTGTATAAGGCTACGACGGTGAAGTCCTTGCTGCCGGCGATGCCGGTAATGATGCGGCCCGCGTCGCCGTCGCCGTAAGCCTCCGCCTCGCTTGTGATCATCGTGCCCGGATCCTCCGGCGCGTTGGTGTTGCGGATATTGATTGGCACGTTGGCCATTCTCGCCGGATAAATTGCGTCCTCATGCAGCACCGAAGCACCCATATACGAAAGTTCTCTGAGCTCTTTGTAGGAAATCTTGCGGATCTGCTCCGGATTTTTGACGATGCGCGGGTCAGCCATCAAAAAGCCCGAAACATCCGTCCAGTTTTCGTAAACGTCCGCGGCCATCGCGCGCGCCACCAGCGCGCCCGTAATGTCGGAGCCCCCACGCGAAAAAGTCTTGACCGAGCCGTCCGGCAGACTGCCGTAAAAGCCCGGCAGCACCGCGCGCTCATGCTTCGCGAGCTCCGCGCGGATAGCCTCATCGGTTTCCGGCATCATCAGCTTGCCCTTCGCGTCGAACCTGATCAAATCCTTTGTATCGACAAAGTCATAGCCCAAAAATGCCGCCACCAGCACCGCGTTCAAATATTCACCGCGCGAGGCGATATAGTCCGCGCTCGGATTCTGCTTGAGATTTTCGCGAATCTCATCGAAATAGCGAAAAAGGTCAACCTTGATGCCAAGATTGATCTGCACCGCCATGAAGCGGTCCGCCACGACCTGAAACAGTTGGTCGTAAGGCAGATTATGCTCAATATGCGTTTTGCACAGATAAAGAATATCCGTAATTTTGTTGTCTGATTCGTAACGCTTGCCCGGCGCGGATACCACGATGTATCTCCGGTCCGGGTCCTGCGTGATAATCTGTTTCGTTTTAGTCAGCTGAATCCCGTCAGCAACGGATGAGCCGCCGAATTTCGCGACTTTGATGCCCATAAAATCTGTCCTCCTGTTTTTTCATATGTACAAGTATTGAATACTTTATTTTATACCATTTTTTTGTTTTTTTCAAGATTCCGCAAAGTTTTTTCGATGTCCGTCATTTTTTCTTCTGTTCATCGCGCTGTCTTTTTAAATTACGCAGCAGTTCTTCGTTCAGCAGCGCCTCGGCATCCCGCAGCTCCGCTTCGTTCTCCACATCGACAAATTGCGTAATCCAGATCCGCGAGCGATACCAGCTGCGCGCGATCGCCTCGATGAGCGCCTTGCCGTAACGCGGCGCCATTTCTCCGGCCTTGATAAAATACACGCGGATGATCAGCCCCAGCTTCATGCTCTTGATTTCAAAAATACAGTCCTGCTCGCCTACGCGCTCCATCGCCTCCTGCAAATCCTCCGCGATATGCTCGCACAGCACGCCGCGCTTGCCGTCCTCGCAGACAAAAAAGAACGCGCATGCCGCCAGCACGCCGAGCCCCGTCGCCCAGGCTTCTCCGAACGCGCGCAGGGTCACGCCGTACATCAAAAGTCCGAGCGCAAGCCCCGCCCATTTGATATATCCCAATAATCTGATCCTTTTTTCAACCTGTTCCATACATACCTCTTCTTTTGGGCTAGCGCGTAACGAAATTTGAGATTTCCGCGTGCGCGGCGTTCGCAGACGCGCGCGTTGTTAGGTGTTTTTGCCGTAATTTCGTAAATGTCGAAACACTGTTTTCATTTCCTGCTTATCTAAATCCGCGCGCCGCAGTGATGCCCCTATCTAAATTATAACGCCGATATGCGCGAGCGTAAAGGCGTTTTGTGGATTCTTTCCGTATTCATTCTATTATATTCACTTCTCGCGTCCTTTGCAATAGTTCTTTTGCGTTTCGCCGCCCTTTCCGAGCGCTTTTCTTCTTTTTTTATGCGGGCTGCCGCCTTCTGCCGCTGTGTTTTGGACGCTTGCGCCGTCTTTCCCGCAATTCCTTTTGCCGCGAACGCGAATTTTCACGAAATTGAGACTTTTCCTTTTCGCAAAAAAGTGATAAGATAAAGAAAACGCTCGCAGCAGCAAGTCTGCCGCCGAAGCAGTTTTCCAAGTGAAAGGAGCCCTTATGAAATTATCGAAACCATTGAATAAATACTTCGACCACACGCTGCTCAAGCCGGAGGCGACCTCCGCGCAGATTGACCGGCTCTGTGAAGAAGCCAAAACCTATGATTTTTATTCCGTCTGCGTCAACAGCTGCTACGTTGGACGCTGTACGGACAATCTCAAGGGTACAGACGTCAAAGTCGCTGCTGTTGTCGGCTTCCCTCTGGGTGCCTGCACAACCGCGACCAAAGCCTTTGAGACCGAGGAAGCCTGCAAGGACGGCGCTTCAGAAATCGACATGGTGCTCAATCTCGGCGCGTTTAAAGACGGCAGATATGACGATGTGCGCGATGATATCCGCGAGGTAGTCAGCGCCGCCGCGCAGTACGGCGCGATCGTCAAGGTGATTCTCGAAACCTGTCTGCTCACGCCGGACGAAATTGAAGAAGCCTGCCGTCTCTCCAGGGACGCCGGCGCGCGCTTCGTCAAGACTTCAACCGGATTTAACAGCGGCGGCGCGACCGCGGCAGATGTCGCGCTGATGAAACGGACTGTCGGTGACGCCCTCGAGGTCAAAGCCAGCGGCGGCATCCGCGACTATGAGACCGCTATGGCGATGATTGAAGCGGGTGCCGACCGTATCGGCGCGTCCGCGTCTGTAAAGATTATGGAGGTGTACCGTCAAAATGTCCAGTAAAGTTCTTGATATCCTCAAGGGCAGCTTCTGCGCCCTGATTTTTCTCTTTTGCCTGATCTCCCGCGTCCAAAAAGGCGGTGACGCCGCTTGGACTTATGTCGGGATGGCTGTAACCGCCATCGCCGCCATCGGATTTTTTAAGCGCGCCTTCGACCGCTACTGATTGCGGCTGCGCGCGGCACGCGAACAGGCAAGCCGGCCGGCGGCCACTTCGCCGCGAACTGCCGCCGGACTGACGCGCAGGCAGCCTCTTCGCTGCAAACGCGTCGATGAACAGTCGAGCCTGCCCGCCGAAACAAAAAGCAGGCAGCCGCGCAGGCCTGCAATACCCTGCTGCCCATTGCGGCATCGGCAAGCTATCGCCGCTCTAAAAAAGATCAAAAAATATGATGCCGAGCCGCGGCTCCTTATTCGGAACCCGCGGCTCGGCACTGTTTTTTCTTTCCTTTCATTCCGAAAATCGCACCTGCGTGTTATCCCCGTGTCCGCGGCAAAAGCCGCCTGCGGCGCTGTGCTCTCGCAGCGCCCACTGTCCGCTTTCGACGTGACCCTTCACGCTCCGCGCCGCAATCTCCGGCAGTCTTCGGCGTGGACAAAGCGCCTATCAGCGCTGCAGCCTTTCGCGACGCGCTACAGTCCTGCCTGCGCTTTTAAGGCATCTGCCTTATCTGTGTGCTCCCATGGCAGGTCAATATCTGTTCTGCCAAAGTGACCGTAAGCGGCGGTCTGTCTGTAAATTGGTCTTCTCAGGTCAAGATCTCTGATGATTGCCGCCGGGCGGAAGTCGAAGTTCTGCTCTACCAGTTCCGCGATTTTTTCATCCGCGAGCTTGCCTGTCCCAAAGGTATCTACCATGATGGATACCGGCTTCGCGACACCGATCGCGTAAGCAAGCTGAATCTCCACCTTATCCGCAAGTCCCGCCGCGACGACATTCTTCGCCGCGTATCTAGCCGCGTAGCTCGCGGAGCGGTCAACCTTTGTAGGGTCTTTGCCGGAGAACGCGCCGCCGCCATGGCGCGCGTATCCGCCGTAAGTATCGACGATAATCTTACGTCCCGTCAAGCCGGAATCCCCATGCGGTCCGCCGATGACGAAACGGCCGGTCGGATTGACATAATATTTTGTTTCCTCGTCCAAAAGCTCAGCCGGAAGAATCGGCTTGATGACATGCTCAATCATGTCCTTTTTGATCTGCTCCTGCGTCGCTTCCGGATCGTGCTGTGTCGAAATCAGAACCGTATCGATTCTCTTCACCTTGTCACCGTCATACTCGACCGTTACCTGTGTCTTGCCGTCCGGTCTCAGATATTTGAGCGTACCGTCCTTGCGCACATCGCTCAATCTCTTTGCCAGCTTATGCGCGTAAGAGATCGGCGCCGGCATCAGCTCCGGCGTTTCGTTGCAGGCGTAGCCGAACATCAGTCCCTGGTCGCCCGCGCCGATGGTGTCGATCGTTGCCTCGTCGTTTAAGCTGCCGTCTTTGTATTCGAGCGATTTGTCCACACCCATCGCGATATCGCCGGACTGCTCGTCGATGGCGGATAATACCGCGCAGGTATTGCCGTCAAAGCCGTACGCGGATCTGTCATAGCCGATCTCCAGAATTACCTTTCTGACCAGCTTCGGAATATCCACATAGCACTTGGTCGAAATTTCGCCCATTACCATCGCGTAGCCTGTTGTGGTCGTCGTCTCCGCGGCAACTCTGCCATACGGGTCTTTTTCAAAAATAGCGTCCAGAATCGCGTCGGAGATCTGGTCGCAGACTTTGTCAGGATGTCCTTCGGTAACGGACTCTGATGTGAATAATTTTTTCATTGGTTTTTCCTCCCTCATAAAGCATCTATCCTTAACTTCAGTTGACAAAGGCACACACGGTTTGCAAA
>OLOV01001056.1_pt1 | contig 22679 bp, 25 predicted proteins | sample 1672931 | NCBI WGS metagenome assembly OLOV01 (sample SAMEA3136738, study PRJEB25190) | human gut metagenome | biome: human gut; feature: human-associated habitat; material: faeces | place: Austria | collected 2013
AATTGACTGATTTTGTTTGTGATTTAGAGGAGAAAAAAAGAATTAAGATAGTGTTACCACTATGTTTGGCAGAATTAGTAGCTCCAATTTGTGAACTATATTATAATATAAAAAAGCAAACTCCATTATTTACAAAATATTCTCTATATACATTATCTTCTAATTCTAATTTTAGCAATGAAAAGGCTAAAAAAGAATTGGAATATAAAAATAGAGATATGAAGGATACAATTAAAGATACAATAAAATGGTTAAAAAGGATGAATTATATTAAATAACACAAATTGTATGATTAAAATCAAAATATTAGTTATGTACAGTAAATGTTAAAAGTCTTTGACAAAGTTCCAAAGACTTTTGGTAGAGGTTTTATAGTAACACTTATATAATTGTATGTGAAAGGGGGAAGAATATGAAATTAGGAGAAAATATTTTTAAATTAAGAAAAGACTTAAAACTTTCGCAAGAACAATTAGCAGAAAAAGTTGATGTTACAAGGCAAACAATATCGAATTGGGAGTTAGGTGAAACATCTCCAAATCCAGAGCAATTAAAATTACTATCTAAAACATTAAATGTTAGCATTGATGAGTTACTAAATAATGATATTAAATCAGTAATGGTTGAAAAAATTAGTAACACAGAAAAACTTGTAGAAATAATAATAAAAATTTTAAAAGGAATCGGGATACTATTTATTGTGTTTTTAATTGTTACTTTTATTTTAATATTTATGTTTGGGGCTGTAAAAAAAGAACCAGCAGAAGAGTCAAGTCAAACTATTCATCTTAATTGCAAATTAAATGATAAAGAATATAGCTATCTCATAGAAATAGATGAAAATGGTAATATAGTAGAGGCTAGTGGTAGCGAATATATTCAAAATATTGTTAAAGATAAAGAATTTAAAAAAGGTAAAATATTAGTAGAATACATAGAATCATACTTTAAAGATAATGGTGGCAGTTGTAGATAATAAGAAAACAGGAAAGTGAATATTTCATAATCCAGATAAAGACATAAAAATAGTTGAATCAAAAGCAAGTCAAATAGAATTTGAAGATTTTAGTAATGGCGATATTACTCTTAAAAAGCCAAAGGGATGAAAAGTCATTACAGTAGGAACTAAAGATCAATATGCAATTAGAGTATATGATACTGAAACCAATGAAATATATAAAGCATATAATAGATTCACAGATGATTATGATGGTGAAAGATATAAACCTAATCGGCCTATAAGGCCTTGATACTAGCTGACGCTGAAGCGTCCTCAGTTTGACAGCTTACGCCACTTTCGTTTGCGTTTTTATTACTTACTACCCTTTGAAAGGGTCTCTATATTCCTTTATTGCTATTTGATCTGATATCATATCTTCTTTTAGCTGATTTGCTACATATGATTCTAGTTATTTTGCTAAACGTGATTGTATAGAAACAACTGATACATATACTCAAGATACTTTTAAAGGTGATGGAATTGTACTAAAACTAAATGCTAATGGCGGTAAAATAGATGGTAAAGAATATAATAGTTATGCCTACATAGGAGGGGACAATTCAGGAACATCCATGTCACTTCTACCATATATGCCTGTGAGAGAAGGATATACTTTTAATGGCTCAAATCCAAAAACAGGTGACAATGTAATGCTTTATGTAGCAATAGCAAGTATGTCAATAATAGGACTTGGAGTAACAACAATAGTTGCAAAAAAGAAAAAAATGAACTAAAAAAATACTACAAAAGAGAGGACTAGAACTTTCTAGTTCTCTTTTAAAAATAAAGGGAGCAATTATATGGCAGGAAAAAGAGCTAAAACTAAAAAGAGAGTAAAGCTAAATAAAAAGCAGTTAAGTACCATAGGTGTTCTAATATTGATAATAGCTGTTATATTTATAATTATAATGATATTCAAACCTGTTAATGTAGGGAAAATAAACAAAGAAAGTAAAGCGGAATATATAGAACGTGTTGCAAATGTAACAAAATATCCAGACAAAAAAATTGTAGAATTTAAAAACGATTATGAACTAATAGATAATGGAATAATAACAACCGAAATCTATGAAAAGTTAAAAAATAATGATAATATCTACAATCTAACTGTGGCAGAATATTTAAGATTATGAGATATATCATCAAAAAAAAGAATTGAAAATTTTTTAAAAATGTGGTATAGTATGAAAGGTAAAAAAATTAGATGATTTAAATATTTATTGTTTAATAAAATTTAATGAGATTTAATAAATTTTGTGGGGTAGCATTGAAAAAGCACTTTTTGATTTGTTTAAAAAATATATGCTTAATATATATGGAGCATAGAACAAATTGAATAGAGATGAGAAAAGAGGAAAATATGTTTAACTTTTCGTTAGATAAAAGAACAATTACTATAATTTTAGTTGTTATGCTAGCTTTATGGTTAGTAAGTAGTGGAACAGCAGGAATTTTAAATTTACTATTGACTATACCAGGTGTATTAATAGCAATTACATTTCATGAATTTGCTCATGCATGGATGGCTGTTAAGTTAGGTGATAATACACCAAAAGCACAAGGAAGACTTAGCTTAAATCCATTTAGCCACATGGACCCAATAGGCTTTGTGTTTTTAATTGTAGCAGGATTTGGATGGGGTAAACCAGTAGAAATAGATCCAAGGAATTTTAATGGAAAATATTCTTTATCAAAAGCAGAAGCAATAGTTGCAGCTGCAGGACCTATAATGAATTTTATTTTAGCATTTGTATTTATGATTTTGTATTATGCTTTGTTTGTTACAACAAATGCTTTAGCAGCACTTTCATTACAATGGCAACAAATAATAAATTATATGTTGATTTATATAGTAAGTATTAATATAGGATTAGGAGTATTTAACTTAATTCCATTACCACCACTAGATGGTTCAAAAGTATTAATGCACTTTTTACCGGCAAAAGGTAAAGAATGGTTTTATAATAACCAACATATATTTTATATAGTATTTTTGCTAATTTGGATTACAGGATTATCAAGTGTAATATTACAACCTATTTTTGGAGCCGTATTTAGTGGTATGAATTGGCTTGTAGCAAAGATATTTGGGCTGTTTTAATTAATATAGAATATAATTTACACGAAGTGTGAAATGCAGAGTAAAAAAATATAATTAAGGAAATGAAAGAATGAAAGATATATTAACTTTAGGAATTGAATCAAGTTGTGACGAAACTTCCGTATCAATTGTAAAAAATGGTAGGGAAGTTCTTTCTAATGTAATAAACTCACAAATAGATATACACACAATTTATGGAGGAGTAGTACCAGAAATTGCATCAAGATGCCATACAGAAGTTATTAATCAAATAACTAAACAAGCCTTTAAAGAAGCAAATTGCAGTATAAAAGATATAGATGTTATAGCATGTACAGCTGGACCAGGACTAGTAGGAGCTTTGTTAGTAGGAGTTTCTTATGCAAAAGGATTGGCATTTGCAAATAACAAATCATTAGTAGGTGTAAATCACATAGAAGGACATATTGCGGCAAACTATATAACTCACAAAGATTTAGAACCGCCATTTTTATGTTTAATGATGTCTGGGGGAAATACACAAATTGTACACGTAAAAGACTATTGCTCATTTGAAGTTTTAGGTAAAACAAGAGATGATGCAATAGGTGAGGCTTTTGATAAAGTTGCAAGAGTTGTAGGACTTCGGTTATCCAGGAGGGCCAAAAGTAGATAATCTTGCAAAACAAGGTAAAGCAAATATAGAATTACCAAAAACACATTTTGATAATATGGATTTTAGTTTTAGCGGAATAAAAACAGCAGTTATAAATTTAAATCACAAAGATCCTAACATAAATAAAGCAGATTTGTGTGCAAGTTTTGAAAAAACAGTTACAGAAATACTAATAGAAAATATTAAAAAGGCTATAAATTATATTAAAAATACTGTAGGGGAGAATGACATTATCTATTCACAAAACAATCCAATTAAATTGGCATTAGCGGGTGGAGTGTCTGCAAATTCATATATAAGAAATGAATTTGCAAAATTAGAAAAAGAGCAAAATATAAAAATATATTATCCAGAATTAAAATTATGTACAGACAATGCAGCAATGATAGCTTCTGCAGGATATTACAATTATTTAGCAGATAATTTATCAGATTTTACATTAAATGCAGTACCAAATTTAAAATTGTAATTTAAATAATAAAAGGAGAACAGTATATGGCAATATATGCAATATCAGATTTACATCTATCTTTTGGAAACAACAAACCAATGGATATATTTGGTGTGAATTGGGAAAATCATGAAGAAAAAATAAGAAAAGACTGGCTAAGAAAAATAACAGATAATGATTTAGTATTATTGCCAGGCGACTTTTCGTGGGCAATGTACTTACATGATACATACCAAGATTTTGAATATTTAAATAGTCTACCAGGGGAAAAATTATTGCTAAAAGGAAATCATGACTATTGGTGGACAACATTAAAAAAAATGAGAGAATATCTTAAAGAAAATAAATTTGAAAATATAGATTTTATATATAATAATAGTTATTTATTTGAAGACAAAATAATAGTGGGAACAAGAGGATGGCAAGATGATGATAATACTCAAGATAAAAAAATATTAAAAAGAGAAAATATAAGATTAGAACTATCAATAAAAGACGGAATAGAAAAATACGGAGAAGATAAAGAAATTATACTATGTATGCATTATCCTCCATTCAACAATTACAAAGAAAATGAAATGAATTTTATAGCTACAATGAAAAAATACAATGTAAAAACTTGCATATATGGACACTTGCATGGAGAGTCTGGAAAAGACGCAAAACAAGGAGAGATAGACGGTATTGATTTTAAATTAGTAAGTTGTGATCAAGTTGAATTTAAATTGCAAAAAATATATAAATAAAGAAATGTATGAGAAATCTCATACATTTCTTTATTTTAGATTACAACAGTGATAGCCTAAAATGCACTTTGTTTGGCTTTACATATTTAATTAAAAACAGATAGTTTGCACCTTCTTCTACACAACGTGCAGGATTAGGATACTCTTCTTCAATAATAAATAAATTTTTGCCATCACATTGTACTTCATGGAGTCCGTAATCAGCATCTAAAATTCCAGACTGATTAGGATTGATTTCAACGAAAATACCATCGTTCTCTCTTACAGGCCTAAGTATTTTTCCAGTAACAATATCACCAACATGCAAATTTTCAAGTGGAATACAATCTTTGTGGCTAACTATAAATTTTCCATATACATTTTGAAACAAAATACATACAGGAATGTGAAAAATTCCATAAAAATAATTTGAAACGTTAACGCGAAAAGAAGAGACTTCAGTATACGGTATTACACCGCATATCCCTGCTCCAACATCAACAAATACAGATGATTTTGTTACTCCTGTTTTATAGGCAAAGATGGTCTGGTAGCTACCTTCAAGAGATGAAAAATACGATAAAGCGTCTTTCATATTTTCTTTTCTTGACAGTAAAAAACAATTAGTATTAGTATTATAATCTATGATTTTTGCAGAAAGTAAACGATGCTTTGCAAAAAATGGAGTTATTAATCTGGCTGTTGGGTTACTTAAGTCATAAATACTTAATTCATCCAAAGGAATAATTCCACAAAATGAATTTCCAATAAAAACTTTCATTTCTTGTTTCAGATAATCATAGTCTTGTGCTAAAACGTTAACTGTTTTACCAATGTACGATTTTGGATCGTTGGATGGATCTAAAATGGTTAATTGACACCGCCATTCGGGGAGAAAGATTTGATTTACTTCCATTGTTTTAAACCTCCTTAATATATATGCTAAAAAGCACTGCATAAATTATATCACTATTTTATGTAAAATTCAATAAAAAGTGAGCTTTATTAAGCAATAGGGGTTGCAAAAAATAAAAAATGTGATATAATACAAAAGTTAATAAAAAACGGAAGGAAGATAAAAATGAACGTAAAAGTAGAAAAAACAGAAAATAATAATGAAGTAAAATTAGAATTTACAGTAGAAGCAGAAAAATTTGATGGAGCAATAAAAACTGTATTTAACAAAAATTCTAAATATTTTAATATACCAGGATTTAGAAAAGGTAAAGCACCATACCAAATAGTAGAAAAAACTTATGGAGCACAAATATTCTATGAAGATGCTTTTAATGAAGTAGCAGGAGAAGCTTTTGAAGAAGGATTAAAAGAGAATAATATAGAAGCAGTTAGCAAACCAGAAGTAGAAATAAAACAAATTGAAAAAGGTAAAGACCTAATATTTACAGCAGTAGTTCAAACAAAACCAGAAGTAACATTAGGAAAATATAAAGGTATACAAGTAAAAAAAGTTGAGTATAATGTATCTGATGAAGATGTTGAACACGAATTAATGCATATGGCAGAAAAAAATGCAAGATTAGTTTCAGTAGAAGACAGACCAGTTGAATCTGGCGATATAACAGTAATAGACTTTGAAGGATTTGTAGATGGAGTAGCTTTTGATGGTGGAAAAGCAGAAAACCATGAATTAACAATAGGAAGCAATACTTTTATACCAGGATTTGAAGACCAAATAATTGGAATGAAACCAGAAGAAGAAAAAGAAATAAAGGTAAAATTCCCAGAGGAATATTTCTCTGCAAATTTAGCAGGAAAAGATGCTACATTCAAAGTAAAATTACATGAAATAAAGAAAAAAGAAATGCCAGAAATAAATGATGAATTAGCAAAAGATATTAGCGAATTTGATACAATAGAAGAATTAAAAAACAGTATAAAAGAAAAACAAGAAGAACAAAATAAAACAAGAGCAAAATACGAAACAGAAGACGAAGTTATAAAAGCAGTATGTGAAGAAGCAAAAGTAGAAATTCCATCAGGAATGATTGAATCAGAAACAGATCACATGGTTCAAGACATAAATACAAGATTAAGTTACCAAGGAATGAACATAGACCAATACTTAAAGATGATGAATAAAACAATGGAAGAATTTAGAGCAGAATACAAAGATCAAGCAGAAACAGCTGTAAAATCTAGATTAGTATTAGAAGCAGTTGGAAAAGAAGCAGGAATAGAAGTAAAAGAAGAAGAAATATCAGCTAAGATAAAAGAAATGGCAGAAAACTATGGAAGAAAAGAAGAAGAAGTTAAAGACAACCCAGAATTAGTAAAATACGTAGGAGACAGCCTAAAAACAGAGAAAACAATAGATTTCTTAGTAGAAAATGCAAAAATAAAATAATTATTTTAAGTACCAGCATTGAAGAAAAATAAAAATAAATAAAGGGGGTAATAGCTTGTTGTAGAATATTATAATTAGGCTATTACCCAATTTTTAAATTAATAAAACCAAGGAGGAGAATTATAATGGAAAATTTAACAAACAGCTTAGTTCCTTATGTAATTGAACAAACAGGAAGAGGAGAAAGATCTTACGATATATTCTCAAGATTATTAAAAGATAGAATTATATTTTTAAGTGAAGATGTAAACCATGTAACAGCAAGCTTAATAATAGCACAAATGCTATTTCTAGAGTCAGAAGATCCAGATAAAGAAATATCATTTTATATAAATAGCCCAGGAGGTTCTATAACAGACGGTATGGCAATAGTAGACACAATGAACTATATTAAATGTCCAGTATCTACAATATGTGTAGGACTAGCAGCAAGTATGGGATCTGTACTTTTAACATGTGGAGCAAAGGGCAAAAGATTTGCAACACCAAATTCAGAGATATTAATACATCAACCATTAATTTCTGGGGGGCTAGCAGGTCAAACAACAGAAATAAAAATACATGCAGACCACATGGTAAAAACAAGAGAAAAATTAAATAAGTTGCTAAGCGAAAAGACAGGTCAAAGCTTAGAACAAATAGAAAAGGATACAGAAAGAGACCATTACATGACAGCACAAGAAGCATTAGAATATGGTTTAATAGATGAAATAATAGATGTTAGGAGGTAACAATGGCAAATAGAAACATTACAAAAAGTGTAAAATGTTCTTTTTGTGGAAAACCACAAGAAATGGTAAAGAGAATTGTTGCAGGGCCTAATGCATATATCTGTGATGAATGTATTGCGATATGCAACAATATAATAGAAGATGAAAACTATGATGAAGAAACAGGGTACGAGGATTTAAAATCAGAAGATATACCAACACCTGCAGAGATAAAACAGATTCTAGATGAATATGTAATAGGACAGGATGATGCCAAAAAGACATTATCTGTTGCAGTATATAATCATTATAAAAGAATAGCATGTGATGAAATTATTGATGATGTAGAAATACAAAAAAGCAATATACTTTTATTAGGGCCAACAGGATGTGGTAAAACACTTTTAGCACAAACACTTGCAAGAATATTAAATGTACCATTTGCAATCGCAGATGCTACAACACTTACAGAAGCAGGATATGTTGGAGAAGATGTAGAAAATATTTTGCTTAAATTAATACAATCAGCAGAATATGACATTAAAAAAGCAGAAAAAGGAATTATATATATAGACGAAATTGATAAGATAACTAGAAAATCAGAGAATCCATCAATAACCAGAGATGTTAGTGGAGAAGGTGTTCAACAAGCTCTATTAAAAATAGTAGAAGGAACAGTGGCATCAGTACCACCACAAGGAGGAAGAAAACATCCTCATCAAGAATTCTTACAAATTGATACAAGCAACATATTATTTATATGTGGAGGAGCTTTTGAGGGATTAGAAAAAATTATAAAAGATAGAGTTGGAAAAAAAGGAATGGGCTTTGGAGCTCAAATAGAAAGCAAAAAGGAAATTGAAAGATATAAAATCTTTGAAGAATTATTGCCACAGGATTTATTAAAATTTGGTTTGATTCCAGAATTTGTAGGAAGACTTCCAATTATTGCAACTCTTAAAGAACTAGACAAAGAAGCTTTAATAAATATAGTAACAGAGCCAAAAAATGCATTAACAAAGCAATACAAAAAACTATTAGAGCTAGATGGGGTAGAATTAGAATTTGAACCAGAAGCATTAAATTCAATAGTAGAAAAGGCAATAGAAAGAAACACTGGTGCAAGAGGACTTCGTTCTATAATAGAAGATATAATGAGAGATATAATGTTTGATATACCATCAAATCCAAAAATAGAAAAATGCATAATAACAAAAGATACAGTAGAAGGAAAAGATGGACCAAAACTAGTTATAAATGAGAATAAAACTTCAAAAAGGATTAAAATAAAGAAAAAACCAATTGAAGCCAATAAGAGCGAAACTGCATAATTAAAAAAATGGGGGATTTTCCCCATTTTTTGTTGAATAGGAAAAATTATATTGACAAATCAGATAAAAGTTTGGTATAATATACAAGTTGAAAAATACGCACATATAGTTATAGTTTAAGATTGTGCTTATAAATAAGTGTTCTTAAATGTAAAAAACTATGTGGAGGAAAAACAAATAAGGAGGAATGTAAAATGGCAGTAGTTGCAATGAAACAATTACTAGAAGCAGGTGTACATTTTGGACACCAAACAAAAAGATGGGACCCTAAAATGGCTGAATACATTTATCAAGCTAGAAATGGTATCCATATTATCGATTTACAAAAGACATCAAAGAAAATTGACGAAGCTTACAAATTTATGAAGGATGTTGCAGAAGAAGGAAAAACTATCCTTTTCGTAGGAACAAAAAAACAAGCACAAGAATGTGTTAAAGATGCAGCAATAAAAAGCAATATGTTCTATGTTGATCAAAGATGGTTAGGTGGAATGCTTACAAACTTTAAAACAATTAGAACAAGAATTGAAAGATTAAACAAATTAGAAGAAATGGAAAACGACGGAACTTTCGAAGTTTTACCAAAAAAAGAAGTTGCAGCATTAAAAAATGAAAAAGAAAAACTAGAAAAAAATCTAGGCGGAATTAGAAATATGAAAGAAATGCCAGGAGCTATGTTTGTAGTAGATCCTAAAAATGAAAGAATAGCAGTTTTAGAAGCTAAAAAGTTAAATATTCCAATTATAGGATTAGTAGATACAAACTGCAATCCAGAAGATGTTGACTATCCAATTCCTGGAAACGATGATGCAATAAGAGCTGTAAAATTAATTACAGATGTTATGGCAAATGCAATTATAGAAGGAAGACAAGGAGAAGCATTAGATAACGAACAAGAAGAAGCTGTAGCATCAGAAGAACCAACAAGCATTGAAGAAGTTGTTGCAGAAGAAACAGAAACAGTAGAAGAATAGTATTTAATGTAGACTTGATTACGAATATTGTAGGGGCGCGCCGTGTGCGATGACCCCTACAATAATAAAATATGAATTTGTAATTTTAAAGGAGGAAAGCAATATGATTACAGCACAATTAGTAAAAGAATTAAGAGAAAAAACAGGTGCAGGTATGATGGACTGCAAAAAAGTTTTAACAGAAACAGATGGGGATATGGAAAAAGCAGCTGAATTATTAAGAGAAAGAGGAATAACAAAAGCAGCTAAAAAATCAGATAGAATAGCAGCAGAAGGATTAGTATATTGCTATGTAACAGACGACAAAAAAGTTGGTGTAGTATTAGAAGTTAATGCAGAAACAGACTTCGTTGCAAAAAATGAAGAATTCAGAAAATTTGTTGCAGATACAGCAAAACAAATAGCTATTACAAACCCAGCAGATGTAGAAAGCCTATTAGCAGAAAAATCAATAAATGATTCTTCTAAAACAATAAAAGACATATTAACAGATAAAATAGCAACAATAGGAGAAAATATGTCAGTTAGAAGATTTGAAAGATTTGAAAGTACAGGATTAGTAGAAAGCTATGTTCATGGAGATGGAAAAATAGGTGTTTTAGTAGATTGTCCAAAAGGAACAGAAGAAGTTGCAAAAGACGTATGTATGCAAATTGCAGCAGCAAAACCTGAATACTTAAACAGGGAAGAAGTTCCACAAGATGTAGTATCACATGAAATGGAAATATTAAAAGCACAAGCTATGAATGAAGGAAAACCAGCAGAAATAGCTGAAAAAATGGTTCAAGGAAGAATTGGAAAATTCTATGGAGAAATTTGCTTATTAGAACAACCATTTGTAAAAGAACCAGATATAAAAGTTCAAAAATTGTTAGATAACAACAATGCAGAAATAGTAAAATTTGCAAGATTTGAAAAAGGTGAAGGACTTCAAAAAAGAGAAGAAAACTTTGCCGAAGAAGTTGCAAAACAAATGAATCAATAATTAAATGAAAAAAACGGATTTTAAAAAATCCGTTTTTTCATTTAAGTTTTGTTTACAAAATTAATGAAATTAGCTAAAAACCATTTTCAAATTTGGCTGCCTTTAATGGATTTAATCTAAATTCTATTTTAAACAAGTTAAATTTAGATAAATCTTTATTTTCTAAACATTCAATATACAAGTTAAGTGCTTCTTCTGTTTTGCAAGCAGAAATAATTGCTGGGTTTAAATCATATTCAAACATTACACTAAGAGCGTATTTAAGCGCATCAAAAACTGATTTTGCTTCTCTATCTCTTATTAAAGAATATGCTTCTCTAAATCTTGCTAAGCTAGGGTGCTTTGTATAATAATCTAATGGTAAAATAAATTCTTTATTTATTACATACTCTAAAGATTTGTATTCTTTTGGATATTTTTCCATATATGATTCAATCTCAGAAACTGTATAAGGAAGAAACACTTTATTATCTTTTTCAGAAATTATTAAAGTGTCATTGCTTTGAATGCCTTCTTTGTTTGGCTCTTCTATTACAGTTTCCGTAGGATTAGAACTATCTAGATAATTTATTTCCTTTACAAAACTATCAATTTTAACATCTGATAATGCAATATCATTTTTAATTTGTTCATATATAGAAAAATAGCTGTTTATTTTTTCTTTTAAATTTGCAGAAGTTCCATCAGAAGTAAAACCTTTTCTTGAAAGCAAAATAAAATCGCTATTTATATCAATTAATAAAGATTTTAAAGAATTTAATTTTTCTACATTATGATTAAATTCTTCTGAAATTTTATTTATTTCTTCTGAGTAATCTTTCTTAGTATCTATTCTAGAAACAGAATTAGTTTTTAATAGAGTATCAAAAAGACACTTTACCTCATTACTTTTATTTTCTTGTTCTGCTATCTTCAAATTAAGTGTTACTAAGTTAGATTCAAAGTTTTGCAATAAATATAATTCGTTCGAGTTAAAAATCTCATCTTTTGTGATTGTTTCCAAGTATATTCCCCCTATTAAATAAAAATATAACTAAATAAATTATAGCACAACAAAATGAAAAAGTATGTTACAAAAAAAACAAAAAAACATTACAAAAAAACAAAAAATGACATTCTGTTGTAACTGAATTGTAACAATAAAATGCTATAATATATCATATATCAAAAAAACAAGGAGGTTTTCAAAAGATGAAAAACAAAAAAAGAAATTATGTAATCGTAGTATTGGTGGTGCTATTACTAGCGTTAGCAGTAGGATATGCTGCATTTAGTGATACATTAACAATTTCAGGTACAGCAAATGCAAAAGGTACATTTGACATGCAATTTACTTCTGCAACAATTGATACAGCTACAGCAAAAGGAATAAACACAACAGAATCAACTGCAACAATATCAACTGATAAAAACACAGTTACAGTACTTGTAAAAGACTTAGCTTATCCAGGAGCAGGAACAAATGTAACAGTAGTTGCCAAAAATGCAGGTACAGTTCCAGCAAAATTAAAAGGTTTAAAATTTACTGGAAATGAAGATCCTGACATAAAAATTACATTCCCAGAAGGATTAGCAGTAGGTGAAGTAGTAGAAGCAGGAAAAACATGTTCAATTACTTTCTCTGTAAAATGGGATGAAAACTCAACAGTAGCAACAAAAGATTTATCATTTAGCGCCGAATTAGAATACGAACAAAGCACAGATGCATTTACAGGAACACCAGCACATACAGATGCATAAAAACATATAAATCTAAGGGTAATTTGTTTAAATAAAATTACCCTTAGAGCGTATTAAAACCAATTAGTATAAAGGAAGCCCAAATGAAACGAACAAAAATAGAAACAATTTTAATATTTGGAATTTTAATTTTATATTATGCTTTATCTCAAATATTTTTTGTGAAGATGGGAAGCATATATTCTATAATAATAAATCCACTATTTTGGATTTTACTGTGTGTAAGTTTAAAGTTATATATAAAAAAAACATATGCAATAGCAAAACTAAAAAAAGAAATAGTAGATTATACATTAATAGCTGTATTAGGATATATAATAGTATATTTAATTTCTGGATTATTTGTATCATTTGGTAAAAACCCAAACTCTACAACTTTAAAAGGCACAATTATGAATTTTTGGGTAACAGGGACCGTGATCTTAACACGAGAATATGTTAGATATCTAATAATAAATAATACATATGAAAAACAAAAGAAAAAAGTGGGTATAGCATTAATAATTATAATGACTTTATTAGAAGTAAAAACTTTGAATATAACTGATATGAATGTTTATTATGCGTTTAAACAAATAGCATCAGCTTTCTTACCAGTATTATCTAAAAACATATTATTTACATATTTAGCATACTGTAAAAACTATGTAGCAGCAGTATGTTATGACTTGCTTATATATTTAGTATTATGGTTATCGCCAATATTACCTAAAATGACTTGGTTTATGATAGCAATAATAGATATAGCGACACCAATAATATTGTTACTATATATAAGATATATAAAAAGAAAAAAGGATTATTTTAAATCAAAAGAAGGTGCAAGTGACTCTGAACCAAAATCAGTTATAGTTTTAGTGATAATAGTAATACTTGCTATATGGTTTGCATTAGGAATTTTTCCGGTAAAACCAATAGCAATAGCAACAGGAAGTATGTCTCCTCAAATAAATATTGGAGATGTAGCAATAATAAAAAAATGTGGACCAAACGATGTAGAAGTTGGGGACATAATTGAATATAAAATGCCTGACTTTACAGTAGTACATAGAATAGTAGAAATAAAACAAGAAAACGGTAGATACTATTTTGCAACAAAAGGAGATAGCAATGACAGTAGAGATAAAAATTTAGTAACAGAAGATCAGCTTATAGGCAAATGCTTATTTAAAATAAGATATTTAGGATATCCAGCTATCTGGATAACTGGTGTAAAAACACAAAATGAATTAGGTTTATAAGAAGGGGAGAAGACAATTACTAATGAGAAAAAGAAAGCAGAAACTAAGAAAATCAATAAGAACTTTTTACATAGTTTTAGCTATTAGTATAATAGCTTTCTGTTCTGCTACCATTTTTAAGAAAACAATAAAAAAAGACACAGACGATAAAAGAGAAATAGTTTTAACATATACAAACAAATTAAATACAACATACAATGTAGACTTAAAAGATAATAAATTCATAAATGAAGAAACACTACCAATGGGTAAAATATATGTAACAGACCTAATTGACAAAGTAAATATGAAATTTGATTTTTTATATGATGCTTCAAAATACACAGAATTAACATATTCATACTCAATCGTTGGAGTGCTAGATGGAGCTTACTCTAAAAATGGAACACCTCAAAAAGTATGGGAAAAAGAATATATTTTATTAGACGAAACAGAAAGCAAAAAATCAAGTAGCACAATAAATATAAAAGAAAACATCCCAATAGATGTAAGTAAATATAATGATGAAATTTATAATTTCGAGCAAACATTAGGAATGGCAATTACAGCTAAACTTAATGTTCAATTGAGAGTTAATATAGATGGCAAAATAAATGATACACAAATAAAAGATAATTATGTATCAGATATAGACATAGAGTTAGGTGAACAAACAACAGCAATAACTGGAAAATTGACAGATGAAATAGGAGATACACTATATAAAACAACAACAAACAACAAAAATAATACTGCTGTTATAGCGATAAATGCAATACTAATTGTTGTTGCATTAGCATGGTTAAGACATATATTAACAGATACAACAAATCTAAACACAGTTAGAAATAATTACAAATTTGAATTAAATAGAATATTAAAATCTTGCGAAGATAAAATAGTAAAATTAAGTAAGAATATAGATTTAGCAGGAAAAGAAATTATTGAAGTTAATGATTTCGGAGAATTAATAAAATTATCAGAAGAATTGTATAAGCCAATTTTATATTGGAATTCTAGCCAAAAAGAAGAAGCTGAATTCTTTGTTATAACTAATAATGTAATATATAAATTTGTATTAAAAGTAAAATAGGAGAAATTTATAGGTATGGCAAAATACAAAAGGAGACATAAAAAGAATAGTGTATTATTGATTGGTATTGCAGTTATTGCAATACTAATCTTTATAAGCACGGGTTATGCTTTGTGGTCAGATACACTTTATATAAACGGAACTGCAAATGCTAGATACGTAGAGCAAAAGCTAGATACAATTACTGTTAATAAAACAAGTGACCAATACTTAGAATTTGAAGACGATGTTGGAGAGGACGTTCGTGCATTTAAAGTAAAAAGTACAGAATTAAATAACACAGAAGAAAAAATAGAAGTAGTCGGAAATTACGATAGAAGAAATTGGAATGTAAAAAAAAGAGATGTAATGATGAGACTTAATTTTGTAAATAATTATCCTGTAACAATAACAAATGGGCAAGTGACTTTACTAGAAGACACTACCGGATATTCTATTACACCAACAATAACAGAAACTGTTGCAAACAATCAAACAGGAACACTTACAATTACATACCATTTAAAAGCAAATAGTGACCTTTTATCTGGTACAATAAAATACAAAGCTTCATATGATGTAGATGGAGTAACTAGATATATATATTTAACAATAAATATAACAAAGTAAATGCCATTTGACTGTGCAACAAAAAGATAGTATAATATATATGTAGCTTTATTGCTATTTAGTAGGTAAATATTAACTTAGGAGGAGAAACAAACATGAGCAGCAGAAATGACATTTTCTTCGGAAATTTTCACCGGCCGTTAGAGGATCCGGTAACAGAGTTCTGGAGAAATTACCAAGGATGGGCAATTATACCATCCGAGGAAGGCGTCAAAACGATAAGACTTCTCAAAAATTTTGGTAGAGGAAAGATAAATCTTTTCAAGAAAGTTTTGGATGAAAACGGATACAGAATTATTCGAGAAAAGGAAGATAATGAAGATCATGTATTTATTTCTTATACCAAAAAATAAGACCTACAGCCCTGTCATGAATTTGACAGGGCAATCTTTTTGCTTGAAATAAAAACATTTCAAAAACATTACAAAAATATTACAAAAACAATTGCATTTTAAAAAAGCATGATATATAATGATACAGAACTTTGAAAAAAATATAAAAGAAAGAGGGTTTTAATTTATGAGCAAAAAGTACGTATACCTTTTTAAAGAAGGAAATGCAGACATGCGTGAATTATTAGGTGGTAAAGGTGCTAACCTAGCAGAAATGACAAACTTAGGTTTACCAATTCCACAAGGATTTACAGTTTCAACAGAAGCTTGTACAGAATATTACAACGATGGTAAAAAAATCAATGATGAAATTCAAAGCCAAATTTTTGAAGCATTAAAAAAATTAGAAGAAATGCAAGGCAAAAAATTTGGAGACAATAATGATCCATTATTAGTATCAGTAAGAAGTGGTGCTAGAGCATCAATGCCTGGTATGATGGATACAATATTAAACTTAGGTTTAAATGATGTAGCAGTTGAAGGATTTGCAGCAAAAACAGGAAATCCAAGATTTGCTTATGATTCATATAGAAGATTTATTCAAATGTATTCAGACGTTGTTATGGAAGTTCCAAAATCTTTCTTCGAAAAAATAATTGACGAAGTTAAAGAAGCAAAAGGAGTTCATTACGATACAGAATTAACAGTTGATGATTTAAAAGAATTAGTAAAAAGATTTAAAGAAGTTTACAAAAATGCTATGAACGGTGAAGAATTCCCACAAGATCCAACAGAACAATTAATGGGAGCAGTTAAAGCCGTATTTAGAAGTTGGGACAACCCAAGAGCTATAGTTTACAGAAGAATGAATGATATACCAGGTGACTGGGGAACAGCTGTAAACGTACAAGCTATGGTATTTGGTAACATGGGAGAAACATCTGGAACAGGTGTTGCATTTACACGTAACCCATCAACAGGTGAAAAAGGAATATATGGTGAATACTTAATCAATGCACAAGGTGAAGACGTTGTTGCAGGTGTTAGAACACCACAACCTATCACAAAACTTGCAGAAGATTTACCAGAATGCTATAAAGAATTCATGGAAATAGCAAACAAACTAGAAAATCATTACAGAGATATGCAAGACATGGAATTCACAATCCAAGAAGGAAAATTATATTTCTTACAAACAAGAAATGGAAAAAGAACAGCACCAGCAGCTATTCAAATTGCTTGCGATTTAGTTGACGAAGGAATGATAACAAAAGAAGAAGCAGTTTTAAGAATAGAAGCTAAATCATTAGATCAATTACTACACCCAACATTTGATAAAGATAGCCTAAAAGCAGGAGAAGTAATTGGAGAAGCATTACCTGCATCACCAGGTGCAGCAGCTGGTAAAGTAGTATTTACAGCTGAAGAAGCTAAAGAATTAGGAAAAGGTGGAAAAGGTGAAAGAGTTGTACTAGTTCGTCTTGAAACAACACCAGAAGATATAGAAGGTATGGTAGCTGCACAAGGTATACTAACAGTTCGTGGTGGTATGACATCACATGCTGCAGTTGTTGCTCGTGGTATGGGAACATGTTGTGTATCTGGATGTGGAGATATCAAAATGAATGAAGAAGCAGAAGAATTCGAACTTGGTGGATACAAATTCCATAAAGGTGATTTCATTTCATTAGACGGAACAACAGGAAAAATCTACAAAGGAGATATAAAAACTGTTGAAGCTTCAGTTAGCGGAAATTTCGGAAGAATAATGGGATGGGCAGATGAATTCAGAACATTAAAAGTTAGAACAAATGCTGATAACCCAAGAGATACAAGAAACGCTGTTCATTTAGGAGCAGAAGGAATAGGATTATGTAGAACAGAGCACATGTTCTTCGAAGAAGATAGAATTCCAAAAATAAGAAAAATGATATTATCAGAAACAGTAGAAGCAAGAGAAGCAGCTTTAAATGAATTAATACCATTCCAAAAAGGTGACTTCAAAGCTATGTACAAAGAATTAAAAGGATTACCAATGACAGTTCGTTATTTAGATCCACCTCTACATGAATTCTTACCAACAGCAGAAGAAGATATCATAGCATTAGCTAAAGATATGGGTGTTACAGTAGAACACTTAAAAGAAAAATGTGCTGAATTACATGAATTCAACCCAATGATGGGACACAGAGGATGCCGTTTAGCAGTAACATATCCAGAAATCGCTAGAATGCAAACAAGAGCATTAATGGAAGCTGCAATCGAAGTTAAAGAAGAAGACGGATACGATATAGTTCCAGAAATAATGATTCCATTAGTTGGAGAAAAGAAAGAATTAAAATTCGTTAAAGATATAGTTGTAGAAACAGCTGAAAAAGTTAAAGCAGAAAAAGGATCAGACATTGAATACCATATTGGTACAATGATTGAAATACCAAGAGCTGCATTAACAGCTGACGAAATTGCTGAAGAAGCTGAATTCTTCTCTTTCGGAACAAATGATTTAACACAAATGACATTTGGATTCTCAAGAGACGATGCTGGTAAATTCTTAGATTCTTACTACAAAGCAAAAATCTATGAATCAGACCCATTTGCAAAATTAGACCAAGATGGTGTTGGAAAACTAGTTAAAATGGCAGCAGAAAAAGGAAGAGCAACAAGACCAAACATCAAACTTGGAATATGTGGAGAACATGGTGGAGAGCCATCAAGCGTAGAATTCTGCCACAAAGTAGGATTAAACTATGTATCTTGCTCACCATTTAGAGTTCCAATCGCAAGATTAGCAGCAGCACAAGCAGCATTAAAAAATAAATAAGATTTATAATCTTAGAGGTGCATGATTGCACCTCTATTTTTTATTCTTAAAAACATTTTAAAATAAAGCATTGACACAAATATAAACAATGTATATTATAAATACAAATAATAAAATAAGGAGTGAGCGAATATGAATAAATATTATTTTACTTCAGAAAGTGTAACAGAAGGGCATCCAGATAAATTATGTGATTACATATCAGATACAATATTAGACGAATGCCTAAAACAAGACCCAAATTCAAGAGTAGCAGTAGAAACATTTGCATTTAAAAACATAATTACAGTTGCAGGACAATTAACAACAACTGCAAAAATAGACATAGAAAAATTAGCAAGACAAGCTGTAAAGGAAATAGGTTATGATAATGAAGAAACAGATATGGATTACAGAACATGCAAAATAAATATAGAGATAAATAAACAGAGTCCAGATATAGCAATGGGAGTAGATACAGGTGGAGCTGGAGACCAAGGAATAATGTTTGGATATGCATGTAATGAAACAGAGGAATATATGCCTTATGCTATTTGGTTAGCACATAAACTTGCGAAAAAACTAACTGAGGTCAGAAGAAACAAAGAAATAAATTATCTAAGACCAGATGGAAAAACACAAGTAACAGTAGAATATGAAGATGATAAACCAAAAAGAATAGAAGCAATAGTTATATCAAACCAACATAATGCAGATGTAGATATTGAAGAATTAAGAAAAGATATATACAATAAAGTAATTATGCAAGTAGTAGACAAAAATATGATAGATGAAAACACTAAAATTTATATAAATCCAACAGGAAGATTTGTAATAGGAGGACCACTAGGAGATACAGGATTAACTCGGAAGAAAAATAATTATTGATACTTATGGTGGATACAGTAGACATGGAGGAGGAGCATTTTCGGGAAAAGATGCAAGCAAAGTAGATAGGTCAGCAACATATATGTTAAGACATATTGCAAAAAATCTTGTAGCAAATGGATATGCAAAAAAATGCGAAATACAAATATCATATTCAATAGGTGTAGAAGAACCAATTTCAACACATGTAAATACGTTTGGAACAGGAACAAAAAGCGAAGAAGAACTAATAAAAATAATAAAAGAAAAATTTGATTTAACACCAAGAGGAATAATAGAATATTTAAACCTAAAAAATCCAATATATACAAAGACAACAAACTATGGACACTTTGGAAAAAAAGAATTACCATGGGAAAAAATAATAGAAATATAATTCCGTTAAAAAAGTGAGAAAGAAAGGGATTGTCCCTTTTTTTCTCACTTTTACAAATAGAAAGATTTATTTATTTTTATACAAGTCACTTTCATACAAATCATCTATATATACACTCTTTTCAGGAGAACCATCTAAAAAACCAATTTTAGCAATATCATCATTAACTTCTTGAATCCATACAGGTTTTTCTTCATAAAAAACTTCACTTAATTGTCTATGATTTAAAATCTCATTTAATCTTTGCTTATTCATAAGAACAACTCCTTTTGATTTTAATTGTGGGTCGCCGAGGAAGTCGACCCCTACAACTAATATATCCAAAAAGCTTAAAAAAATACTTGTAAATATACAAATAAAACTATATAATGAATTCGTATAGATTAAAAATACTTATGAAAAAGGAAAGGTGAAAAAATGAAAGAAAAATTAATTGGTTTAAAGAATATGGTTATTAATTTCTATAAGGAAAATAAGAAAATATCACTTATAGTATTAGCAGCTATCTTAGTTATAATAATGATTTTAATTATAGGAACAGGAAAAGAAGAATATGGCAATACAAGCGGAAATTTAAGAAATCAAGGAATCGTTGCAAGAAAAGGAAATAAAATTTATTATTTGGCATTTGACGAAGGAACTGTAGATGGAATTTATCAAATAAAGAAAAATGGAAAAAATAAAGAAAAAGTAAGTAGTGAATATGGATATTATTTAAATGTATCAGGAAATTATATTTATTATGTTTCAGAAGAAAAAGGTCAATTAGTAAGAGCAAAATTAAATGGAGAAAACAACCAAGTAATAGCAGAAAATGTTAGTACAGCTCCTATTACAGTTATAGACAATTGGATTTATTATTTTGAAGGAACAAACCTTTATAAAATAAAAACAAATGGCAAAAATAGAACACAATTATCAAATAAAGCAATAGAAAATTATCAAGTAGTTGGAAAAGAAATTTATTATAGCTACGAAAATAATGGAAAATATGTTATTGCTAAAATGAATTTGGCAGGAAAAAATGTAACTAAAATAGATGAAGAAGCAGGAAGAGAATTTTTTGTTACAGGAAATAAAATTTATTTTATAAACGAAAAATATGATATGGAAAACTACGAATATAAATATGAACTATATAAAATGAAAACAAATGCAAAGAAAAAAGAAAAAGTATGTGATATTGCAGGAGGAGTAGATACTCATACAATAAACTTTACAGAAAATGCTTTATACTATGCAAAAACAGTTAAAGATGAAAACATGGCTATTTATAGCATAAAACTAAATGGAAAAAATGAAACAAAAATAACAGAAGTAAACACATATTCAAATGCAATAAACATTGTAGAAAAATATATGTATTACTTAGATGAAAATGAAGATGGAAATATTCAGGTATATAAAATAAAAATAAATGGGCAAGACAAACAAGCAATGTAGGTTAATGGAGGTAAAAAGTGCAAATAGTATATAACAACACAGAAATAGATGTAAAAAAAGGTACAAAAGTATGTGATTTGCTAAAGCAAGAAATAACAAAATCCAAAAACGAAGTAGTAGCATGTAAATTTAATAATGAATTAAAAAGCTTAAACTATGAAATAAATACAAGTGGGAAGATTGAATTAATAGATGTTACTCAAAAAGATGGAATGAGAGTATATAAAAGAGGCTTAATATATATAATAGCAAAAGCATTTCAAGAAATATATAATAATGCTTTAATAACTGTAGATTACCAACTATATCACTCAATGTTATGCGAAGTTGACAATATGAAGATTACAGAAGAAATGATAGAAAAGGTAAATAAAAGAGCTCAAGAAATAATAGAACAAGATTTGCCAATAATTAAAAAGTTTATGACAAAAGAAGAAGCAATAAAATTTTATGAAAAAGAAAAAACTTTAAAAGGCAGATTACAATTAGACTTAAAAGAAAAAAAGGAAGTAACTTTGTATTACTGCGAAGATTATTATAATTATTTCTATGGAGTAATGCCAATTTCTACTGGATGCATAAAAAAATATGAATTATTAAAATATCACGATGGATTTTTAATTAGGTACCCAAGCAGAAAAGAACCTAATCATTTACCAAAGTTTATTGAATGTCCAAAGCTACTAGAAACACTAGATGAATACGAAGATGTTCATAAAATACTAGGAGTAAATACCTTATATCGCTTAAATACAATAATAAAAAAAGATAAAATAAAAGATTATATTTTATTAGATGAAGCGTTACATGAAAAGAAAATTGCAGGTATAGCGGATAATATTGCAAAAAATAAAGATTTAAAAGTAATACTAATTGCTGGACCATCATCATCAGGTAAAACA
>OLOV01001065.1_pt1 | contig 22503 bp, 22 predicted proteins | sample 1672931 | NCBI WGS metagenome assembly OLOV01 (sample SAMEA3136738, study PRJEB25190) | human gut metagenome | biome: human gut; feature: human-associated habitat; material: faeces | place: Austria | collected 2013
AAATGATTTGAATTCAACTTTTTCATTACATCACCTACTTAACAACTTACTATTTCTCTAATCTTATATGCAAAATTGGATAAGGATTTCCTTGTTCATCTGTTTCACTTCTTTTAATGCTTGTGGTACGTACTCATTACTTTTTTTGCCCAAGTTCTTTTTTTACATTCTGGGCATTTTAAATGTCTTGTTGTTCCTATATGCATAGCAAACATTACTTCTTTATATTCTGGCACAAATTTATAATGACATTTTCTACATTCATAATATCCAGCATCTAGTTCAAACTTTAGTGCAGTAAATCCTGCTGCTAAAAATAGCACTGTTGATGCACTAATTATTGTTCCAAGAACAGTACCCTCTTCTAGTGTTTTTACCGCTAAAAGTAATATTCCAATATAGAATACTGAACTTGTTATTAAAATTGTCCACATAGATGTCATAAGTTTTTTATTTTTTAGTTCATCTTTTTTTGCTAATTCTACTAATAATTCTTCTGTCTTTTTATTATAATTATCCATTTCTATCCTCTCCCCACTTAATAATTCATTTACACTTATTTTTAGCTCATTACATAATTCAAGCATTATTGATGAATCAGGCATTGCTCTTCCATTCTCCCATTTAGATATAGCTCTATCTGTTATGTTTAATTTTTCTGCTAATTGCATTTGGGTTAAATGGTTTTCCTTTCTACATTCAGCTATAAATTTTCCGATTTTAATCTGATTCATATTATTACCTCCTTTAGATTAAGTGTATGATATTATTATTAAACAGTCTACATACCATTGGTTGAGTGGGGTATTTTTTTACCAACTAATGGTTGTTTTTAATGTTATTGTAGATTTCTGCTTGCAAGTCTTGAAAGTCTTTTTCTATATATTTAGCCACGCCGTCATCTTCTATATTTATTTTTTTGTATGCTAAATATATTAAATTATATATTTTCTGTTTTGATTTGTCTACCAAAAGTTTATAATTAGGTAACGCTTTTATTATTACATTCTTTAAAATAATTTGAAATATATTTAATACTAAATTTTTGTAATCTGATGAATATTCATACAGAATTTTTTCTATTTCTTTTTCTGAAAACATGTTACAAAATTCATTTTCGTAATACAAGCTTTTTAGATATTCTTCTATAAACTCTACTCCTTCTAGCTTTCCTATCAAATTATTATATAATGGATAATCTGCTGTAATTTTCATGTCATGTGCTTTAAAATCTGGATCATATATTTTCAAAAAGCCTTCTATTCCGCCAATAATTGTATCATTGTAAATCTCATTATCTATATTAAGCATATTCTGTCTTACTTTTATATACATTAACCTTACTACTTTTAACATTTTATCTATCTTTTTTCTTCCTGCTTTGTATGCTTCTTCTATTCCTTTTTCTTTTATTATTTTAAGTGCATCATCTGGATTACTAAATGATTTTAAGTAAATTCCTATTGTATATATATTAGAATCTGATATGTCTAGCAAAATCTCTTTTCTTATAGAACTGCTATAATCTTCTGTATATTTATATACTCTTTCATCAAGTAAGCATAGAAGTTTTGCTTGCAAATTTAATATTTCATCATCTGTAATCATTTGATTTTTATATGCTTCTTCTATTAAAGTTTTAAAGTAATTTTTCTCATCTAACTTTTCTCTTTTTATTTTACTTATAACTTCAATTTCATTCATTTGCTTCACTCACTTCTATATCATCTATATTCTTTCCTTCTAATAAATCTTTTCTCATTTTATACATAATTGTTCCTTCTAAATATTCTATGTCACCTTTGCACACTCCATCAAAAGCGTTTTTCATAAATTTTATTAATTCATCATCTGTAATTAAGTCCATTGTTTCATTTTTATATTCGTAAAATATTTCTATTAGTTCATACAATGTTTCAATGTAATTTGACTGGTTTATATATGGTGAGTCGCAAAATTCTTTTATTAATTTATCTAATATTCCTTCTCTAAATTCTATTCTACCTTTCTCTTTTAAAATCTCTGTTCTTTTTGCTAGTAAATCGTTTATTTGTTTATCTGATAATGTTAAGCCATATTTACTTGTATATTGGTTACATTCTTTTATGTTTGAGATTTCAATTTGATTTCTTTTATTTACAATTTCTAAATAATTTTCGTTCATTTTTGTTTCCCTTATTTTATATATCATATTTGCGTAGTAAATTGCAGACTTGATTTTTTTGCAATTTTGTGGTATAGTAAATATATCAAAAAGAGAGAAAGCACTTGATTTTTCAAGTGTTTTCTCTCTTAATACTATTTATTGTCACTTTTCATTTTTATTCTAAACATTCTTGTTGCTAATATCAGTATTATAATTGTATATACAAAAAATATAACTATATTTTGTGTTGTTATTATTTCTAAATTGTTATTTAGAATTCCTTTCGTAATTGTTAATGCAGAGTCAAATGGTAAAAATTTACAAATTTTTGCATAAGTATTCCCTAGCATTTCCTTTGGAAAATACATTCCGCTTGTAAAGCACACTAACTGAATAATTATGCTTGAAACTCCTGATGCTGCTTTATCTGAAACTAAACTTCCTATTAGTATTCCCATTGCAATAAATAGCACTGCTATTATGATTGATGCTAAAACTGTCCATATAATATTTATGCTAAATTGTAATCCTAAAAATATTGCTATTACAAACAATAATATATTTTGTAATAGAATGATTGGTATAAATGAAATCATATACCCTAATATGTATTCTATTGGCTTCATTGGGCTTATTCCTAATCGTGTAAGAAGTGATGTTGTTCTATCTTTTGAAATTAGCATAGCTGTAAATAGTGTAATAAAGGAAAAACTAAATATCATAATTCCTGGTGTGAAATTTTCTAGTTTATATGCATCATTTGGTATTTTAAATTGTTGAAATATAAATAGTAAAAATAATGGCAAAACTATTGCAAAAATAATGCTTAATGGATCTCTTATAATTTCTTTAAAATTTCTCTTGGCAAAATTTAATGTTCTCATTACAATTCACCTCCAGTAGCAATTTTTACAAAAGCATCTTCAAAGTTTTTTGCTCCTGTTTTTTCTATAAGTTCTTTTGCTGTTCCTATTTGAACTATATTTCCTTTATTCATTATTGCAATTCTATCTGATAAGCTTTCTGCTTCTTCCATATAGTGTGTTGTTAGTATTATAGTAACTTTTCCTTTTAAACTTTCTATTATTTTCCATAATTCTTTTCTTGCAATAACATCTAGTCCTAAAGTAGGTTCATCTAAAAATAATATTTGTGGATTGTTTATTAGTGCTATTGCTATTGAAACTTTTCTTTGCCATCCTCCTGATAATGTTTTTGCTTTTTGCTTTAATACTTCTTCTAATTTAAACATTTTTATTAGTTCATTTATTTTTATATCTTTGTCTTTAATTTTATATACTCCTGCCATAAATTCTAAGTTTTCTTTAACTGATAAATTAGGAGCAATTGCTGTTTCTTGTGGTGAAACATTTAATTTTTCTCTAATTTTCATATAGTCTTTTTTTGTATCATATCCTAATACCTTTATTTCTCCATCTGTTGGCATTATTAATGTTGACATCATTTTTATTGTTGTAGTTTTTCCAGCACCATTAGTTCCTAATAAAGCAAACAGTTCTCCCTCTTTTACTTCTAAATTAATATTATTTACTGCAACTTTGTCTTTAAATTTTTTTGTTAATTTTTTTATTTCAATTGCATTCATATTATTTGTCTCCTTTCGGAATAAATTTATCAATACTTTCTTCTAACACATTAGCTTTAACTATTGCCATTCCTTTTTTCTTATCACATAAAACCACTACCGAATCTCCTGGTTTTATATCAAACATATCTCTTGCTTCTTTTGGAATAACTATCTGTCCTTTTTCTCCCACTTTGCTAATTCCAACATATTTATCTTTATTCATAAAAAACCCTCCTTGTATGATTTGTTATACTTTTCATACTTATTTTATCACATTAAATTTAAAAAGCAATAAAAAAACATTAAATATTTATTCCTATTCAACAAAAACAAGGAAAGCACTTATTCAAGTGCTTTCCTTGCTTTTTAGCTTTGGATTTTGTCAATTAATTTAACACATTTTCTAAAGCTTTTTTAGCTTTTCTTTCTTTTTCCCGATTGGAAATATATTTTTTAACTATTTCTAAAACTTCTTCCTTTGTGAGGTTTTTTTCCTCCTCATCAGCTCTTATGGTTAATATTTCCCGACCATCTTCCAAAGTTACTTTCATGCCTATTATCCTCCTGTAATAAATAATTTGAGCTTTCGCTCTTTATTAAGTAGTTTATCATTAAATTTCTTAAAATTCAACTAGTCATAATAAAAAAATAAGCGCAAATTCTCACCTGAATTTACGCTTATTGTCACATATCAACATTTATTTTAACATATTTTTTATTGTTTATTTCTTTCTTCAAGTTCTTTTAGAAATTGTGAATAATCTCTTACTTCTCCCTCTTCACTTTTTGTTTCTGCTTCATCTTCTAATGATAAAGGTTCATATACAGTACCTGCAAACCATACTTCTCCTGTTTCTTTGTTTCTAATAACAAACATATATGGTTTATCAAATGTCAAATCTATTTTTTCTACAGGCACATCATATAAATAATCAAACATTTCACCTGCACCTGCTCCGCCAATAAATGTAGCTGCCGCTGCTTTTATACCATCTTGTGTAAATTCAATATTGGCTTTATGTTTTGCTTGGTTTATATATGCTTTCTCATCTGTAATGCCTTTTAAGTTAGCTTTATTTTTATCAAATATATCTTTTACCCCCATGTCATTTAAATCTTTAATAAGATTTAAATCATAATCGAATTTAAATTTAGGAATATAACCTACTACTTGAGTAATAACTCCTTCTTTGAAGTTTTCTCTTTTATTAATGTCTTTTAGGTTTTCTATTATTTTATTAATTTCTTCTGCTGTAATATTACTTATATATTTATCCAAATTTTCTTCTGGCATTATTGCAACATATTGTAATGTTGTTCCATTATATTTTTTTAAATCTTTAGCGAATGATTTTACTTTCTCGTCTTGATAAACATAAAAATCTGTGTTCTTATCTACACTTTTATAGTTTTTTTCTATTTCTTCCATATATGAATCTAGGTATTCTTTTACTGCTGTTTCTATATTCTTGCCTTCTAAATAATATGATGCATAATCGCCTTCATTCAAATACTTTCTAAATGCATCTCCTACTGTTTTTCTAATATTATCTTCTCCCAATGTGTTAACAATATCATAGTTGTTTACAGAAGCAATTATTCCCATACCAGATATTTTATTTTTCACACCTTCAAAATCGCTTGATAAAAGGTCTTTAGGAGCCATCCAACTATACTTTTCATGTCGATAATCTGTTGCAGTATAATTGTTTTCCAAAAATTTATTTTCCCATTCCATATCAATTGCTACTGCATTTACAAGTGCAAAGTCTACTTCATTCACACTTGAATCATCTAGCATATTATCTATAAGTTTAAGAGTTTTATTGCTAATCCATGAATTAATTTTTTTAGCTGAAGTAAATGAATCATATTCAACATCTGCATTATACTTATTTTTTAAATTATTAACAAAACTTTCTTTTACAGAATTTTTATATGTATCTCTTATAAATAATGCATTTGCTAATGACATGTTAGCACTATTAACATATTTGTTAGGTTTATAGTCCCCAATTAAATTTAAAATTTGCTCTTTAGATTCTCCTTCTGTTCCTTCATTTAGCATAGCCAAAGCATATTTAATAGAAAGTGGACTATATATTTTATTTTTTCTCTCATTTTCTAGTTGTAGGAACCTTAAATCAAAATCCTCTAACGAATTGCTTTTAAGTGCATATTTGAAAGCTTTTTTAGTATCTGTAACTTCAGTGTCACCCACTTTACTTTCAACTGCATTTGGTTTTTCATTTTTAAAGTATACCACCACAACTACCATTGCTACAATTAGCAGTATTATAATAAATAAAAGTATTGCTGTTCCTAAGCTGATTTTTAATTGTTTTTTTTCTTTCTTTTGTTCTTCCATATTATATCCCCCTTTTTCTTTAGTTAATAAACTACATACAAATATTATCATAACATAAAAATAAAAGCAATATTTTTGCAGGCATTTATTGTCAATATTTTACATTAGTATTTTTCCTATTTTTGGAAAATATGTCACGTCCTTTTCGAATCCTCCTATCTAAACCAAAATAAAGACTAGTTATAGCTTTCGCCATAACTAGTCTTTATTTTGGCTGGGGTGGTAGGATTCGAACCTACGAAATGTCGGAGTCAGAGTCCGATGCCTTACCGCTTGGCGACACCCCAATATTTAAGGTAAGGGGATAAATTCATCCCCTTGTATTCTATTTTAGAAATCCTTGTATTATTTGTTCTTCTGCTTCTTTTTCGTTTAATCCTAATGTCATTAGTTTTATTAGTTGTTCTCCTGCAATTTTTCCAATTGCTGCTTCGTGTATTAGGTTTGCTTCTACATTGTTTGCTATAATTTCTGGTATTGCTATTACTTTTGCACTATCTTTTATTATTGCATCACATTCTACATGTCCAAAACATTTTGAATTTCCCTTTACATTTGATTTGAATTCTTGTACTGATTTATCAACTGCTACAGATCTTGATGTAACATGTGTACTTGCATTTTCTCCATTTAATTCAACTTCAAATGATGTTGTTGCAGTTTGTTTTCCATGTGTCATTATTTTTTCTGATATTACTAAATTTGTATCTTTTTCTAGTATTCCTTTTGTTGTTCTTATTGTTGAGTCTACACCTTTTATTTGAACTGTTTCCATTTCCATATAACTTCCGTCTTTTAATGTCACTTCTGTTACTGGATTTAAAATTCTTTTTCCTCTTCCAGAGCCCTCTCCATAATGTTTTTCTATATATTTTACTCTTGCTCCTTCTTCTAGAAAAAATCTATGAATTCCATCATGTTGTGAATCTTTGTGATGGTCGTTGTGTATTCCACATCCTGCAATTATTACTACATCTGCATTTTTCCCAATATAGAAATCGTTATATACAACATCTGTTAGTCCACTCTCTGTAATAATTACTGGTATGTGAACAAATTCATATTTTGTATTTTCTTTAACAAATATATCTATTCCTGGTTTATCTTTTTTTGTTACTATATTTACATTTTTAGTTACTTGTCTTTCTATTCCTTGTCCATTTTTTCTAATATTGTATGCGCCTTTAGGAGTTTCGTTCATATCTGCAATTTCTTTTAGTAAGTCTTTATCTACATTATCCATTGCTTTTTCCTCCTAACTTACAACAATCACTTTTTTCTGTTTTTAAGATAGAAGACATAACTTCTTCTTTTTTGCCTATTTTTTCTATATGTCCATTGTTTAATAAAACAATTTCATCTGCGATATTTAGTATTCTTTCTTGATGAGAAATAATTAATGTTGTTCCTTTTGTTTCTTTTCTTATTTCTTCAAATACTTTTATTAAACTGTTAAAACTCCATAAGTCTATACCTGCTTCTGGTTCATCAAATATTGTAAGTTTTGAATCTCTTACTGCAACAGTTGCTATTTCTATTCTTTTTAATTCTCCACCTGATAAAGACGCATTTACTTCTCTATCTACATATTCTTTTGCACACAAACCTACTTTTGATAATATTTCACAAGCTTCTTTTCTTGTAATTTCTTTTTTAGCAGATAATTTTAGTAAATCGTATACAGTAATTCCTTTAAATTTTACTGGCTGTTGAAAAGCAAAAGCTATTCCTAATTTTGCTCTTTCATCTATTTTCTTTTTAGAAATATCTTTTCCATCTAATATAACTTGTCCGCTATCTTGTTTTTCAATTCCCATTATAATCTTTGCAAGTGTAGATTTCCCGAGAACCATTTGGACCTGTTATTACTATAAATTTATCAGAATCTAGTTTTAAACTTACATTATCTAATATTTTTTTATTATCTCTTGTAAAACATATATCTTTTAGTTCTAGCATGATATATCCTTTCTATTTGTTTTATTGGCATAAATATAATAACACCTTTTTTTGAATAAATCAAGAATTAGATAAATTTGAATTTGTTTAATATGTTTAATCTTATTATGTGCCTATTTGTTTAATCCCTTGTGCCCTGGGTATATTGCTAAATCTCCTAATTCTGCTTCTATGTTTAATAGTCTGTTATATTTTGCTACTCTGTCTGTCCTGCATGGTGCTCCTGTTTTTATTTGTCCTGCATTTGTTGCTACTGCCACATCCGCAAGTGTTGTATCTTCTGTTTCACCTGAACGGTGTGATACTACTGCTGTGTATCCGTTTTTCTTTGCTAATTCTATTGCATCCAATGTTTCTGTTAATGTTCCTATTTGATTTAATTTTATTAATATACTATTTGCTATTTTATTGTCTAATCCTTTTTGTAATCTCTTTATGTTTGTTACAAATAGGTCATCTCCTACTAATTGTAGTTTATTTCCTAATTTTTCTGTTAGTTTTCTCCATCCTTCCCAATCTTCTTCTGCTAATCCATCTTCTATTGATATTATTGGATATTTATTTGCTAAATCTTCCAAATATTCTATCATTTCATCTTCTGTTTTTAATTCTTCCGTTTTCCAGAAATAATAGCATCCTTCTTTTCCTATTTTTTTAGCTTCATCATACATCTCTGTACTAGCTACATCTAATGCTAGTACTACATCTTCACCTGGTTTGTATCCAGCTTCACTTATTGCTTCTACTATAAGTTTTAGAGCTTCTTCATCACTTGATAAATTTGGTGCAAATCCTCCTTCATCTCCAACACCTGTTGCTAATCCTTTTGCTTTTAAAACCTTCTTTAATGTATGATATATTTCTGCTGACATTCTTAAACATTCACTAAATGATTTTGCTCCAACTGGCATAATCATAAATTCTTGGATATTTACTGTATTGTCTGCATGTTTTCCTCCATTTAATATGTTCATCATTGGAACTGGCAATCTTTTTGCATTTACTCCTCCTATATATTTATATAAGCTCATTCCAAGTGAATTTGCTGCTGCTCTTGCTACAGCCAGTGATACTCCAAGTGTTGCATTTGCTCCAAGTTTGCCTTTGTTTTCTGTTCCATCTATTTCTATTAATTTTTTGTCTATTTCTGCTTGTTCAAATACATTCATGCCTTCTAATTCTTTTGCAATTATTTTATTTATGTTCTCAACAGCTTTTAATACGCCTTTTCCTAAATATCTTGATTTATCTCCATCTCTTAGTTCTACTGCTTCAAAGCTTCCTGTTGATGCTCCTGATGGCACCATTGCTACTCCATTTGTTCCTTCTTCTGTAATAACCTCAACTTGTACTGTTGGATTTCCTCTAGAATCTAATACCTCTAAAGCCTTTATTTCTTCAATTGCTAAATAGTCTTTCATAAAAATTCCTCCTTTATATTAATATATTCCCAATTTATAGCAACTTAATACAAAAGAGCAGTTTAAAATAACTGCTCTTTCAATGTTTTTATTATTATTTCATTGCTTCTTCGCAAGCAACTGCTACTGCAACTGTTGCTCCAACCATTGGATTGTTACCCATTCCTATTAATCCCATCATTTCAACGTGTGCTGGAACTGATGATGATCCTGCAAATTGTGCATCTGAATGCATTCTTCCCATTGTATCTGTCATACCATAAGAAGCTGGTCCAGCAGCCATATTGTCTGGATGTAATGTTCTACCTGTTCCTCCACCACTAGCTACTGAGAAGTATTTTTTACCTGCTTCAATTCTTTCTTTTTTGTATGTACCTGCAACTGGATGTTGGAATCTTGTTGGGTTTGTTGAGTTTCCTGTTATTGAAACATCCACATCTTCTAACCACATTATTGCAACACCTTCTCTAACATCGTTTGCTCCATAGCATCTAACTTTTGATCTTTCTCCATCTGAATATGCTATTTCTTCTACAACATTTACTTTTCCTGTAAAGAAATCAAAATCTGTTTTTACATAAGTAAATCCATTTATTCTTGATATTACTTGTGCAGCATCTTTTCCTAAACCATTTAATATTACTTTTAAAGGTTCTTTTCTTACTTTGTTTGCAGATTTAGCAATTCCTATTGCTCCCTCTGCTGCTGCAAAGCTTTCATGTCCTGCTAAGAATGCAAAACATTTTGTTTCATCAGATAATAACATTGCACCTAAGTTACCATGTCCTAATCCAACTTTTCTATCATCTGCAACAGATCCTGGTATGCAAAAAGCTTGAAGTCCTTCTCCTATTGCTTTTGCAGCATCAGATGCTTTTGTACAACCTTTTTTGATTGCTATTGCAGCACCTAGTGTATATGCCCAACAAGCATTTTCAAAACAAATTGGTTGAATTCCTTTTACTATATCATAAGGATTAAATCCTTTTTCTTTGCATATTGCTAATGCATCTTCAAAATCTTTTATTCCGTATTTTTCCATTACTGGTTTTATTTGGTCAATTCTTCTTTCATAACTTTCAAATAATGCCATCTTTTATTACTCCTTTCTTGGGTCAATTTTTTTAACTGCCTCATCAAATCTTCCATATTGACCACTTGCTTTTTCTATTGCTTCTAAAGGTTCTAATCCTTTTTTGATGTTTTCCATCATTTTACCAAGATTTACATATTTATATCCTATTATTTGGTTATCTTTATCTAATCCTATTTCTGTTATGTATCCTTCAGCTAATTCTAGGTATCTTGGTCCTTTTGCTAATGTTGAATATATTGTACCTGTTTGGCTTCTTGTTCCTTTTCCTAAGTCTTCTAATCCTGCACCTATTGGAAGTCCTCCTTCTGAAAATGCTGATTGTGTTCTTCCATATACTATTTGCAAGAATAATTCTCTCATAGCTGTATTTATTGCATCACATACTAAGTCTGTATTTAATGCTTCTAGTATTGTTTTTCCTACTAATATTTCTCCTGCCATAGCTGCTGAGTGTGTCATTCCTGAGCATCCTATTGTTTCTACTAAAGCTTCTTGGATTATTCCATCTTTAACGTTTAATGTTAATTTACAAGCTCCTTGTTGAGGTGCACACCATCCTATTCCGTGTGTTAACCCTGAAATATCTTTAATTTCTTTTGATTTTACCCATTTACCTTCTTCTGGTATTGGTGCTGGTCCATGGTCCACTCCTTTTGCCACTGGACACATTTCTTCTACTTCTTTTGAATAAATCATGTATATTCTCCTTTCCAAATTTGCGAAGCAAATTTGTACTATTCACTATTTATTCTTCATTCTTTGCTGTGATTTGTGGTTCATAAAATTTGCTTCATATATTTTTTAAAAATTAATACCTATTATTTTTCTATTAAACTTTCTCCTGTCATTTCTTCTGGTTTTTCTATTCCTAATATATCTAACATTGTTGGAGCCAAATCTGCTAAACGTCCTTCTTTTAGCTTTGCATCTTTTCCAACTAATATTAATGGTACTGGATTTGTTGTGTGTGCTGTATGAGGTTCTCCTGTTGCATAATCTATCATTTGTTCTGAATTTCCATGATCTGCTGTAATTAATAAAACTCCATTTACATCTTCTATTGCTTTTACTACTCTTCCTACACATTCATCTATTGTTTCTATTGCTTTTATTGCTGCTTCTAGAACTCCTGTATGTCCTACCATATCTGGATTTGCATAATTTAAAATTATTGTATCATATTTTTTAGATTCTATTGCTTCTACTACTTTATCTGTAACTTCTATTGCACTCATCTCTGGTTGTAAATCATATGTTGCAACTTTTGGTGAAGGAACTAAAATTCTCTCTTCTCCTGGATATTGTTTTTCTTCTCCTCCATTAAAGAAAAATGTTACGTGCGCATATTTTTCTGTTTCTGCAATTCTTAATTGTTTTAATCCATTTTTTGCAATTACTTCTCCATAAGTATTTTTTAGTTCTTGTTCTTTAAATGCAATATGAACATTTTCTATTGTAGCATCATAAGTTGTGAAGCATACATAATATAATGGGAAATATTCTCTTTCAAATTTATCAAATTCTTTATCAACTAAACTTCTTGTAATTTCTCTTGCTCTATCTTTTCTATAATTAAAGAATATTACAGAATCGTTTTCTGAAATTGTTGCTATTGGATTTCCATCATTACATATTACTGTTGGTTCTACGAACTCATCAAATACTTCTTTTTGATAAGATTCCTCTATTCCAGCTATTGCAGAATTTGCTTTTATTCCTTCTCCTTTTACTAATGCATTATATGCTTTTTCAACTCTGTCCCAACGGTTATCTCTATCCATTGCATAATATCTTCCTGATATTGTTGCAATTTTTCCAACACCTTTTTCTTGCATTTTCTTTTCTAGTTCTGCTATGTATCCTTCTCCAGATGCAGGTGGAGTATCTCTTCCATCTAAAAAGCAATGAACATATACATCTTCAAAATCTTTCCTTTTTGCAAGTTCTAATAATCCATATAAATGTCTTATGTGGCTATGCACACCACCATCTGATAATAGTCCCATTATATGTAATTTAGTATGATTCTTTTTACAATTTTCTATTGCAGCAACTAATTCTGGATTACTAAAAAAGTCTCCATCTTCAATTGATTTTGTAATTCTTGTTAATTCTTGGTAAACAATTCTACCTGCTCCTATGTTTGTGTGTCCTACTTCTGAATTTCCCATTTGCCCTTCTGGTAATCCTACATCTAATCCACTAGTTCTTATTACTGATGTCGGATTTTGTTTCATTAGTTTATCTAACACAGGTGTATTTGCAAGTTTTACTGCATTTCCTTTTTCATTTTCGTTTATTCCAAATCCATCTAATATCATAAGCATTGTTAATTTTTTATCCATTATCTTTCCTCATCTTCCTTCAATCTAATGTATAGTGACGTAATTTATCTTCTTATTTATATTCTACTATTTTTGCGAACTCGTCTGCTTTTAGACTTGCTCCACCTACTAGGCCACCATCTATATCAGACATTTCAAATAATTCTTTTGCATTTGAAGATTTTACACTTCCACCATATTGTATTATAACATTATCTGATACAGAATTTCCATATATTTTTTCAATTTCTTCCCTAATCCATTTAATTGTTTCATTTGCATCTTCTTTTGTTGCTGTTTTTCCTGTTCCTATTGCCCAAATTGGTTCATAAGCAATTATAGTTTTTTCTACTTCTTCACTAGATAAGCCATCTAATGCTAGTTTTGTTTGAGTTGTAACTATATCTTTTGCATTTCCAGCTTCTCTTTCTTCTAAGCTTTCGCCTACGCAAACTATTGGTTTTAAGCCTAAACTTAATGCTTTTTTTAGCTTTTTATTAACACTTTCATCTGTTTCATTATAATATGCTCTTCTTTCTGAGTGTCCTATTATAACATATTCTACACCAATTGCTTTTAGCATTTCACCTGAAACTTCTCCTGTATATGCGCCTTTTTCTTCTGCATTCATATTTTGTGCACCTATTTTTATGTTAGTTCCTTGTGCATGCATTAAGCAATAGAATAAATCTGTATATGGCACACATATAACCACTTCATTTTCTGTATCTTTTACTAATGGTTCAAGCTCTGTAATAAAGTCTATTGCTTCATTTGGAAGTTTATTCATCTTCCAATTTCCTGCGATTACCTTTTTTCTCATACTTTTCTCCTTTTTTAGCGGAAACAAAATCCGCCTATACAATATTAATTTTTCCATTTCATTTTGGGCGTATGCAATACGCCCCTACATATATCTTTAAAACAAATCAAAATTAGTAGATTGTATATTTTTCATTTGTTTTTTACTCTTTGTCTTGTAAACATGCAATTCCTGGTAAAGTCTTTCCTTCTAGAAACTCTAGTGATGCTCCTCCTCCTGTTGAAATATGTGTCATTTTATCTGCTAATCCTAATTTTTCTATTGCTGCCGCAGAATCTCCTCCACCTATTATTGTTGTTGCCTCTATTTTAGAAAGCATTGTTGCAACAGCTTTTGTTCCTGTTGCAAATTTGTCAAACTCGCAAACTCCAAGTGGTCCATTCCATACTACTGTTTTCGCATCTTTTACTGCTTCTTCAAATTTTTCTATTGTTTTTGGCCCTATGTCTAAGCCCATAAATCCATCTGGAATTTCTGTTGAATCAACCATTTTTTCTTCTCCATTGTTTGAATATTCAGAAGATACATGGTTATCTACAGGAAGTAATAGTTTTACTCCTTTTTCTTGTGCTTTTTCTAAAATGCTTTTTGCTAAATCTAATTTATCTTCTTCGCAAATTGATGTTCCTATGTGATGACCTTGTGCTTTATAAAATGTGTATGCCATTCCTCCACCAATTATCAAAGTATCTACTTTATCTAATAAATTTTCTATTACTCCAATTTTATCTGAAACTTTTGCTCCTCCAAGTATTGCTACAAATGGATGCTTAGGATTCTCTAATGCTCCTCCTAAAAACTCTAATTCTTTTTCAATTAAGAATCCTGATACTGCTGGCAAATAATCTGCAACCCCCGTTGTTGAGCTATGCGCCCTATGAGCTGTTCCGAACGCATCATTTACATATATTTCTGCCATGCTTGCTAGAGCTTTTGAATATTCTGGATCATTTTGTTCTTCTTCTTTGTGAAATCTTACATTTTCTAGTAATACAATGTCTCCTTCTTTCATATTAGATGTAAGTTCTTTTGCACTTTCTCCTATAACATCTTTTGCAAGTTTTACATCTTTGTTTAATAATTTAGAAAGTTCTTCTGCTACTGGTTTTAAAGAATATTTTAAATTAAATTCTCCTTTTGGTCTTCCTAAATGTGAGCAAAGTATAACTTTTGCATTATGATCTAGTAAATATTGTATTGTAGGAAGTGCTGCTCTAATTCTTCTATTATCTGTAATCTTTCCTGTTTCGCTATCTATTGGAACATTAAAGTCGCATCTTACTAATACTTTTTTACCATTTACATCTATATCTTTAACTGTTTTTTTGTTCATGATTAATTCATTCCCTTCTCTGTTTTCGCTATTTTGCCTGCAAAAGGCATAAACTATTCTCTTATATATATTAAAGTGTGAGGTTAGAAGTATGAGGTGTGCATTTGAGTTAGCCTTTATTGGTTTTTCTCTTCACACTCCTCTCACTTCTCACTTCACACTTCTAAATTCTTATATTATAATTCTGCAAAGTATTTTATTGTTCTTACCATTTGACTTGTGTAAGAATTTTCATTATCATACCAAGCTACTACTTGAACTTGATATAATCCTTTTTCTACTTCTGTTACCATTGTTTGTGTTGCATCAAATAAAGATCCATAAGTAATTCCTATTATATCAGAAGATACTAATGGTTCTTCTGTATATCCAAATGATGCACTTGAAGCATTTTTCATTGCTTCATTTATTTTTTCTACTGTAATGTCTTCTCCTTTAACAACTGCTATAAGTATTGTTGTAGATCCTGTTGGAACTGGAACTCTTTGTGCAGATCCTATTAATTTTCCATTTAATTCTGGAATAACTAATCCTATTGCTTTTGCAGCACCTGTTGAGTTAGGTACTATATTTATAGCTCCTGCTCTTGCTCTTCTTAAATCACCTTTTCTGTGTGGTCCGTCTAATAGCATTTGGTCACCTGTGTATGCATGAACTGTTGTCATTATTCCTGATTGAATAGGTGCAAAATCATTTAATGCTTTTGCCATTGGTGCTAAGCAGTTTGTTGTACATGATGCTGCTGATATAACTGTATCTTCTGCTTTTAATATATTTTCATTTACTCCGAATACTACTGTTGGTAAGTCTTTACCTGCTGGTGCAGATATAACTACTTTTTTTGCTCCTGCTTTTATATGAGCTTCTGCTTTTTCTTTAGTTGTGTAGAATCCTGTACATTCTAATACAACATCTACTCCTAATTCTCCCCATGGAAGATTTATTGCATCTTTTTCTGCATATATTTTTATTGTTTTTCCGTCTACTGTTATTGAATCTTCTCCTGCAACTACTGTATCAGCTTTTTCATATCTTTTTTGTGCTGAATCATATTTTAATAAGTGTGCAAGCATTGTTGGACTTGTTAAATCGTTTATTGCAACAATTTCATATCCTTCTGCTCCAAACATTTGTCTAAATGCAAGACGTCCTATACGTCCAAAACCATTAATAGCTACTTTAACTGCCATTTAAAATCCTCTCCTTTTTTGTAAGGTAATACTTATTTATTTTCCTACTTAATATGTTATTAAATAGATTGAAATAATATGTATTCTATTATTCCCTACTTTTTAATTTTTAACAGTGCCATTGTATATCAAAAAAGAACACTTTTCAAGTGTTCTTTTTAAGTTTTTTATAGTTTATCTAGAATATTCTTTTTCCTTTATATGTAATTGGCACTTCTTGGAATAAGAAATTTTTAAATGATTGCCATGTTACTTCTTGATGTAAGAAATCATTTATTTCATCTTCTATTTTTTGTTGATATGGAGTTAGTTCAATTGTAACATCATATAATAAAGCATTTTTTACTTTTGTCCAAAATCCTGTTTTTTCTGGTAAATTTGTTTTAGCAACTTTAAATTCACTTCCTATTGTTCCGCTTGCGCTTTCCCCTATACCGTTTCCTGTATTTACACCTTTTCCTACTGTTTCTCCTGTTGAGCTAACAGTTGCATTTTTTAGAACATTTGCTATGTCCTTTACAGCACCATTTCCTATTTCGTTTACTCCTTCATTTGATGGATTTTCTCCCATTTCGTTTCTCCTCCTTTATTGATATGTGTTTTGTCCATATCTCTCTTTTGTAACGTAGAACTATTCCTGTTTATATACAAAATTTATTCTCGAACAATTCTTATATACATTTTATACTATAAATACATTTTTTTATCAAGATATTTTTGTCAAAAAAATATTATATTTTCATTGCAAAAATATTACAGTTTTGTTACATTTCTCCAATTAGTTCAAATTCGTCTCTATTCACTATTTTTACTTCTTTTATTTGGTTTTCTAATTTTTCTTCTTTTATTTTAACAACTAAGTAATTTGTTGTGTGTCCTTTTATGTATTTTCCATCTTGTTTTTCAAATAGAACTTTTACTTTTTTTCCTATATACCTATCTAAAAATTCTATTTCACATTCATTTGATAGTTCTATTAATTTGTGGCTTCTCTTTTCTTTCACTGCACTATCTATTTGATTTTTCATTTTTGCAGCAACAGTTCCTTTCCTTGGTGAGTATTTAAATACATGTAATTTTGCAAACCTAATCTTACTTAAGTATTTATGTGTTTCATTAAATTCTTCCTCAGTTTCTCCTGGAAAGCCTACTATTACGTCTGTTGTAAGTGCAACGTCTGGAAAAGTTCTTCTTAATAAATTTACTTCTTTTTCAAATGCTTGGGCTGTGTATTTTCTGTTCATTCTTTTTAGTGTTTCGTCACATCCACTTTGCAATGATAAATGAAAATGATCACACATTTTTGTTACTTTTTTTAATCTGTTTACAAATTCTTCTGTTATTATGTTTGGTTCTAGTGAGCCAAGTCTTATTCTTTCTATTCCGTCTATTTTTTGTATTGCTTCTAGTAAGTCTATTAATCTAGTATTGTTATCAAAATCAATTCCATAAGAAGCAACATGAATTCCAGTTATTACAACTTCTTTTATTCCCTTTGCCGCAATTTCGGTAATTTCTTTTACTACACTTTCTAGTTTTCTACTTCTAACCCTTCCCTTCGCATAAGGAATTATACAATAAGAACAAAAGTTATTACATCCGTCTTGTACCTTTATTACTGCTCTTGTTTTTTCTGTGTATGTAACGCTTCCAAAATCAACAAATTCTTTTTGCTTATTTATATCAGATATTTTTACTCTTTCCGAATCTCTATTATCTCCGTATTTTTCTACTATTTTTACAATATCTTTTTTCTCTGTATTTCCTACTATTAAATCTATGTCAGCAATTTGTTCTAATTCTTCTTGTGCTGTTTGTGCATAGCATCCAGTTGCAACTAATATACTGTCTGGATTTATTTGTTTTGCTCTTCTTATTATTTGTCTTGATTTTCTATCCGACATATTTGTTACTGTACATGTATTTATTATATATACATCTGCAAACTCTTCAAAGTCCACAACTTTATAGTTGTTATCTATAAATTGTTCTGCCATAGCATTTGTTTCATATTGATTTACTTTGCAACCGCAAGGTATAAAAAGCAACTTTCTTCATATTTTATTCTCCTAAGTCTTATAATTAATTATAATTTATTTACTAAAAAATGAATAGCTATTTTTCACTATTCATTTTTAATCAATTTATATTAAAGAGGGATTGTTATTTTATCTTTTTGTTTTTCCATCTAATGCATCTAAGCCATCTAGTGCTTTTCCCGTTCCAAGGGCTACACAGCTTACAGCATCTTCTGCAATCATTACATTTATTCCTGTTTGTTCTTGTAGAAGTTTGTCTAATCCGTCTACTAAGCATCCTCCACCAGTCATATATATTCCTCTATCGCTTATATCTGCTGCAAGTTCTGGTGGTGTCTTTTCTAATGTTGAATGAACTGCATCAACAATCATCATAGCTGGTTCTGCTAATGCTTCCATCATTTCACTTGATTTTATTGTTATTGTTTTTGGAAGTCCTGTTATCAAATCTCTTCCTCTTATATCCATTTCTGTATCTTGTATTTTTGGATATACGCATCCAATGTTTACTTTTAAATCTTCTGCAGTTCTTTCTCCTATCATCATGTTGTGTTTTTTCTTTATATATTTAACTATTGCTTCATCAAATTTATCTCCAGCCACTTTTATAGATGTACTAACAACAGAACCCCCAAGTGATATTACTGCTACGTCTGTTGTTCCTCCACCAATATCAACAACCATATTGCCACATGGTTTAGAGATGTCTATCCCTGCTCCAATTGCTGCAGCTATTGGTTCTTCTATTAAGTATACTTTTCTTGCTCCTGCTTGTGATGCTGCATCTATAACTGCTTTTTTCTCTACCTCTGTAACTTGTGAAGGTATACATATCATAATTCTAGGTGCAAATACAAATTTTCCACATATTTTACTTATAAAATACTTAAGCATTTTTTCTGTAACAGTGTAGTCAGAAATCACTCCATCTTTTAATGGTCTTGTTGCTACAATATTACCTGGTGTTCTTCCAAGCATTCTTCTTGCTTCTCCACCGACTGCTAGAACTTCATTTGTAACATTATTTACTGCAACTACAGATGGTTCTCTTAAAACAATTCCTTTCCCTTTAACATAAGCAATTACTGTTGCAGTTCCTAAATCTATACCAATATCTTGTCCAAAACCAAACATGTATACATCTATCCTTTCGCTTTTTGTTTCATTATTGTTACACTTTTGTTGCAATTATATTACAAATAAACAAAAATAGCAAATGTTTTTTAATATTTTTTAAACATTTTGCTATTTTCTTATTATTCTTATTTTTAATTTATGGTAACAAATATACAAGTGTTATTATTCCTGCAATCGGCCACCATTTTTCTATTGTTTTTTGTGCCTTTGTTTTTGGGGCTTCAATTATTTCATCTGAAATACTAAGTCTAATTTTGTTTACATCTGTGTATGTGTAGCTAATATCAAATTTTATGGTTTCGTTTAAGTTAAAGCTTTCTAATTCTTTGGTCTCTTTTCCCAACCAAACGCCATCTTTATTATAAAAATCTATTTGGAGATACGTTTTTGGTATATGTTTTCCTGTATCATTTGTTACTTGTCCTTTTATATATCCATGAGTATATGTAGATTTACTTTCTGTTACTTCTATTTTGGGCGACTCTGTTGCTATAGTAAAATTATTCAATTCTTTATAATTATCTTTTGTGGCAACATATGTTAATCCATTTACAAGCAAGTATAATAATATAAACCATATTAAATACTTAAAAAACTTCTTCATTTTTGCCATAATATTTGCTCCTTTTATTTTTCTTTAATAATTATAATATAATTTAGTAATTTTGTAAAGGACAGGTTATTTTACTAGGATTTCTTTATTTAAATAAACAGAATATATATATACTTTTTCTACATTTTTATTCAAAGCCTCTTCTATTGCTTTTTTATAAATCTTCAATTGAGGTTTATATTTTTCTATAAGTTCTTGTTCATTGTTTTTTTCCACATAATCTGTTTTATAATCAACTAATACAATTTCATTATTTTGATTTATATAATACAAGTCAATTATACCTTGTATAAGTATTTTTTCTTTTGTATTCTCATCTATAACACTACTATGGAATGGTTGTTCCTTATATGTCTCTTTGGCATTCTGTATTTCTTTAAATAGTTCTGTTTTAGTAAATTCTAATATTCTTTTTTTATCTATGTATTGAGATTGTTTTTCTGTAATTATATTTAAATATATTAATTTTTGTATTAATTCATTTAGTCTCTCCGCATTATAGTTTTCTCTAAAGTCTAGTTTTTGCAAAATCAAATGCATTAATGTACCAATTTCTGCCTTGTTCAGTGTTTCTATGTTTTGCATAAATTTTGGTTTTTCTACTATCTGTATATTCTTTTCACTATCTTTTGCAATTGCACTTACAGACGTCTTTCCTTCTATTTTTGTACTCTCTATATATTTATATTTCCATGTTAATTTTTTGTTTACTTTTTCTTTTTGTTCTTTAGATATATCTTTTATTACATCTATTTTCTTTTCCTTTTTATTATCATTTTCTTCTTTAGTTTTTTGGTTTTCTAATGTAATTTTATTGAATTCTATTATGTTTTTTTCTTTATTAAATAGATATACATATTCTAACCAATCTAAATATGTTTTTGATTTTTTTACCAAATTTAAAGGAATTTTCTGTGTATCGTCATACATATCTAGCTCTTTTTGCTTGTTTTCTAATGTTTTTTGTAAATCCTTTTCTACACCTGTTATTATCATTTTTTCTTTTGCTCTTGTTAACGCAACATACAAAAGTCTCATTTCTTCAGATAGTAGTTCTGTTTTTGATTTTATTTTTATTGCTTCTTTTGCTATTGTATTGTATTCTATTTTTCTTTCAAAATTTATATATTTAGGTCCAAATCCCATATCTTGGTCTAATAGTATTTGTTCATTTAAGTCTTGCATATTAAATTGTTTGCCAGCTCCACTTAAAAATACTATTGGGAATTCCAACCCTTTACTCTTATGAATGCTCATTATTCTAATTACATTTTCATTTTCTCCGAATAAGTTTTGCAGAACCCATGTCGTCTGAGCCTTTGCTTATTTTGTCTATGTAATTTATAAAATTATATAATCCTTTAAAACTAGCCTTTTCATAGTCTTTTGCTTTTTCAAAAAGTAATTTTAAATTAGCTGTTTTTAGCTCTCCATTTGGTTTACTGCTTACAAAGTTGTAGTAATTGGTACTTTCATATATATACCAAATAAGCTCATCTAGGCTTAAATACTCTTGTTTTAGTTGCCAATCGTTTAACATATTCAAAAACTTATTTACTTTGTTTTTCAATTCTAGATTTTGAGATTTTTCCTTTGTTGTTTCTAGAGCCTGATAAAACAACCCATTTCTTTCTTCTAATCTTATTTCAATTAATTCATTATCTGTAAATCCTCCTATTGGAGATCTTAAAACTGTAACTAATGGAATATCATTATTTGGATTGTCTATTATTTTTAGAGCTGATAGAATTATTTGTATTTCTTCTGTTTCAAAATAATTAGATCCTGTATCTGTAAAAGTTGGAAATCCATTTTGAGTTAATTCTTTTTCATATACTTTTGCAGTATCTGATGTAGTTCTTAAAAGTATTACAATATCTTTAAATGTTGCTTTTCTATATCCTTCTTTTTTATCATATACACAATAATTGTCTTCAAATAGTTTTCTTATTCTATTTGCAACAGCTTTTGCTTCCATCTCACTTTTTTCTAATAGTTTTTCTTCTGTTTCTTCCTCTTTTTCCTCATCTTCTTTTTTTAAATCTATTATATTTAATTCTGCTTTGCCTGCAATATTTAATTCTTGTGGTGCTTCTTTAAATTCTGCTCCCTTATTTAAATATTCTTTTTCGTTATATTCTATTCCTCCCAAATCCATGCTCATAATATTATCAAAAACTAAATTTGTTATGTCTAGCACACTACTCCTACTTCTAAAGTTTTGAAATAGCTGTATTTTGGTGTTTTCTTTGCATTCATTTGTAGCTTCATCCGGCATTTTATAGCTATTGTATTTTTGCAAAAATAGTTCTGGTCTTGCTTGTCTAAATTTATATATACTTTGCTTTACATCTCCAACCATAAAAATATTTTTTCCATTAGAAATTGTAGTTAATATATATTCTTGAACTAAATTACTATCTTGATATTCATCTATTGCTATTTCTTTAAATTTTTCTTTATAGA
>OLOV01001068.1_pt1 | contig 22445 bp, 17 predicted proteins | sample 1672931 | NCBI WGS metagenome assembly OLOV01 (sample SAMEA3136738, study PRJEB25190) | human gut metagenome | biome: human gut; feature: human-associated habitat; material: faeces | place: Austria | collected 2013
ATATGCCGACGCGTGCGCCGAGAACGCAGGCAAGCCCGCACACGCACAGCACCATTGCGTATTCCAAGAAATCGCCGACGTGGCGCGTGCTGTCGAACGCGCCGGAGAGCATCGCGCCGTAGGCCGCAAACGGGTCAAATCCGGACAGCGCCAGAATGACCCCGCCGATAATGAACGCCAGCGCCACGCTCAGCACGAGCGAGACGAGATAGCGGTAATTCAGCTTTTTCCGCGCGGGGCGGGAAGATAGTTTATCCTTCACTTGTCCTTCGCCCCCTGTCTGTCGCCCGTCATATAATAGCCTATCTCTTCCTTGCTTATCTCACCGGCGGCAAATTCGCCGGTTATCTTTCCCTCATACATGGTTATGATCCTGTCCGAAAGCCTGAACACCTCGTCCAGATCGGCCGAGCACAAAAGCACGGCGCAGCCCTCGTTGCGCTTTTTTATTATCGCACTATGTATGAACTCTATCGCGCCCACATCCACGCCGCGCGTCGGCTGTGAAATGACCAGCACCGGCGTATCGAACGAGAACTCCCGCGCGACGACGACCTTCTGCATATTTCCGCCCGACATGGAGCCTGTCCTGGCCTCAATTCCCGCGCCGCGTATATCAAAGCCGTCGTAAAGCTGCTGTGCGTAGGCGTTCACCGCGGCAGTGTTCATATGCATCAGCGGGCCGCTGAACCGCTTTTCGCGCTGGCGGCCCATTATGAGATTGTCCGCCGTCGTAGCATCGCGGCTGACGCCGGTGGTAAGGCGATCCTCCGGTATATGCGCAAGGCCGAGCGCGCGTATCTCGCCGGGGCTTTTCCCCGCGGCTTCCTTCCCGCAGATGCGCACGCTTCCGCTCTCAAGAGCGCGCATACCCGTTATGGCCTCCAGAAGCTCACTCTGCCCGTTGCCCTCAATGGCGGCGATGCCGAGTATCTCCCCGTCCCTGACGGAAAGCGAAACTCCGTTGACGGCGACAAGCCCGCGGTTTCCGCGCACGACAAGATCATCCGCGCTTATAAGCTCCTCGCCGGGCGTGCCGGTCTTTTCAAGGCTTTCATAAAGCACCGGCCGGCCCACCATCATGGACGCAAGGCTGCGCTCCGTCACGTCGGCGGTGTTTTCCACGCCGATGAGCCGCCCCTTGCGCATCACACCCACTCTGTCCGATATCGCCATGACCTCATACAGCTTGTGCGTTATTATAATGACGGTCATGCCGTGCTCCTTCACGACCTTGCGAATGACCTTAAAAAGCTCTTCCGTTTCCTGCGGCGTGAGCACCGCCGTCGGCTCGTCCAGTATCAGGATGTCAGCGCCGCGGTACAGCGTTTTCAAAATCTCCACGCGCTGCTGAAGGCCGACGCTCATTTCCCCGACAACTGCCGTGGGATCCACCAACAGGCCGTATTTTTCCGAAAGCTCTCTTGCCGCGGCCTCCGCCGCCCTGTTGTCAAACAGGACGCCCAGCTTCTTCGGCTCACGGCTGAGCACGATATTCTGCGCCGCCGTGAACGACGGCACGAGCATGAAGTGCTGGTGCACCATGCCGACGCCAAGCTCTATCGCCCTTCTGGGGCTGAACTCGTCCAGCTCTCTGCCGCGTATGAACACCTGCCCGTCCGTCGGCTCGTTTATACCATAGAGAATGTTCATCAGCGTGGTCTTCCCCGCGCCGTTCTCCCCGACGAGGGCAAACACCTCACCGCACCGTATGTCCAGCGATATGTCGTCATTTGCGAGAACGCCGGGAAATTCCATGCTCACATGCCTGAATTGTACTGCAAACTCTTCCACAGATACCCCTCATTCAAACAAGGCGGCGTGGCATGATAGCCGCACCGCCATGATTTTTTGCATAACGCAGATATGTCAGCGGGTGGTATCGACCTTTATCTCACCCGAAACTATTTTTTCCGCAAGCTGCTCGACCTCGGCCTTGACCTCGTCCGGAACCTGCTGGGGTGCGCCGTCATCGCCGTAGCCGATGCCGACATAGCCGGTGGACATATCGGCAGTCCAAGTGGTGCCCCAGAGAGACGTATCGCCCGCTATGAGCTGCGAGATGGCATAGTATATGGAGTTGCCGACTTCCTTCTTCATCGAGCAGATAATAACGTCGGGGTCGATGTACTTCTGATCGCTGTCAACGCCGATGGCATAGAAGCCGCGCTCCTTTGCCGCCTCAAACACGCCGTCGCCGCAGGCGGAGGCGATCTGGAAGATAACATCCGCGCCCTGCTCGTTTAGCGCTATCGCGCAGTCCTTGCCGACAGCAGGATCGTCATAGGTGTTGGAGTAATTCTTGACGGTCTTTATCTCCTTGCCGTTCTGGCTGCCGTAGTACTCCGCGCCCTGCTCATAGCCGACGATGAAGTCGTTTATCGTGTCCGCGTCCTCGCCGCCGACAGCACCTATAACGCCGGACTCGGACACCGCCGCGGCGATATAGCCCGCGAGGAAGGAGCCCTCATTCTGGGCATAGGTGATGTTGAGAATGTTCTCAACGGGGTTCTCGGTCGCATTGTCTATCCAAATCCACTTCACCTCGGGATAGTCGGGGGCGATGCTCTCCACATTGTAGAACTCCCAGCCGACGCAGACGACAACGTCCGCCTTCTCCGCGGCGTTCTTCATCTGGATGTCATGATTTTCATTGTTGCACTCAATGGTGATGGGCGCAACGCCAAAGTCCGCCACGAGCCTGTCCAGCCCTTCCTTTGAAGAGTCATAGAACGACCTGTCGCCGAACTTGCCCGCAACGACTACCGCGACGGTCAGCGCACCGTCATCCGCACCGGCGCCGCTTTCAGCCGCGGGCGCGGCGCTGCCGCAGGCCGTGAGGGACATCGCGCCGAACGTGAGCACCGCACACAGAACCAAAGCCAGAATTTTTTTCATTTCAATACCTCTTTCATTTTTTGTATTACTGTCATGCTTCCCGCCGGAAGCGTTATAAGAATTATACAGGCATCACGGCGATTTCGCAAGGGGAAAATCACGTCCGGCGCTTTAATCGCAAGTTAAAAAAACTTCAATAAATATTAATGGTATCTCCACGGCGCGTATGCTATACTCTCCATGCTCGATCCCCGCGCAGCGGGTGAAAATAAATGGCGGCACAGCCGCCGGGAGGACTTTAATGAGAAAACCGACAAAGAAGATCATTGCGCTGCTGCTCATGCTCGCCATGGCGCTTTCGCTTGCGGCCTGCGGCAGCACGGACAGCGGAAGCACCGCGGCAAAGGACACGTCCGCCAAGGCCGAGGCGACGCCCGCACCGGAGTTTGCCTACAAGGCCGAATTCAAAAACCTCACATCCAATATGCCTGACGGCATTGCGCCGCTCGTCATGAATGACAGCGGAATATACGTCGCAACGCGCGAGAAGGTTGGGGAGAACATTCCTGACGGCGCTGTGCCCGAGTACGAGGGGCAGTATGACATATATGAGCCGCGGCTTATATTCATCAGCTTTGACGGCACGCAGACGCAGCTTGAAAACTACGTTCCCATGAAGGATGAAAGCGGAAACGAGGGCAAGCGCGACTACATCTCCAGCACCATGCCGGAGGCTGCCGTGCTTGATAAAGACGGCAACATTGTGCTTCTTGAGCGCGTATACACGGCCTACTCCGAAGCACCCGACGACATAAAGGCCGACGACCCGGACTATTTCAACTACGCCCAAAGCGGCTCCGTCAACTATATCCGCACGCTTGACGCCACGGGTGCCGAGCTTTCCCACGGCATTGCGGAGCTTTCCGACGATGATTATATCGGCGGCATCGCCCTTGACAAAAACGGCAATGTCGTCATCAACACCGGCAGCAGCCTCGCCGCGTTCACGGTCGATGGTGAAAAGGTATACAGGATAGATATCAACGGGTATGTTTACGACCTTGTCACCGTGCGCAGCGGCAAAGTGGGCGTGCTTATGTATGAGGACGGCCAGTCGATCTCAATGCGGCTTATCGACAGCGGCTCGCACGAGCTTGGATCCAAGGCATACGAGCTCCCCGACAACGCGAATGAGCTTTATGACGGAAGCGGCGATTACGACTTTTACTATCCCGGCGGCACGAGCTTCTTTGGTTATTCCCTTGAGACCGAGAGCGCCGACGCGCTTTTCAGCTGGGTCGATTGCGACGTCAACAGCACCAATCTCACGCAGATAAACGTCGGCACGGACGGCGAGATACACTGCTTCTCAGCGGATTATAACGACAGGCGCGGCACATATGATTCCGACCTTGTCACGCTGACGAAGGTGCCGTATGAGTCTCTGCCGCAGAAGGAGCACCTGACGCTTGCTACGGTTTTAGGAAGCTATGACATTATGGATCTTGTCATAAACTTCAACCGCACAAGCGATAAATATCACATTGACTTAAAGGATTACTACGAGATGACCGGCGGCAGCGACGTCATGGATGCCATCACCAAGCTCAACACTGAGATAATGGCAGGAAATGTGCCGGATATCATCGACCTGACCGATCTGCCGTACAGTCAGCTCGCGGCAAAGGGATTGCTGGAGGATCTTTACCCCTACATCGACGCAGACCCGGAGCTTGACCGCGACGACTTTTTCCCCAACGTGCTTTCGGCATATGAGCTTGACGGCGGTCTGTACGCCGCTGTGCCCGGCTTCGGCATCATCACAGCCGCGGGCGCAAGCTCCGTCGTCGGCGACAAGCCGGGCTGGACGTATGACGATTATTACTCCGCGCTCAGCACCATGCCGGAGGGCTGCATCGGGCTGGACTATTCCTTCACGAAGGAGACCATGCTTTCGATAGGCGTCGCAATAGATATGGACACGTATATGAGCTGGTCCACGGGTGAATGTAACTTCGACAGCGACGCTTTCAAGCAGCTTCTTGAGTTCTGCGATCAGTTCCCCTCCAACGCAGATATGGAAAACTATGAAACGAGCGAGGAGGACACCGCCGCATATCGCATTCCGCGCGGGCTTCAGATGCTTATGCAGGCCAGCGTCGTCACGCTGAACGACTACAGCAGCGACAGTCTTTTCGGCACAGACGTCACATATATCGGCTTCCCCAACAGCACCGGTGAGCCCGGAAGCGTGCTGACCGGCGTGGACAGCCTTGCAATGTCCAGCACCTGTGCCGACAAGGACGCGGCATGGCAGTTCCTGCGCACCTTCCTCACGAAGGACTACCAGCTTGATCTGTACTGCCTGCCGACCAACATTGCCGCCTTTAACGAGCTTATGGACGAGGCAAAGGTCATCGAGTATGAGAAGGACGACAACGGCAACTACAAGCTCGACGCCAATGGGGAGCGCATCCGCCGCGTAATCGGCCGGATGTATGACGGCACGAACTACACCGAAATATACAGCGGCATCACGGAAGAGCGCGCCGCGGCCATTGAAGAGCTGGCAACGACAACGACAAAGCTGCTGAATTACGACATGAGTATTCTTGACATCGTCACGGAGCAGGCGCAGGCGTACTTCGCCGGACAGAAGAGCGCGGACGAGGTCGCAAAGCTCGTGCAGAGCAAGGCAAATATATACGTGAACGAACAGCGATAGGCATACAGCAATCCCCGGGGCGCAAGCTCCGGGGATTGCTGTCTCCGGCTCAGCCGCGGTTTTTTCCGTGATTTCTGAGCCGGACTGTCTAACATTTCAGCTTATCTGTTGCTTGGAATATTGACAACTATATCGCCTTCGATAATGTATACCTCGTCCTTCTGTGTCCGTTCCTCACCGCTTGGGGCGATGAATCCGGAGACCACGAGGCGCAGCTTAGTGTCCGCGCCATTTCCGACGTCAAACATATCCCCAACCTGAAGCTTTATTCCGACTGCCTTCTGAAGCTCTGCAACGGTGATGTTTATCTCGCGCTGCTCCTTAGAGCTTAATCCCTCCTCGCCCGTATAGATAAGCCCCTGCTTGATGTACAGCTTTTCAATATCCACGCCCGCCTTCTCTATATCCTCACGACATTCGCGGATAAACTTCGCGGCGACAAGGTCTGCCTGATGGATATATATATCCTTTGGCTCTAGCCACACATCATAGCTCACGCCCTCTATGGTGACATCCTCCCCGCCAAGCTCATGTCTGTCAACACGCTGAGGGTCGGGAATCCCATAACCAAAGCCCACATTCTCGATCGGTACATCGTCCTTGTCGGTCTCTGCATCCGTTCCGCCGACAAGCGGCTGCGAATTATCCGTGTTTTTCCCTGTCAGGGTTTTTTTCTCCTCCGCAAAGGCTGCATTGCCCATAGAAAGGAGCAGCGCGGCAGCAAGCGCGAAGCTCACAAATATTTTGGCATAATTTTTCATCTGCATCTCCTTTTCTTTACTAAAATTGCCCAGTTTTGTGTTCTATTCTCTATTTATATTATACATGAAAAGGTGTTCAATGCAAGTGCTTTCTTCTCAATGCGGCAGCAAAAATACAGTCTGCGCGCTACTGATGCACTGCCCTCTCCTCTGTTCAGATTTTCCCTCCGCGCTATGGTGAGCATACCTTATCCCCCGGCGGCATTTTGCGCCGCCGGGGGATAGTTTTCCGGTTTAGGAAGCTCTGAACCGGATGAGGTTCAGGAATACAGTATTTTCAGCCACTTAAAGAATGGGAATTTGGAAAGCCTGTAAACCGCATAGGAGAAAGCCGCGCTGCCAATGACCGTCAGCATAAACGGCAGGCAGGTCACTCCGGCTTGAAATCCTATCAAATTCAAGAATATGCCGACAAGGCTCAATATCCAGAGATGCGAGTAGTATATCAGGGCGCTGAGAGCCCTAAGCGTTCTGTAAGCGCCGCCCCTGCCCGTCATGCGGAAATTCACGAGAAGTCCAAAGGCAAGGTAGGTCGAGGGCGCAAGAAAGATATACATATCGTTTGCTCTGGCAAGGTCAAAATACTTTACGAAAAAAGCCTCGGCAAACATCAAGAGGTATGACGCGGCAAACAGCAGCAGGGCTTTTTTCTGCGGTAATCAGCGACGTCGCAGGGCAAAGCTCTTTATAATCCGCTTCCGGCACATTTTGTGGCGTCTCCCTTGACCTGCCGAAAAATTGTCTAGTGACAAGCCGCAATATATATGTTATTGTATAAACAAGTGAGACAATTTTTCGATAAAAATTACATATAAAGGAGACTGACATGGTAACAAACAAAGAAAAGCTCTTTGCCCTCGGCAAAAAGATGACCGACCGCATTCCCTACAAGCTCGGCCTTGAAAAGCTGACGAAGGACAGCCCGGAATACTGGGGCCTCGTGAACGTGCTTGACGACGAGATGGTGGATATCGCGCTGAGTATGCCGCAGCGCGTGCCGCAGACGCTGGCGCAGGTTTCAAAGACCTCCGGCTGGACGGACCTTAAAAAGCTTGAGGCCAAGCTGCACGAGATGGGCTGCGTCGGCCTTATCGAGTGGAACTGGGAAAACCCGCAGCATGAAAAGCAGTATGTTCTGCCGCTGTTCGTTCCTGGCGCGGCCGAATTCTTCAACATGCGCAAGGGCTTCGTCGATGAGCATCCCGAGGTCTGTGATTTCTTCAACGCCATGACCCGCCTTCCGCTTGAGAAGGTCACACCGATGGTGCCTCCCGGAGGCGCTGGTGTCGGCATGCACGTCATCCCCGTTGAAAAGGCGATCCCCGCAAACTCCAAATCCGTCAGTGTTGAGCATCTTTCTCACTGGCTGAAAAAATACGACTATTACTCCGTGGGTGTGTGCTCCTGCCGCCGTGCGCAGAGTATGCGCGGAGAAGGCTCCGGCGATATTGAGGATCATTGGTGCATCGCTGTCGGCGACTGCGCAAGATACTGCGACGAGACCGGCAAAGACGGCAAGACCGTGACCTATGACGAGGTCATGGAGATCCTCCAGCGCGCCGAAGAGGAGGGCTATGTCCACCAGATAACCAATATCGACGGCGAGGATAAGATATTCGCCATCTGCAACTGCGCGCCCGGCGTCTGCTACGCCCTGCGCACGTCCCAGCTTTTCAACACACCCAATATGTCCCGCAGCGCGTACATTGCGCACGTTGACAAGGAAAAGTGCGTGGCCTGCGGCAAGTGTGTCGAGGTGTGCCCCGCCGGTGCTGCAAAGCTCGGCCAGAAGCTGTGCACCAAGGACGGCCCCGTTGTCTATCCCAAGCATGAGCTTCCCGACGACACCAAGTGGGGTCCGGAGAAGTGGGACGAGAATTACCGCGACAACAACATGATAAACTGCTATGACAGCGGCACGGCTCCCTGCAAGACAGCCTGCCCCGCGCACATCGCCGTGCAGGGCTACATCAAGATGGCCGCCGAGGGCAGGTATCTTGACGCGCTGAAGCTGATAAAGCAGGACAACCCCTTCCCCGCCGTCTGCGGCAGTATCTGCAACCGCCGCTGCGAGGCCGCTTGCACGCGCGGCACTATCGACGACCCCATTGCGATCGACGAGATCAAGAAGTTCATCGCCGAGCAGGAGCTTCACGCCGAGACGCGCTACGTTCCGGCAAAGCGCACGCACCGCGAAACGCTTGATAATTATGACGAGCGCATCGCCGTCATCGGCGCAGGCCCCGCCGGCATGAGCTGCGCATACTACCTTGCCAACATGAGCTACAAGGTCACTGTGTTTGAAAAGAACGAGGTTCCCGGCGGCATGCTGACCGTCGGCATCCCCAGCTTCCGTCTGGGGAAGGACGTCGTCAACGCGGAGATAGACGTTCTGCGCGAAATGGGCGTTGAATTCAAGTGCGGTGTTGAGGTCGGCAAGGACGTCACTCTCGATGAGCTGCGCGCACAGGGCTACAAGGCGTTCTTCCTCGGCATAGGCGCACAGAAGTCCTCTTCCCTCGGCATCCCCGGCGAGGCGCTCAAGGGCGTATACGGCGGTGTTGAGTTCATGCGTGAGGTCAACCTCGACAAGAAACCGGCTGTCGGCAAAAAGTGCGCCGTTATCGGCGGCGGCAATGTCGCAATGGATGTCTGCCGCAGCGCTGTTCGCCTCGGCGCGGAGGAGACCTATGTCGTTTACCGCCGCAGTGAGGCCGAAATGCCCGCGGACAAGGCGGAGGTCGCAGAGGCCGTTGAAGAGGGCGTCAAATTCCGCTTCCTCTGCGCGCCTGTGGAGATACTCGGCGACGGCGAAAAGGTCACCGGACTCAAGGTCGAGCTTATGGAGCTTGGCGAGGCCGACGAGAAGGGCCGCAGAAAGCCCGTCGGCACCGGCAAGTTTGAGACCATCGAGGTCGATTCCGTTATCAGCGCAGTCGGCCAGAAGGTCGATCTCGGCGGCATTGCGCCCGAGGGCATGACCTTCAACAAGAACGGCACCATTATTGCCGACCCCGTCACACTTCAGACCGCGCAGAGCGACATCTTCGTCGGCGGCGACGCGCTGACCGGGCCGAAGTTTGCGATCGACGCGATCGCGGCCGGCCGCGAGGCTGCCGAGTCCCTGCACCGCTACGTGCACCCCGGCCAGAGCCTCACCCTCGCCCGCAATCGCCGTCAGTTCATCGAGCTGAACAAGGATGACGTCGTTATCCCGGTCGAGAGCTTCGACAACAGCTCGCGTCAGGTTCCGGGTCTGGACGCCGCGAAGGCCAAGTCCTTTGCCAACGCCCGCCTGACCTTCACCGAAGAGCAGGTGAAGAAGGAGGCCTCCCGCTGCCTCGGCTGCGGCGCGACGGTCGTCGATGAAAACAAGTGCATCGGCTGCGGCCTGTGCACCACCCGCTGCGAGTTTGACGCGATACACCTCAGCCGCGATATCCCCGAGGCTTCCACCATGTACAAGGCAGAGGACAAGCTCAAGGCCATCCTCCCCTACACCATCAAGCGCGAGGTAAAGATCCTTCGTAACAGGAAGAAGAAGTAATGCACGAACTTGGTACTATTGTTTACGTTATTGATACCGTAGAAAAGATCGCCGCTGAAAACAAGCTGACGGAGGTCGCCTCCGTCACGCTTGAGGTCGGCGAGGTCAGCGGTATCGTGCCCTCCTATCTCGCTGATTTCTGGCTGTATGCCCGCAAGAAGTCCGAGCTTTTGAAGGAGACGGAGTTGAAGATCGAAACGCTTCCCGCCGTCACCTTCTGTCAGGACTGCAAGCAGACCTATCCGACGGTCGAGTTTGCCAAGGAGTGTCCGCACTGTCACAGCACGAACACTTTCCTTGTCACCGGCAACGAATACAACATCAAAGAAATAGAAGGTATGTAAAGCTCATCCCCCATCCGGTTTGGAGACCGGATGGGGGATTTTTTTGCCATATGCTGTTTTATAGTGCGGCTCACTCCGTCCGCAGGGCTTCGACGGGATCCTTCTTCGCCGCGAGGCTGGACGGGATAAGGCCGGCGATGAAGGTCAGGCCGACGCTTATAAGCACGAGTGCCGCGCCGCCCACCATCGGAAGCTCCGACTTGAGTGACATTATGCCGGTCAGGTCATGCACGATGATGTTGATGGGAATATTCAAAAGCACCGTCATGAATATGCCGATAAGCCCCGCCGCAAGGCCGATGATGAACGTCTCCGCGTTGAACACGCGGGATACGTCCTTCTTCGACGCGCCGATCGCGCGCAGTATGCCGATCTCCTTCGTGCGCTCAAGCACGCTGATATATGTGATAATACCTATCATTATGGACGAAACGACAAGCGAAATGGCAACAAAGGCGATAAGCACATAGCTTATCACGTTTATGATCGTCGTGATGGAGCTCATAAGCAGCGCCACATAGTCGGTATAGCTTATCTGGTCGTCATCCGAAACACTGTCGTTATAGCGCTCTATCGCGTCGGCAATGGAGTCCTTATCCTCAAACGTGGAAACGTATATGTTGATGATGCTGGGGCTGTCAAGATCGACGTAGCCAAGCTTTTTCAAATTGTCCTTGAGGGTGGAATCCGAGTATACCGGCGGCATGGCGTTGTTGTATATCCAGAGGTAATCGTCGTCCTCCAGCGCAAGCAGCTCAAACTCATCGGCAAGCTTATCGTCCGGCAGGTTTCTGTACATGGCCTCCATCTGGGCGGCGTACTGCTGCTTCACCTGCTCGCCTATCATCTGGCCGACGTAATCAAACAGCGTGTCGTCGTCCATCTTGCTGAGCATCGAGGAATACTCGGGATAATATTTCAGCACCATATCCTCTATGTCGCTTCTGGTCATATCCGCCATCTGCTCATCTATGAGATCCTGCACGTAATCGTCCTCAGGCACACTCATATACTTGACGTACACATCCGCAAGCTCCTTGTCGCTGGCCGCGGCGATGTAATCCTTTGCCGCCTCTGTCTTGCGGGAGTTGGAAAACGCCTCGTCGCTGTCGTCAAGGAAGGGCAGACCGGTGAAAACATCATGCGTTGTATCCTCAAGCTGGCGCTTGACAAGGTCCTTGTTCTTCGCCTCGTTGACGACATGCTCAACAAGTGCATGAGTATAGCCGATGGAGCCGCTCATCATGCCGGAGACCGCGTCCTCATCCTGCCGTATTATACCTGAGATCTTCACATCCATGCCGTTGTTGTACAGCGTGCGCAGGCCAAGCTCTTCGTCGGCAAGATCAACATACTCGCCCGTCTCCTCGTCATAGCTGTACTGATCCGCGGGGTAGATGTAGCGCACAATGCGGCTGCATATGTCCTCATAGCTCCAGCTCTCAAGCTCCGTGTTGAGGTTTTCCTGATCCATGAACGCCTGCATATCGTCCGCCAGCGCGCTGTTGGACTTGAGACCGAGAGCGTACAGCACAAGGTCAGAGACCTCGTTGTTTTTATTTACGACCAGCACGACCTCATCATAGTTTTCGGGCCAGTGGCCGTATATCAGGTTGTACTGGCTCTTGAGCAGCGGATTGATAAGCTCTCCGTTCTCGCCCGGAAGCATCTCCTGCCACGCGTCGGCCACGGAATAATACTGCCCGAAGGTGGAGAAGTATGAGCTGTAATCCCCGCCGAAGGTCAGGCTCATCGCGTTCTGCAAAAGCTCCGTGATATCCGTCTTGACGATGTTATCATCCACGTCTCTTGCATAGAGGTTCATATCAAGGTCATAGGAATACTGTACCGAGCTTATATACTGCCCGATCTCCGGATCCGTTTCAAGGAACTCCTTGAACGGCTTGAGGTTGTTGACCTCCTTGTCCGCGGATATCATCGAGTTCATCATGTCGTACAATATGGTGCTGGAATAGACGGCGTCATTCTCGTGCTTGTTTTCCTCCGCCTCAGAATGCACGCCCATGAGCGAGGTCATCATGCTGCTCATATCATAGCTTTCGGCCTGTATCGTGACCGGATAGCTTGACAGCGTGTCCTCCTGCACCTTGTCGATATAATTCTGTATGCCGTTTGACAGCGACATTATAAGAGCGATGCCGATTATGCCGATGCTGCCGGCAAAGGCCGTCAATATGGTTCTCGCCTTTTTTGTGAGCAGGTTGTTCGTCGAAAGCGCCAGCGCCGTGAAAAAGCTCATGGAGGTCTTTTTCTTGCCGGGTTCAACCTGCGGCTGCTCCTCCCGGCCGGAATCATATGGCATACTGTCGCCCACTATAAGGCCGTCTTTTATGCGGATTATGCGGCTGGCATAGGCCTCCGCCAGATCCGGGTTGTGCGTGACCATGATGATAAGCTTATCCTCGGATATCTCCTTGAGGATATTCATTATCTGCACGGAGGTATCGGAGTCCAGCGCGCCGGTCGGCTCATCCGCCAGAAGTATATCCGGGTCGTTCACGAGGGCGCGCGCAATGGCGACGCGCTGCATCTGCCCGCCGGACATCTGGTTGGGCTTTTTATATATCTGCTCACCAAGGCCGACCTTTTTAAGCGCGTCTATCGCGCGTGCCCTGCGTTCCGCCGGGGCGACGCCGGAAAGCGTCAGCGCAAGCTCAACATTTGAAAGCACCGTCTGATGAGGGATGAGGTTATATGATTGAAAAACGAAGCCGATGGAATGGTTCCTGTATGTATCCCAATCTCCGTCCGTGAAATTTTTCGTGGACTTGCCGTTTATCACAAGGTCGCCGGAGGTATACTGGTCGAGGCCGCCGATAATATTCAGCAGCGTCGTCTTTCCGCAGCCGGAATGCCCCAGTATCGCAACAAATTCGTTTTCCCGGAATTCAAGATCTATCCCCTTCAGCGCGTGGACGACTGAATCACCCGCAAGATAATCCTTTCTTATATCCTTAAGTTTGAGCATTGCATTCCCCTCTTGAGGTAAAATAAATTCATCTGTTGACACAAAGGCAAATCTGCGGTAGAATGTGAAAGCTTGATAGCTATGCTTCCGTAGCTCAGCAGGATAGAGCATCCGCCTCCTAAGCGGAAGGTCGCGCGTTCGAATCGCGCCGGGAGTGCCATACAGACTCGGACATCTCAACGGATCTCCGGGTCTGTTTTTCGCATACCGGTGTACCGCGCACATCACGCGCCGTGTGCCAATGCCAATAACGTAACTGTTATGGTATCACTTTCATATTTGAATTTTATAGATAAACCGTAAATTTTCAAAAGCGAAAATTTACGGTTTTTATACGTTTCATGTTAATTTCTTTTCATTGCGCGAAAGCGGCAGAATGAGAGCACACCCACGGGGAAAAAATAAACACACCAGAACTCCAGCACGAGGACGCCGATCCATGCCGGGCCGCCGGCCGTGAATATGCCCAGCATCGGTGCCGCCAGACAGCTTATAAAAAACACGCCGTGGATCAAAAGCAGCGCCTTCAGCCACTTTTCCGAAGCAGTCTGCGCATCAAGAGTAAGCCCCGCGAAGAATGTGGAAAGCGCCATAAGCGCATAACCAAGCAGATCAAAGCTGAAAAACAGCCCCATCTGCTGAAAGTCAAGAAGCGCCTGCGCCTGCTCAGTCAGTCCGCCGAAGCGCACCGTCGTAAGCTGTGCGAAGTACACAAGCAGTATCACGGCCGCATATGCCGCGGAGAAAGCAGCGGCGGTATAGCCCGCCGTTTTCCGCTCCTCCGCAGCGGCACCGGCGTATGCGCACATCATGGGCACAAAGCTGAACGCGATGAACATGGACGCGAAATAGCATCCATGCGTACACCCTGTCAGCATGAACACTGCGAACGCCAGCACTGACGCCGCGTTGACAGCGGCGCTGTACATTCCTATCTTTCTATTCATGACTTTTCCACTCCATCGCTCCCGGTCAATGGCTTTTCAAGCTCCGCTTCCTCCCAGCGGCGCATGAAGTCAAGCTCCTCCGCCGTGTGCAGCCAGTGCTGTCCGCCGTCGTACACCGTCAGCGCGCAATCATTTGCCGCAGTGAAGGCGTCGATAACGCAGCGCGGTATCAGCTCATCCCCAGCGGCATAGAGTATCGCCGTGCGGCACAGCGCGTGGGCAGGGTTCTGTCTGACCCAGCAAAGATAATCCCATGACAGCGTTTGCCCCGAAGCCGCCGGTATTTCGCGCGCCGCTTCAAGCTGTGCCTCCGTCACGCCCGCCCAGCGCATCATGTTCCCTATCATGTCCTCCATATCCAAAAGCGGCGAGGAGAAAAGGCATCTCTCTATCACCTCTCCGCTGAAGGCAAGCATGGAAAACCATGCGCCGATGCTTATTGCGCGCACCGACACATGCGCCCAGCGGATCCTTGCATATTCCATCACCGCGCGCAGCTCCGGCACAACGACCCACGGCAGAAGCTTCGCCACGTCATTGCGCGCCCCATGCTCCGGCAGATCAACGCCGAGCACCTGATAACCGTACTTTTCCGCCGTCTGTGCAAAGCGCGCAGCCTCCTCCTTATTGCCGCCTTGCCCATGCAGGAAAATAAATACGCGTTCAGCCTCCCCGCCGTAAACCACGGTGGGAATATCGTTTATGAAAAACCGCTCTTCTTTCATATTTCTCTGTTCCTTTGTCAACTATTATTTTAATCGGCGCTTATGCGCCGCTAACATGTCAAGCGTTTCAAATCATTTGTTACGTATTGTGCAGTATTATACTATTTGCACGGATGCTTGTCAACAGGCGCGCATCCCCGCTTTTATCGGCCGAGTCATACAAAAAAGTTGTTTTCATGTACCGGCTGTGGTATATTACATACAACAAATCAAGTGAAACCGGAAAGAGTTGAGCTGCTAATGAGATCAAAAAAGAAAGACGCTGTTATTTATTTTGCTGTGTACTCCTTCATTTTTCTTACGGTATGCTTCTTTGCGCCGATGGAGGTTTATCTCGGCAATTATATCGACTTTTCGTTTTCCGTCAGGCATATATGGTGGATACTGCTCGTTTTCTCGCTTGTATGCGCCGCCGTGCTTGCGCTGCTGTGCAGCCTTCTCCCGGAAAAGCTAAGCTCCGTCATTCAAACGGCGCTGTTTGCCGTTGGGCTGTGCTTCTATGTGCAGTCATTGCTTTTGAACGGAAAAATGATTTCTCTGACAGGTGATGAGGCTGGGTACAGTGCCGCAACATGTGCCATAAATCTCATCATATGGCTTGTGCTGGCGACAGCAGTTTTCGCCGCACGCGCCGATTGTGCCAAGAAGGCCAAGTCTGCTGGTTTCTCCAAGGTGATAGCGCTTCTCTCGCTGGCCTGTATCGTGATGCAGATGAGCGGCTGCGTCTCCCTATGCTTTTCGACCGACTTTGCCGCCAACGACAGAAAAAACGCATATTTTACAAGCGAGGGCGCATTCAGCCTCTCAGCGAAAAATAACGTGCTGTATTTCATTCTTGATACCAGCGATGGGGACTATGTAAATGAGGCGCTTGCACAGAATCCGGATCTTTTCGGCGGGCTTGACGGCTTTACATACTATCCCAATGCGACCAGCGCGTACAGCCGCACATACCCGTCCATAACGTATCTTCTCACACAGAACCGCTGCTATTTTAACAAACCATATTATGACTACGTCAACGATTCGTTTGCCGGTTCCGCATTCTGGCGCGACCTTGCTTCGCTCTGCGACGATTTGCGGATATATACAACCAGCAATTACGTTGGCAGCAGCGCTTTCTTCGATATGGACAACTTTTATGTTTTCGACTCGTCCAAGCTGTCCGCCCTTGATATAGGCGGCGTCATACGCGCCTCGGCCGATGTGGGCATGTACCGCGCCGCGCCCTATATCATAAAGGAGAGCTTTAAATATGACGCCGCGTATATAGACGGAAGCTGCCTCAAACCACTTCCGAATGGCACGTATTACATGAACGACAATATTTTCTACGACGACCTGATGAACAGTGGGATAGATGTAGACCGCGGCAGTTCCTCGTCGTTCCGCTTTTTCCATCTGTGGGGCGCACACCCGGGCTGTTTCATAGACGAAAACGCACAGCTTGCCGGCGCACCGACACCCGCACAGGCGCTGCGCGGCGACTTCAAGATACTCAAGGAATACTTTGCCCAGATGAAGACACAGGGCATATACGACAGCTCCACAATAATCATCACAGCTGACCACGGGAAATCCGGCGGCGGAAATGAGCTTGACCCGCCGAAAACGGCGGCCTGCCTCATGCTCGTAAAACCGGCCGGAGCCGACAGCAGCCGGGCTTGCGTGACATCGGACGCGCCTGTGAGTCATGACGACCTGTTTTCAACCGTTATTGCCGCCCTCGGCGGTGACGACGGCGCGTACGGCACGCCGGCATACGATATTCCGGAGGACAGCCCGCGCGAGAGGCTTTATTACTATTCCTCGCTCTATAGCGATATCGACGGCGAAATAGCGCTGCGCGAGGTCTGCATAAACGGCGATGCCGCCGCGCCTGAAAGCTGGGCGCTGACGGGGCGCAACTGGGATATAAACTACTCTGAAAACAGAGTTTCAGACAAACGCCTGAGCACGGAGGAGCCGGGCGCGCAGGTGCTTCCCGCCCCGGCCGCATGAAACGAAGCCGGTAAAAACATCATTCCAGAATATGTTCATTGCATAGAAATGCCCCGGGCTTTACAATAAGTCCGGGGTGCTGCATTATGATGATCACAAAAATAATCCGTAGAATGCTGGGCATGTGTCCGGAGGCATGGTACATATTCATCCGCACAATACAGCTTTGCGCAGTGCTGCTTCTGTGCGCGTTCATGCTGCTTGTGGAATGGAACGGCAGCATGAATGAAAACTACGAGCTGTACGTGCTTGCAAACGGCCTGAATGAGACCGCGCAGGCGATACTTCTCATCGGCGTGCTGTTTTCGGTGCTGATAGAGGACGCAAGCATCTGACGCGCGCTGCTACAGCGCAAGCGCGAAGAACTCCTCCCGCGTCATTATCGCGTTCAGCACGTCAAGCAGCGCGTCGGCGGAAAGCTTCTCCGGAAGGTCAAGCCGTTTTATGAGCGCCGCGCGCTTTTCGCGGCTGCCGGTGCCGCCGCTGAGGCCGCATTTGTACATGTCCGCCTTTGTTATCCGCGCCGCTGATTCCGCCGCGGGCCGCGCATCCACCGTCGCCCCGGCGCGGATAAGCGCGTCAAGGATCACCTGCGGGCGCATTCCCTCCACGCCGAGCTTTCCTTCCTTTGAGGGGGCGGCCTTGCGCCGCTCCTTACCGTACACATCCGGGATGTAGGCATGCTTCACGCAGGCCGGGTCAACGCAGCCCTTTATAAAATTCCGTATGACAAAGCCTGCGCCGTCGGAGTCCGTCAGCACGACCAGACCGCGCGCCTGTGCCATCGTGCGTAGGAGCTTCTGCTTCTGCGCGTCGTTGAATATGCCGAAGCCTGAGGTCTCGATTATAACGGCGTCCACGACCTGGCTGAGCGTATTCTTGTCATAGCGCCCCTCGACCACGATGACCTCCTTAACGCTATGCATCGCCTTCACCCGCCGCTATGCGCATGACCGTCTCCTTGAGCAGCCCCTCGTCATCCTGGGCGCTGCTTTTCATCATATAGTCCGCCTCGGCGCACAGCTCTATCGCGCGCCTGAGCTGCGGCAGGGTAAAGCCGCGCGCGGAATTTGCAAGATTCTTCGCAAGAAAATCGTATTTTATCGCACAGGTATCCATTATATACTTCATGCCGAGTCCATCCTCAAGCGCGATGCGCGCCGCGTAGAGCTTTCGCATCTGCGTGCCGAGCAGCGCAATGAGCGCGATGGGCTCGTTATTTTTATCCGAAAGCAGCTCCGCAAGCGTTTCGGCCGCCCTTTCGTAGTTCCGCCGCGCTATCTGATCCGACAGGCTGAACACAACGGCCTCCGGGATATGATGGGCGACGGCCTCAACGTCGCTGACGGTCACTCTGCTGTCCTTCGCGTAGGCGGCAACCTTTTCTATCTCCGGGATGAGCTTGTTCATCAAATCGCCGCTTATGAATATCAGCCGCTGAACGGCCTCAAAATCCACGCTTTTTCCGGCCGCGGCAAAGCGGCGGCTTATCCAGTCAACAAGCTGCCCCTGCGACTGCTGCGTGAAGCGCAGTTCACAGCCCTTTTCTTTCATCGCCTTTATGAGCTTCAATCTGCCGTCCGGCTCAAACTGCGCGCTCTGCACGAATGCCACGGTGCAGTAATCCGGGATGTCGGACAGTATCTTTATATACTCGTCAGCGTTTTTCAGCTTGTTTATATCAACGCCGCGCACCTCGACGAAGCTGCGCTCCGTCATGAACGGCACGGCGTCTATCGCCTCCGCCAGCTCCGTGCCGTCAAGCTCCGGCCCGTCAAGGCGCTTAAAGCTGAAGCTGTCCTCCCCCTCTGGGATGCAGACGTTTTTGAGGGCAAGCAGGAACTGCTCCCGAAGGTAATCCTCCGGCCCGTACATGAGGTACAGCCGCTGAGGCCCGCCCTCCTTCAGCTTTTTAAGCTCCTGCACGTAGCTGAGCTTTTTTTCTTCTTTTCCGTTTTTCTTAGCCATAGCGCTTAACCTGTGCGTATTTCTACGCTCCCGTTCAAATCCGTTCTGTAGATATTATAGCCGAAATAGCTCAGTCGTTCAAGTGTTTGCTGCGTCGGGTGGCCATAGCTGTTGTAGCCCACGCTTATGACCGCCGTGTGCGCGCCGATGGACTCGATCAGCTCCACACTGTTGGAGTATTTTGAGCCGTGGTGTCCGGCGATGAAAAGCTCCGCGTCGTGCAGGGGATGCGCCGAGATGAACTCACGCTCCGCCGCGGCGGGCGCGTCACCCGTCACGAGCATGTCGTAATCCCCTATCGACGCAAGGCACATTATGCACCGCTCGTTCGCGTCTCCGGCCTCTGCCGGGGCGTACAGCGTGAGGTTTATGTTCCCGAAATCCACGCCTGTGTCGGCGGATATATACACGACCGTTGTTCCGTGTGCGGAGGCAGAAGTCAATATCGGCTCCAGCAGGCCGTCATCGTCATTCGGCTCTATTGGCAGATAAAGCGTGTCCACATCGACCATCTCCATAAGCATCTGCACGCCGTTTGCGTGGTCGGAATGCAGATGTGTGAGCACCAACGCGTCAATCCGATCACGCCCGCGGCTCAAAAGATACGCGCCTGCCGTCTCGCCCGCGCGCTGCTGCTTCGCCCCGCCGCCGCAGTCTATCATCACGGTGCTGTCGCCGGACATGACGGCGATGCTCTGCCCCTGCCCGACATCCAGCACGGCTATCGTGCCGGGGCCGTGAGAATAATAAAGCCTTGCCGATACCAGCATCACCGCCAGCGCGGCGGCGCTGAACGCGGCCGGACAGATGAGCTTATACGCTGCCCCGGCCCTTGTGAACACTGCGACCAGCACAAGCGCATATGTAAGCACGAGCCACCACACGGCCATCTCATTGTCAAAATACAGCACGGCAAATGGAACGGATGAGACCAGCTTCGCCGCCGCGGCAATGTACCGCGCCGCCCATGACACCAGCCATGCCGCCCACACGCCCAGCGGACGCCATATAAGCGCCAGCGCACAGCTTGCAAAGCCCCCGCAGAAGCACAGCGACACGGCCCACAGCGCCGCGATGTTCATCAGCGGCGAAAGCACCGAAATGCTTCCGAAATGTATTGCCGTTATAGGCACCGTGACCACCATAACGGCAAGCGAAACGGACGCCGCCCCAAGCGGATAGCGCAGAACACGCCTCAGCCTGTCTGAACGCACGAGCGACGACATGAGCGCGCTTATACTCCCGCCGAAGCAGAGAATTCCGGCCATCGCGCCGAAGGAAAGCTGTAGGCTGACACTGGCCGCGGCATGTGGATTCTGCAAAAGCACCAGCGCAAGCACGGTCGAGAGCGACGTTGCCGGGTCATTCTCGCGCCGCACCACGGGTGCGATGAGCAGCATTGACTGCATGAAGCCTGCACGCACCGCCGACGGCCCCGCCCCGGTCATCGCCACAAAGCACCATATCAGCGCGATGCACAAAAGCGAGCTTCGGCGCGTCCTGCCGAGGATATACTGCAAAAATCCGACAAGGAAGGAAACGTGCATTCCGGACACCGCCGCAACGTGCATAAAGCCGGAGCGCGAAAGCGCGAGATACAAGGCCGTGTTATCGTACAGCGCGCTCTTGTCGCCCAGCATAACCGAACGCATGAAGCCCGACGTGTCCGCCGGGAAAATCGCCTTAGTCAGCGCGGCAACGCCGCTCCGCGCGCGGGCCGGAAGCGCGGAGAATGAAAAGCCGCCGTCCGTCAGCACTATATCGGATTTTGAGCTTGCGGTGAGGTATATCCCCTTCGCATTGTAATAGTCATAATCCTTGCCGTAACGCGTATCGGCGGCGCGCAGGCGCGCCGTCAGGGTGAGCTTCTGCCCCGGTTCAGCCCCGGCAAGCTGCATCTTATTGTCATAAAGAAGCGCTTTCAGATGCGGCAGTTCCCCGCCCAATCGTACCTCCGCGCGGCAGTACCCGCTATACACATCCGGGTAGTCAAGAAGCGTCGCATCTATCGTGACGGTCTGCCCGTCAAGCTCACGCGCGGGAATCGCCGTGCGCCGGGCGTGAAGCGCAAACACAGTCAGCCCCAACGCCGCCGCGAACATGGCGATCTCGACCCCGCGCAGCCAGCGGCGGCGCGACAGGAGAAGAAGCGCGCCAAGCGCGGCCATTACTGCCGCGCAGATCAGCAGACTGCCAAGCGGCAGAACGTAGTTTGCCGCAAAGACGGCCGCCGAAAACGCGATAGCCCCTGTTGCCAGTCTGCGCACGCTCACCCCTCCTTCGCAAAAAGCATAACCGGAATATACTGTTTCCAGTTTATTTCATCACATGGCGGATGTCAATACAATCATTCATATACGCAAAAAATCACCCGGAATTCGGGTGATTTTTCATGCGTTCATTTTCCCGGCCACGGTGACAGCTTCCCGTGATCAACAAGGAACGCCCTGTCGGCGATCTCCGCCATCGGCGTGTCCGAAAGCGAGTCCGAATAAAAGCATTCCGTGTGCGCATCGGGATACTGCGCGCGGAAGCGACGAACCTTTTCGCTGTCGTGGCAGTTCTCGCCGGATATTGCGCCGGTTCTTTTATCCATCACAGTGCCGATAAGCCTGACGCCGAGGCGCTGCGCCGCCGGTGCAAGCAGAAACTCGGGCGAGGCCGAAATAATGATATCGTCATCGCGCTTCTGCGCAAGATACCATTGCCCGACAAGGCCGAACTTCTCATCCCAGAAGGCCGAGACAGCCGCGTCCACATCGCCGAGGTATTTCAGGAACGAAAAAAGCTGCTGCTTCAGCTCCTTCGCGCGTATGCGCCCCGCCGCATATCTCAGCGCGTACACAAGCGACCGCGGAACTGTCCGCCACACCGCGCCCGGATATTTCCGCAGGCAGTATTTATAAAATGTGACGGAGCTGTCCTTTACATATATGGTCTCATCAAAATCGTAGGTGTTCATCGCGACTCACAGCACGTAGTGCACATAGTTTTTCTTGCGCGGCTTCATCTGCGGCTGCTCGTCGGGATAGCCGAGAATGCAGTTGCCGACGCCGATGTAATCCCCTTCTATGCCCCACTTCTTGAGAAGCGCCTTGCCCTCATCCGTGGCAAATACCTCGCGCGCGCGGTTTATCCAGCATGAGCCAAGCCCTATCGCGTGCGCGGCGTTCATAAGGTTGCCAAGGACAAGACTGCCGTCGGGCACGGCGTTCGCGTTCTCCGCGTCGGCAAGGACAACCAGCACGGTCGGCGCGCCGTAAAACGGGTCGCCCGTCATCCCCTTGACGGCGGCGTTGAGCTTCGACAGATACGCAATATCGTCCTTGTTCTGCACGGCGACGATTATCGGCGACTGCTTGTTCATCGCGGTCGGCGCGCACATTCCGGCGTTCAGCACCGTTTCCAGCTCTTCGCGCGTTATCTGCTCCGGCTTATACTTGCGTATGCTGCGGCGGGTCATAAGGTCCTGTATCGTGGTGTTCATTGTGTTTCCTCCTGTCAGAATTTTTTGTGAATGGTACCCTCGGTTAACAAGAGCACATACGCCTGACAGCGCGTCTTTCCGGCGCTTTTTGCCCTTTTCGTCTTGATGGGTTA